>ENA-OPTB01000863-OPTB01000863.1-human-gut-metagenome-genome-assembly--contig:-NODE-863-length-26842-cov-5.880726_pt1 | contig 26842 bp, 26 predicted proteins | sample MGYA00241810_ERZ501911 | MGnify/ENA primary metagenome ERZ501911 (study PRJEB25962, sample SAMEA2042304) | human gut metagenome | biome: human gut; feature: human-associated habitat; material: faeces... | reverse complement strand
CTGCTTTTCGGCTTCATCGGCACGAGCCGTAAAGCTCGCTTTCAGCCGTGTGTATTCCTCTCGGTCGATGATGCCGTCTGCAAGGTTTTCATACAGAGACATCAACAGCTTTTGGAGCTTTTCGTATTCCTCGTGTTTCTTGTCGAGCTGTCTTTGCACCTTTTGAGCCTGTGCGGTTCTTAAAGGGGCAGTATCGGTAATCTCTAACAGCTCGCTCATATCCACGACCTCGCTGATATGCTGCTTCAAGCTGTCCAGCACGATTTCTTCCAAGGCGTTATCTCTGATACGGTGGGGCGAACAGCTCTTATCCTGCTTGTGTGCGGAGCAGACGTAATATACATACTTCTTTTCGCCTGCAGGAACGGTCTTGCGAACCATACTTGCACCGCAATCTCCGCAGAAAATCATTCCGCTGAACAGACCGACCGCTTTGCTGCCGGGACTGCGACGAGTATCGCATTTCAGCACCTTTTGAACGCTGTCAAAGTCGATTTTTGAGATAATCGCTTCGTGGCTGTCCTCAATAACAGACCATTCGCTTTTATCCTTGGTAACACGCTTGTGTACCTTATAGCTCGGTGTGGTTTCCTTGCCCTGCACAAGAACTCCGGTATAGATGGGATTCTTTAACACACGAATGACCGTGCCTGCCGACCACAATGCTTTTGCGTTGGTCTTAAAGGAAGTGGTGAACTTCATTCCTAGGGAGCGTTTGTACTCCATCGGAGATAGGACACCGAGCTTGTTAAGAGCATCAGCAATATCCTGTGGGCTGACACCCTCTAATTTCCACTTAAAAATATCACGGACAATATCGGCGGCGTACTGGTCAACCACCAGTTTGTTCTTATTCTGTTCGTCTTTCAGATAGCCGAAAGCGGCGAACGAGCCGAGGAACTGTCCGTTCTTACGCTTGATTTCAAGCTGAGAACGAATCTTTACCGAAATATCTCGGCAATAGGCTTCGTTTATGAGATTTTTGAACGGAATGATAAGGTCATCGGAGGCTTTCTTGTCTCCGAGGCTGTCGTAATTGTCGTTGACGGCAATGAAGCGAACGCCCAGGAATGGGAATATCTTTTCGATGTATTCACCGGCATCCAGATAGTTACGTCCAAAACGAGAGAGGTCTTTTACGATAATGCAGTCCGTTCGCCCTGCTTTCACATCCTCAATCATCTTTTGAAAACTCGGTCTTTCAAAGGTCGAACCCGAAAAACCGTCGTCAACTCTTACCGCATACTCCCGAAATTCGGGTCTCTGCGATATGTAATCACGGAGCAGCTCACGCTGCCCGGTGATGCTGTTGGATTCCTCCTTATCGCCATCGTCACGGGACAGACGGAGATAAAGGGTGGCGTTCCAAAGCTTATTTTGCGTATTCTGCATAATGGCACACTCCTTTTCTCTGTAATGAGCAAAACTACCGAGACGGAGCGTCGCTTTAGTCCTGCTTCTATTTTACTTTTTCTGTCCCATTCTGTCGAGGATGTCAGCACTTGGAGCGAATGTACCCCGCAAGGCGTTCCTCCAAAGATACTTCCGTATCCGAGAAACCAACCTTAACGACGTACTTGCCGTGCTTGTAACAGTAGGGATTTCCAATCTGGCGGATAAAATCAAGGGCACGTTCCCGTTTGGGAAGTGCCGTGTTGACCTTCACATCACGGATGTCCACCAGTTCATCACGGTTGACGGTATCAAGGTCGATGTTTTTCATATTCATAATAGATGAAGATTGCATACAGCCCTCCTTTACGGTCTCGTTCATAACTATGCGAAAATTCAAGCCCAAATGCGTGTAACATCCAGCTACCCCAGACCGAGGCTGACTATTACGGCTTTGTTGATGCCCTGCATCTGTTCCTCCGGTACTTTGCCGAGGTATTTCTTTACACGCACCTTATCGATGGTGATAAGCTGTTCCGCAAGAACCACCGAGGGGCTGACGAGGTTTTCAATTCCCTCAATGAGAGAATGGGTCGGCTGCTTTGATTTCTTCCAATAACGGGAAGAAATAGGAGCTACGATAAGGGTCGGTGCGTAGTGATTGCCTACATTATTTTGAAGCAGTATCACCGGACGGCAGCCACCTTGTTCGGAGCCTGTATTTGTGCCGAGGTCAACGAGATAAATATCACCACGGCGATAATTCCAGTTTTCTTTCATGGGCTAAGTTCCTTTCTACATTCCATAGCGGATATGTAAAAGCGACCGCAAGCAGCTTGCAGTCGCCACGGAGGATATATCAGAATTTCATAGGAAGGGCGTTCTTTTTGCTGTTGCCATTATAGATGCGGTAAACCTGCGACAGATACTTTTTGTATCCTGCGAGGTTCACGCCCATTGCACGACCTTCTCTGTAGATGGTCAGCGGGTCAACGTGACGGAGCTGGGTCACAAGCCTGTGGGGGCAATATTCATCGTGGTAAAGGTCAACGAACTTTGTAATGCCGAGCACATTTTCCGCACGGAAGGAATCGGGTTCGCCGTTCCAGGCCGTTTTGAGAATGTTCATGGCTTCCTTGTAGCGTTCCTCACCGATGCTGTTATAAGCATCGTAAGCGGTCTGAATACAGCCGATGCGGTTCAGCCCACGCTCCTGGTCGTAGTCAATTTCAATGCCAATATCGTTGTTGGCTTCCAGAAATGCGATGGCAATAGGGTCGCCGCCGAAGATGTTGGCACGGAGACGAGCACCGGCAGAAAGCGGAGCAGAAACACCGGTCTGCTGTGCAAACAGGAGTGCTTCGTCCTTTTCGGTCATATCGAAGTACACCTTGCACTTGACCGGAAGATCTTCTCCGTTATTGAGCAGCTTACGGGCGGCGATGGTGTGCTGTCCGTCAAACACGAAAAAACGATTGTCACGGTAGCTGACCTTGGGTTCGTTGGCGATACGCTCATCAAAGTCAGCCGCGATTTTGAGAGCACGGCGGGCATTGAACTTACGCTGATAGGTTTCTCTCGGAACCTCAATCTGTGCGGTGGAGAGAATCATTTCCTTGTAAATAAACTTTTTAGTTGTCATTTTGGTATTTCTCCTTTAAGTATTTGATGTAGGTAATCAAGTCCTGTTTGAACTAACTTGTGAATTTGAGGCTGACAGCTATCGTCAGCAAAGTAATCTTGGTTGTTATTGAGACACATCGACCAGCGAAACATCAAAGAATCCAGAGCATCCTCCAACTCGTAGAGCATATCTGCTTCTGTGCCTTTACTTCGGCTCGTCAGCATATCCTCGGAGATTTGTTCCACTTGGGTCAATGGCTTGTCCGGCAATTTGGGAGGTGGTGCAGCTTTTCGTTTTTCCTCCGGTGATTTTCGCATTTCCTCGATAATCGCCGGTCTTTCTTCGGGATCAGCTCTTGCCAGAGCGTGAACATCCTTTTCCGTAGGCTTTATCTTACCGGCGAGGATTTCATCACGGATGCCGGGTTCAACCTCATCGGCAATATCTACTGCCTTTGAGAAGGCTTCAGCTCGCAGAACAGAGTTTTTACTGATACCGTTCTCACCGGCAATACGTTCGCAGGTTTTTTCTTTGTTTGGCAAGTTCCCAATTTGGGAACTTGCCAAATTGGTGTACTGATTGCCACGGTCTCCGCCATGGCTGGCTTTCTCAGCTTCATACTGCTTGCCGATAAGATACTTTTTCTGCTCTTTCGTCAGATTTCTGCGACCGAGCTGATTTTTACAAATCCAGGCAATCGCTTCATAACGGTCAGAAAAAGTCTTTTCACAAGTGCTGAACCGGATTTCGGGATGCTTGTTTACGATGCGGTAACGGTTGTGTCCATCCACGATTACGCCATCCCATACGATAATGGGGTTGATTACAACGCCGTCAGCAAGAATGTTATTTTCAAGCTGTTGAAATTCTTCTGTGGTAAGCGGCGGTATCTTCCCCTCAAATTCGGGGTCAATTCTAAGTTCCATAAAGTCCTCCTTTGTCTTTTATGTAAGGAAGCGAACCGCCAAGGCAGCTCGCTTCTTAATTCCTTGATTACCGCATTTATCTCATCCCCCGGTAAAATGGGACTCACCAGACGACAGCTTGCGAAGCTGTTCCATAGGAATCTAACCTCCCCGCCTTCTTTGTGACCGGGCTGCGAATTACAGAAGTATCGTTAGCCCTGTGTCCGTCATCGCCGGTTCGGGAGCAATCCGAATCTCGCAGGTTGCGGTGATGTATCGCTCACCTCAATAGAGGGTCGTGGCGCTCACCCTGCTGTAGCTCGTGGTACACAGGAACGTATCTAATGAGTGACTATGCAGTTTTCAAGGTACCGTTGCACGAACGGGTTTTAAGTAACTTCATTCGTTGCAATGAAGGAGTCAGAAATTTGTTCCTTCACCTATCGCCGTTTTGGGGGCGTTTTAGCAACCCTTTTTGCCCGAATCAGAGATAAATTTTTTAATTTTTTCTTCCGCACCTGCGAGAGACTTACAAACAGCTTGATGTGTGGCACTTTCCAGGCGACCGATTTCATAGGTGTCTAATCCCTCAACGTGATACATCCAATACCTACGAAACTGTGTTTCGGTCAGCTTGTCTTTAAGTGAAACAACCAACTCTTTTTCTTTGCGGCGTTTTTCATTTTTATCTTGGCGTTGAACCATCGTCACATCTGCCGCAGGAACAGCGAGAGCTGCTTCGGATAAATTATCCATTGACAAGGTGTGGTTGGACTCTCTGTGGTCGAGGTTTTCTTCCTCGTGGAAGTTCTCATCAGACCATGCCTTGATAGCGAGAAAGTCAGCTTCACTCGGAAAATCTTCACGGGTAACACGAACGGTCTTTCCGTCTGCGGTTGGGTACACAATGGCATCCGGATCTTTTTTGTTAAGGGCATAAATGCTTATTCTGTTAAATCTGCTGGACATATTCGTTCCTCCGTTTTTTGAAATTTGATGGTGAAGTCAAATTTCAAAGCGGAGGACCACGACAGCGGATAGCCCTATGAAAAAGGGCAAAAAAATAAGGGGTGCTTCTGCGTTTTGCAAAAGCACCCCTAACAAGGAATGTATTTCGGTTCAAAATAAAACCCCCGTAAATTAGTCTTTAGAGCTTTTGCTCTAAAAGGCTAATCTACGGGTGTTGGATGAAAGTTTTTAATTGTTGGATGAATGTTGGATAGACCCTCTCAGCGTTGGATGACCGTTGGATGAGAGCATTTTTTCAGAAATTTGCGTTGGCTGTAGCGTTGGATGAGCGTTGGATACCCGTTGGATTGGGAGCAAAACAGCTCATTCTGCTTCTCTCAGCAGTTCATCGGAAAGGGGCTTATCCGACAAGAGCATTTTCTTCAGCGAAGCAAATTCTTCGGAAGTCAGACCTTTCTTTGCGTGGGCGATTTCATTCTTGGCAAGCTCGGAACAATCCAGTTTCGTCATAGCACAGACGAGCCAGTAATACGCCTTAACATTTTCGGGCGTAATTTTCTTTGCTTTTGTGGCGTAATGCTGAACACCGGAATAGTCACCTACTTCCATAAGGGTAGCCAACAGTTCATTGACGATTCCGATATATCGGGATTTATACTGCGTGACCGTACCGACAATCCAATGCTCGTCGCAAGCGTTCTCAAACACATGGCCTTTGTACAAATCAACCGCCTTTTTCAGTAGCTCTGCTTTATGGGAGACAGAGGTTGCGTGTTGAGCCTTTTCCCAAAGCAGGTCGAACTGCTGCAGATCGGTCATAATGTGAAAGTCGTGGTTGATTTGATAACCGCTTGCAGCCGTTACAATCAAAGGATACGGCGATACAAGGGCAAACGCCTTTCTGAACGTATGGATGTAGCCACGGATGTAATTGCAGAGGGCATCCATTTTATCTGGTTCCTCCGGCCACAATTCCTCTACAATTTCCCATGCCGTATGCGAGGATTTTCGGTTCAGCAACAGGTATGTAGCAACTCGGCTGCTCTTAGGAGAGTTGAAATCACGCTCTTTGAGCACACCTTGGGAGGTATGGATTTCCATACTACCAAAGAAGTTGATGATAATATCTCTGTCACTCTGGATTTCATCGGGAGACATAGCCAACTTTGCGCTGTCAATCGTCTTTTGCTGTGCCATCGCACGATGGAGTACATACGCTAATATGCTCATCATACTTGAATGAGAAACATATCGTGACGGATTACGGATAGCCAGGAAACCTACAGGATTCGGACCAAAAGGAACGCCAATAACAGAATCCACTTCCAGACGTTTATAGACGGCATATTCTTCCGGATGCTCTTTCTGAACATCTTTCGCATTGTGAATAATAATCGGCTTTCCTTCTTTGAGCGAGCGAACCCAATTCGGCATAAACTTTGCAACTTCGAATTCACCAAACGGTTGATGCAGCTTGTCCCGCTTGTTCATATTGAAGCACCACAGAGGATTCCAGACATCCATTTCCAAGTCTACTTCAATAATACCCGCCCAATCACCGCCATAAAAGGCACAAGCAACCTCTAAGGTCTGCATAGCGATTTCCTTGGGGTCGTCGCTGGTATGAAGTTCGGCTTCAAGCCAACTAACCTTCTGTTCCTGCTCAATACAGTACATGATGTACTCCGTATCATACTGCGAAAAATCTTGCAAAACTGACGGCGGGTGGTTCTTGTACGGCATTTTACTTTTTCTGAATAAGCCACTGAATAAGTTTACCATACGCTGTACCTCCTGTATTTGTATAAAATGCGCAGAGCTACCCAGTACGAAAACCGGATAGCTCAATGCTTGCCTGATCCCAAGCATTGCTGCCATACGGATCAAAATTGTTCGATTGTTTCTGATATGAGTAAGTCCTGTTGCTCCAAAAGAGAATCCAAAATCTTATTGACGGCGACCAGGGTGGCCGGTTTACATCGTCCCAGCTTTTCAGCGATTTCTGTATTGATGATGGTTTGGGGCTGTGCGTATGGGGTATCCAAGAGAAAATAATCCAGACTCATCTCCATTGTTCGGGCTATACGCATAAGGACGGCATTGGATACCCTCGTTTGTCCGGTTTCAATATGGCTGACATGATTGTTGCTGCATCCAATCAAAGCTCCCAGTTCAGCCTGGGTCATGTGTCGCTCCATACGGCACCTTCGTATTCTTTGGCCTATTTTGATATAATCAATATCCGACTGCACCTGATTCACCACCTTTCGCCGTCACAAATTTCTCCACTTTTATTGTACGAAATGGGCAAAATTCGGTAAACCAATTATAAATGCAGACTGCCTTTATTGTTTGAATATGATTGTAATTTTTTGTGCAGACTATCGGTTCAGTTATAAAAAAGTCGCAGAACTTATGTCTGCGACTTAATCCTATATGAACGTATTCATTATCATGTGGACGGTTTTTTTCCGTGAACCGATTTCCAAAGTTTCTGATACTCTGCTTCAAATTCAGGTTTCAGTTCACGATAACAGTCCCGGCATAGCTGACCGGCTCCGATAAGGTAATCAGACCTCATCTCGATGGGCGTTTCCTTCTTCTCAGAGGTCAATCGTCCGCACAGGACACATTCATCATACTGGTGCTCCAACTCAATGGGGACGTTATTCTTCTTGTCGCAACACATTTTCAACCTTCAACTCACTTTTTTACAATTCTTCTAAATTCGGCTGCATTTCAAGATAAAGTCGGTTATCTCGGTTTCGCATTACCTTGACACGAACAGGATTCTCCAAAGCCCATTCCGGATCATGTTCCGCTTTTGTCTGCCATGCAGCGTAAAACGGAAGTGCGGTTTGAAAAATGGCTTCTTCAGCTTCTTTCCTTGCCTGAACAGCATCCTCAATATTGGCGTATGTACCAAGGTAGTAGGCTCTCTTTTGAAAGACAATTTTGGCAACATATTTCCCCTTGATGAAGTAGACGCCACGATAGCCGGTGGTGTTGTTAGTAGGAAGTTTTGTGCTGCCCAGCATTTCCAGAGAAGTGCCGTCAATATGATTGAGAAAACCGCACAGAGCCTTATCATGTTCTTTCTTCTGACAGCCACAGCTTTTCACATTGGTATAGAGAAGGTCGTTGTAGCTGACATCAACCTCGTTTCCGCAGGAGCAACGGCAATGCCAGAGCACAGAGCCTTTTGCAGTGCGTCCATCGGTTGGATACAGCGCCGTCAATCGACCAAATTTTTGCCCGGTAATATCAGAGATAGGTTGTTTTTTTACGGTCTTGCAGCCACAATGGGTTTTTCGACCCATGACAAGCAAGGTTCCCAGAATCTCACAGGCATTTCCGCAACTGCATTGGCATTTCCACCAGACTCCTCTGTTTGCTGTCGCTTTTTCGGATTTCCCAATTACCGTAAGATCTCCGAAGTGTTTCCCTGTAAGATCATGAGCAACCGCTTGTGTGGCACGTTCTTTGCGAAGGCAGCCGCAGCTCAATGAGCCTCCATACTTCAAAGTACGCTCCAGCACATAGCGTTCCGTCCCGCACTCACAGCGGCATAGCCATTTCTTTTCGCCTTTCTCTGTTTTTATATACTGGTCAAGCACAAGCCAGCGACCAATTTTTTGATTTCCACGGATATTTGTTTTTATTGCCAATCATCCACCCCCTCTGTACTGAGTCAAAACCGAATCATTTATTGATAGATACACCGTTTGGTGCAAGTAAGGCATCCCGCAATAACAGCAACAGCTCCAACTCACTTCGGAAGGTCATCTCTTTTTTGCCCTCCTCCCAAACCAGGACTCCCTGCATACTTGAATGTTGTCGTGAAAAAATACGGAGATGGAAATTCGCCAGCCTGCCATGCTTTGCTTTCAGTTCATCCACAGTATAATAAGGGATCTGGTGCTTCGGCTGAGTCCATGTGCGCTCTCCCTCATTTACGGGTTTCCTGCGGTGAACAGGGGCAGCAAAGCCCCTGCGAAGCTCTGTATCCGCTTGTGGCTGTCCAGCAAGCTGAGCTACAGAGTCCAGGGCAAAAAGCAGTTGATCCAAGCTGTGAAAAGCCCATGCGTTTTCAAAATAATAGGTAAAAAGCGTTCCTTCTGCCAGTTGAGCATCAAAAGAGTCCACGCAAATTTTCAGCGTGTGGGCATATTCGGGCCATTGGCCCCCATTGCGGGGAATGGCATCTTCCGCTATATATCCAGCTTTCTGCATTTCGCCCCACGCTGCTTCCTTGCTATGTTCCAAAAATATACCCCCTTCTAAGTCTTTTGCGCCAATAATTCCGATTCCAGAGAAATGCCAACAACTATTGCGGAGGAAGTATATCCTCCGATTCTTCGTCCGGTAACACAGGCTCAGGCGTTTCGTCCATCCGATTACAAAACACCGTAACTCGTGTTTTGCCACCGTAAGTACAGGTGTACAGCACAAGGTCGTAACCGCTATTCTGAACCGCTTCCACTTCATCGGGAGCAAGCGTATCAATCAAAATGACTTCGTATTTGTTCTCAATCCCATCCATATCGGTAAAGGCGATGGCATCTCCGCTTTCAAGCTGTGACAGCCGCCCAAAATGGTTTTTGTAATTATGAGCGGCAATTACAAGATCGTCTGTTCTGGATGAGCCGAACTGCCTACACGGAGCAATCTTCAATCTCGCATAATCCCATTCGGACATCACAGGTAATTCCAGTTCAAGTTTTGGAATTGAGAGATAACCCACATATTCGTAGCCATCAATCTCAGTTACAGGCATTTCCGGTGCAAGCGTCTCGGCTGGCTGCGTTTCTTCCAACGGCTCCGGATTTACCGGACGAGTTTCTTCTTTCTCCTGAATTACAGCTTGCACATCGTTGAGCAGGTTCTCGGCTTCCTGCCCGGCCTGTGCATCTTCATTCCGATTGTAAAAGAAAAGGGACAGTGCTGAGAGTATCAGCACCGCCCCTGCAATCACGAAGACAATGCCCGATTTTTTAGGCACGTTCATTCTTCCGTTTCTTTGTCATTACGATGAAGCCGTATGCAATGAGCAGAAGGCCGAGACCGCCCAGCACCGGGATAGGCCAGCTAAGCTGACCGGTTTGAATCAGAGTCGCTGTATTTGTCACGGTAACGACACCGTTTTTATAGGCATAGGAAGGCGTATAGCCGTTTGGAACGCTGGTCTCGATGATTTGCCAGTTCCCATTGCCGTCCAGATTTCGCCAGGTGTAGGACCAATTATTCCAATCACCAAGCCAAACAGACTCTACCGCAGTTTCTCCGTTATACAGCGTAACCTTTACGGAGTCTGGTCTGTCTTTCCCGTCATCATCCCATTTCTTCACAACAGTCAGATCAACAGGTTCTGCCGGTTCAGGCGGAGTTATTGGCTCCGTCTTTTCCGTGTTGGTGATAGTAGTAACATTTCCCTCTGTGGTGTAGAATGCTTCATATCCATTGGGAACATTCTTTTCCCGAACACTCCAGGTATAATCTTCATCCAGGCGATCCCATGTGTATGCCCACTGATTATTCTGGTTTAGCTCGATTTCCTCACGAACCTCGCCGTTCCGGAGAAGTTGCACGATCACGCTTTCGGGACGGTCAATGCCATCATCCACCCAAACCTTACGAACGGTGAGTTTGGTGTAATCAGGGGATGGAGGCGTCGGATCATCAAAGCCCTCAACCACAAAGACCCAATCTACTTCACCGATGCGGTTTGCATATTCATTTCCCATTTCAATGGGAACGTCCAGCTCTACATTCAGCTTGATTGTCTCGCCCTTGCGAATGGAGCCGAGATATACATTTTCCGTCAGGCCGTCCAGCTTATCGGGAGATTCCTCGTAGATCAGCGTGGAGCCATTCCAGACTTTCATGGAGAGCTGGGACAGGAAATCATACATATATTCCAGTTCAGAAGTTGCTTCCCGCCGCTCGTCAGCCTGAAGCTCAGCCAACACCTTATCGCTGATAGGATTGCCGGTCTCATCGTGGAGAACAGCCCGCATATAGACCTTGATGTAGTCGCAGTCTTTGGTGTTATTCTGGATTGTGACTTCCTCAGTTCGGACATCACCGGGCATAACGCCCTTGAAGTTGTCGAATAAGTCGGTATCCGTGTAGACACTGCCCGGTTCAAAGGCAACGATTTTGCCATCCTCAAAGGTGACGCTGGACTCCGCAGCAAAAGCTGTTACGGAGAAACTGAGCATTGTCGCCACAGCCAGCAGGAGGGACAGAATTGATTTGAAACCATGTTTTTTCATATCCGCACCTCCTTAACCTTCATAGGCAGTTACGCTGCCCTTGCTGATAGACACGCCCCAGGATTTGCCAACTGCATCAGCAGGGCCACTCTGGATGGCCTCGGCCATGACTTCGATCACCTGCTTGCCACCGTCGGCATCATCATAAGAGCCGGTCAGTGCGATACTGTCGATTAGATCTGCGGCAGGTTCAGCATTGGGAGCAACCGGCAGGGTGTAGTAGTAATAACCACCGAACTCTTTCCAGTTTTCACCGGGAGTAAAGTCCGGGATTGTTGCTATACCACCGATATGCTGACCATCATCATTCACTCGGTAAGTAACCAGCTTCACACGGATGTAGGCTTCGGTGTCGCCGGTGTTTTGGACATTCACTTCACTCTTAGTGGTTCCGTTGAAGGACTCCTTCACTTCGCAGTCCACAAAAGAGGGCTTGAAACTATTTTGAATCAGGCCGGAGTGGGTGGCCAAATAGGCCACCGTTCCGCCAACTGCCATAGTAACTATAAGCAGAAGAGAGAGGAGCAATGTCCCGGTCTTACTTCTGTTTCTGCGCCTGCGTTTGCGTGGCAGATGCTTGGCTTCATATTTTCCGTGATACATTTTTCTCCCTCCTTCCTTAGTTCTTGATACCGAAGATGTTCTTTACAACATCGCTGAATCCGTTAAGCCAGTAATTCTCGGCCTTACTATTGGAGCAAGCAATACTGCCGCTCGGAGCAGAAGCCGTCAATTCTGCGCTGCCGTTGTCACCGGCATTGTAACGCCAGCTCCATCCGGTATCTTCTTTGATCGTATAAGTATCAACGGGCAGCTCGTAGATGGTTTCGCTGGTGTTGCCGACAATGGTGACTTCGGAATACTCCTTGCCATCCTTATAGACGGTAAACACATACGGCTCATCCGATGCGCCACCGGACTTGCTGATTGTCAGCTGACAGGTCTTCACATGGAGCAGGAAAGCGGGAGAGCCGTTCGGATTCTCAATATTCCAACTGCAATTCTCGCCGCAGGAGGTGTGCTTGAACGTGGTATGTGCAAGCACATCGTTTTCTCCGATTTTCACGGAGGCGTTCACGCCAATGTCCTGCTTGGTATTCACTTTACCGTCGGTCGTAATCTTGCCAGCTTCCGGTGTATAGGACAGAGTCAGAGTTGGCTTTTCGTTCAACATCTGCACATCTGCATCATCGTGCTTCTTGGTACCATCAGAGTTGACCCAGGTTTCCTCTGTCAGATTGCCGGTGAAATCCGTGGGGACATCGCCGCCGTACCATACCTGGCTGTCCTGATAGGTCAGTTGGGGTTTGAACACATGAATGGTTCCTTCACCGGTATCCGTTGCGGACTGATCACCAGAGGGTCCTGGTGTCTTGGGAGAAACCGTGACCGTCACGGTATAGGTGATGTCCTCCTGAATGTTTTCAAAAGAGCCGTTGTTTCCTTCGGTTGTGGCTGCGATAGAAATATTCACATATTCCACCTGCCAAGGCTCCAGACCATAAGGATGATCGGGGTCATTTGCCTTGCTGAAGTCGATGTCATAACCGGCGATTGTAACCGTTGCTCCCATCTTGACAGCATCTTCCGGAACCGTCTGAGAGTAGTAAGCACCGAGGTACACATTGGCATCCGGTACATTTACGGTCGGTTCTGCCAGAGGAACATTTACATCAGGCTTGGGGAAGGTCAGAACAGGATCTGTGGCATCTTCGTTTTCGTAGACTCCGGCAGAGGTATTTGTATCAACGCCGTTGCCGCCGAAGAAGACTTCACGGGGTTTAACGGTAATTTTGATGACCAGCTTATCGCCACGGTATGTGGTACTCCCATTCTCAGTGACAGTTCCAACATAATTCTCGGCAAAATCAAAGCCTGTCACGTTTACCTGATTATCTGTCGTGATCGCCTCGGTGCTGTCTGTGCTGCCGATTGTCACCGTTGCACCCATATCATCGGCATTTTTCGACCAGGTGTAGTCATCGCCGTCTTTGCCGGTGCAATGCCAGGTTTCCAACACAATATCAGAAGCGCTTGCTCCTGCCGGCAATGTAAACGCCGGGGCAATAATATCACGGATAACCGTTTCAGAACTCAGAGTGGTGGAGGAACCGCCGCTCTCGATCTGGTCGGAAATCTGCTGGAAGATGTTGTTCAAAGTGTCGGCATCCGCAGCAGAAAGGTAATAGCTTGGGTTCTGAACAGTTCCATTGTTGGAGGATAGGTTCTGCATAAACCAGTTGGCTTTTTCCGTTTCAGAACCATTCGAGTTTCCTGCGCTGGTCGCATCCGCACCCGAGAAGATACCAACGGTATAGACTGATGCTCCGGCTGCCTTAATTGAATCTGCCTCGGTGATGGCGCGAGAAGCAACATTACTGTCAAATCCACTACGGCCAGGAACACCGTCCGTAAACACAATGACTACACGATTTCGTTTTTCACCGCTGGCTACAGGATTTCTGCTGAGAATTTCATTTGCCATGTCAAGGCCCAAATCTGTATTTGTGCCGCCATTAGCGTCAAGTGCTGCTATGGAAGCACCTATATTAGACTGCCCTCCAGAAGTCGACATATCCTGCAAACAACTTGTGTAGACTTCTGTGTTTTCATCCAGAAGATCGTATCTCGTCTGTGTAGCTCCTACAAAAATTTCTGAATTCACCCATTCACCGGGATTACCAACTTCCGCAGCCGCAAATCCAACGACTGCGATTCTGTGCTTAATATCGTCTCCCGTTCCAAGCACTCCATCGACACCAGTAGCTTTTTCGGCAACGCTGTTTGTGAAGGTTGTAACCGCAGATTTCAAAGCATTAAGCCTGGAGGTACCGGCATTTGTATTCACCACTCTTTCATAAAGAGTTGTTGTGAACTCCGTATCAGCTCCAGTGGATGTACCAATGGTCTGGACTGCACCATTTGAATCCATATAGGTGTAGGTATACACATTCTGGGAGTCATCAACCTCAGCCAGATACAGCACATTATCATCTGTCCCGGAAAAAGTTGGGGCTGTGCTATCACCACGGCTTGTTGCGATAACAGTATTATCTGGCAATTTATACGTATACTCGTATGTTGGGTTAAACCATTCTCCGCCTACTTGCTCACGAGTAACCGTTACCTTTACATATTGGCCGCCCATTATTGCATAGAGGTTGGATTGGTTATTCCAATAATTCGTAGAAGATCCACCCCAGCCACCTGTGCTGTTATTCTTACCATCTGTTATTTTTCTGTAGCTTAGTTTTTGCTCAACTGCAACCGAAACAGATGCATATGCGCCGTCTCCGATAGGGTAGTAAAGATTAGCACTGCCTCCGTTATGACGCACACTGTAATGGTGCGAGTTGGTTGTATAATTGTAACGATTTCCTTTTGTGTATGCTGCAAAAGACACTTCACCGATAGGATCATCCATCGAACCTGATTGATCCAGCACCAGAACGATGTCCGTGGGGATGTCCTTCTTTGTTTCGCTAATGATTTTGCTGCCGGTGGCATAAGCCTCCAGCGTGATGGTATAGGTTCCATCATCATTTGCTTCGGCGGTCTTATTTATAACCATGCCCTTGTTTTCCTGCGTGGTATCAGCCTGGACAGACTGAGCCAGCGTACCGGGAATCGCAAGGGTCGCCAGAAGCGACAAGGAAAGAAGCAGCGATACTGCTTTTGTTTTTTTCATGCTTTGCCTCCTTCCTTTTACCCTTCAACAGGAGCGCCAAAGGGCGCAACATTATCAAAATTCACCGCAGGATAGATAATCTCGCTGATAACGGTTTCGTTTTCACATTCCTCAAGCACCACGGGAGGCAGGGGTTCCGGCTCCAGAGCAGCGATTTTCGCCTCAATTTGAGCATTTTCTTCCTCCGTCAGAGCCATTAACTCTGCTTCGGGAGTTTCATCCACGATGGCAAACAGCTCGTCAAGAGTTTCGCAGGTCATGAGCCGCTCAAACAGGCTCAACTCATGGCAAGAACAGTCGCAGCCTTCTCCGGTGCAGCCTTCCACGCAGGTGTCAATATGTGCAGACCCCTCCGCTGGAACAGGCTCAGCAGGAGCAATATAGAGAGGACAGCCTTCCGTATGCGTTTCACTCTCAGTTCCACAGGTACATTCCGGTTCAGGAGTTTCCGTGTTTTCCTCACTGTCATTCACAGGAGCCGAATCAGCATCCTCGGATTGATTGGCATCAGGGATCGGAGATCCTTCTTCGTCGGTCAGGACTTCATCTTCGACGGTTGCGGAGGAGCCTTCGCCATCAGGCTGAACGCTCTCATCCTCTACAAGAGTTCCTTCGCTATTATTGGCATCCTCAAGAGGTGTTTCGGTATTTTGTTCATTCGCATTGTCTGTACCGACAGAAAATTCAGTGCCGCTGCTTTCCGCATCTGCGGAAACGGCAAGCGTACCCGGCAAGGCCAAACCGAGCACCAAGGTAAGGCTCAACAGTAAGCCAATTACTTTTTTGTTTTTCATCTCATTACCTCCTTACGCTTCCGGCCAGCCCTTGGCATCCATCACGCTATCGCCGTTATTGGCAACCTGGACAGCATAGGCGGTCACATCCACTTTGGCGGTGCTGTTCTGATAAATATTACCCATAGCGGTATCGAAGTTTACCGAGGCAAACAGCGGCTCAGTCACAGCACCGGGTTCCAAGGCAGTTTTATAGTAATAGTAACCGTCCTCGCCCAGCATCCAATATGTCTCGTCAAAGTCAATCTTCATCAGACCGGAATCTGTTTCGCCCTCCACACCTTCAGACAGAACAAATTCCTTTTCTACTTTGACTCGGATATAGGCATCATTGGCACCGGTATTTTTGACCTCCACGATCTTGGTCACTTCCGTTCCGGGCATGACGCCACTGACCTCATCTTCGGGGAAAGGAGTTGTCTTTTCTGCATCGGCCCACTCCTGAAGCTCGATGTCGATCTCGCCCGATGTGATTACATTATGGGCGGTATCCTCGGCCGTGAAATATGCCAGCGTTCCATAGGCCATCATGGACAGGCAGATTACGGTCACGGCGACTGCAAGCAGTTTTCGTTTCATTCGGCTCACCTCTGTTTGGATTGATTATCAGTTTATGTCCCGCTTTTCACAGGGCATACAAGGGTATCCAGGGCGTGCCTGGGTATCCTTGTATGCCCTGCGCCCCGAAGGGCGCAGGGTAAGAGTGATAGGAAATATTGATTACTCCTGCCAGTTGGTGACATTGGTGCCCTCGAAAGGATCGAAGTTAGCACCGAAGGCAGCCTCAACGGCGGCATCAGCATTATCGAAGCCAGCAGCCTGAACAGCAACAGCCATAACAGGGCACTTCACATCGCCAGCCAGGATGGAGATGTCAGCCTGCGGGTCGCGGGTATCAACATAGTTGCCATCAACCATGTCAACATGGGAATCCAGGTAGACACCGGAGATGAACTGCTCAGTGGTTGCACCAGCAGCCAGAATCTTGGTGTAGTCAGCATAGTAAACATTGTACTTAACGCCGTCGATCTCAGTCTCGTAGTACTTCCAGGTGCCGCTTTCGTTCTTCCAGTTCCACTCGTTGCCGAAGGTAGAAACGCCATTGTTGTTGCCAAAGTTGAAGTGCAGAACATTCAGACCAGCGTTAAAGGTGTCGTAGCCATCGTCCAGAGCGGAGGGGATAGCGAAGTAAGCACGGACATAAGCATCGGACTTACCCTTGTTCTCGATGGTAGCAATCTTGTCGATATAGTTCTCAGCAACGGGCTGGCCGTACTGATCCTTCTCGCCCTGAGCAGATCCAACGATAGGCATCAGAACCTGATCCTGCTCAAAGGGTTCCAGACCGTTTTCACCAACCTGCTGCTCGATCAGGTCGATCTTCACGCCGCCAGCGGTAAATGTATTGGTCTCGGTGTCGGTATCAGTGAAGTAAGCCAGAGTACCGCCGATGACTGCGGTTGCCGCCAGAGCAACAACCAGACACATAGCTAAAAGTTTTTTCTTCATGGGGTCTTTACTCCTTTATTAAGTATTTTTGGTGATGTATAGTCGTGCTGTCTTTTGCAGCGGACTATTGTGGGAATGTTTCGCATGGATTAAGTACCAGAGGAGATGTTGGTCCATGCAGTGTTGACGTCGAAGCTCTCGGTCGCAGTCTTATTGAACTGAGAAGCATAAGCCGTCACGGTCAGAGTCGGTTCGGCAGCCGTGCCGTTTTTCAGTTCGTTCATCATTTCCTTGGTCACAGTACCCTGTACCATAACCTGATCATCTTTCAGAACGCTGTAAGCAGTACCCATTTCAGCCGTGTCAACGATTCGATAGTACACGTTGTCAACGCCATCCAGGGAAGTCCAACCGTCAGCAATCTCGTAGGTCAGGAAGGAATTGAAATTTGCAGATTCTTCCAGCTTAACGAACAGATAGCACTTTTCGCTACCTGTCTCGACGGTAACCTTGGGATCTTTGCTGATGGTATAGCCGGGAACCATCTTGTAAGAGTTTGCATTGTTCTCCGCACCGGTCTCGGTTAAGGTAATTTCAATGTCGCTGTCGGTAAATGTATTGACAATCTCAGGAGTCTTATCCGTCAGCCAAGCCATAGTACCGCCGATGACACCGCCAAGAACTAAAGCCAGAGCCAAAAACAATGCTAAGGTTTTCTTCTTCATGTCGTTTTTCCTCCTTTCCACGAGATTTGCTTGGGCCACACCCAATCACACGATTATGGGTACAGCTCTATATAATCGGCACAGCCGATTATATTCTAAAAAACTTATTCGGCAGGAAACGCTGCCCATGCCGCTGCAGCATCATTGAAACCGTCAGCCTGAATGGCGTAGGCGTTCACAGTGATGGTCATGCCCTCGATTGTTTTAAGCTGATCATTGTTGATCTCGCCGGGAACGGTAATGCTGTCAAAGAGCGCATCCAGGGCAACATCTTCCTCAAGGGCGGAAACAGTATCCTTATACCAGAACTCATAAGTACGGGTGTTGTTCGTGGTATCATCCGTCTCGCCCTGATAGATCCAGTTGGTGCTGTCATAGCCGTTAAAGATGCTCAGCAGGTTTGCTTTTTGGGGATCAAAAATGGCATCCAGTTCAGCGGCCTTGCTGACCGTTACGGTCATACGGATGTAAGAATTCTCACTACCACTCAGCACGGTCACCATGGGGTCTTTTGCGTAAGTGTGTCCGGGGAGCAGTTTGTAGCTGTTGGCATCTACACGATCGGCACCTTCAACAAGGGTTCCATCGGTATTTGCCTTGGCTTCGTCCAACTGAATGGCAACGGAGCCAACAGTAAATGTGTTGACAACCTCATCAGTAGAGGTCAGGTACGCCATGGTGCCGAAGATCGTTGCGGTCACAAGCAGCACCGCAGCCATCATCAGACCAAGGGCTTTGGTTTTGGTCTTCATGATTTTGTCCTCCTTGAATGGATTGATTTATATTGGGAGCCTTGCGGCTTTGCCCACGAAATAAAGTTGCCTGCGATTCAGTCAGCCATAGCTGGCAGATCACTCGTTCTGTTCCAGACGTTTTCCTTTTTTCTTTGTTCCCTCTTTTTCGTCCTTGCTGAACAAATCCGGGAGGAATACCAAGAGCAACAGAACCGCTCCTGCGGAAATTGCAACGTACATTCCCGGAGGATTCTGGATATAATTAGCGACATAGCCCAGCTTCGGAATGGTAAATACGGGTGTGCCGATCACGTTCTTATGGTGAACAAGACTGCCATCTTCGGCGGCGTTGGCATCGCCCTTAGTTTTGAATCTCAAAACAGAGGAATCCGTTTCATCGGGTACGACCTCTACAATGCGATGGGTGGCTACGGTATCCTCATCCAGCATAAAGGTGATAACATCCCCGGCCTCAAGTTCGGTATAATCCACGTCTTTCACATAAATCAAAGAACCTACATGATAAGTCGGCTCCATTGAACCGGACAGCACGGTGAATACCTGAAAGCCGATCAGACGAACACCAACCAGAGCAATCGCCAGAAGCACGGCAAGAGCCACAATGATGCTGGTGACAATATTCCAAATCTTTTTTACTGCTTTTCCCATATCGTTCACTCCCTGGGGCTTCATTTCATAAATAATTACTCGACAGAATCTTCTTGCCGGTGAGTTCTTTCATAGCAGGCGTAGATAGCAGTATATACATTGCGAAAAACTCGCTCTGCCGTTTCTTCCGTGTTGGGAAGCTCGCCGTTCGCAACCTGCATTGCAAATCCGTAAACGGAATTGAAAATCATATACAGCAAACTCTCAGCTTCGTCTCTGTCCTGAAATGTTGGATAAAGCAAATCGCTCAGCTTATCCAACCATTTTTTATGATTGTCCATTGCATACTTTCTAAAGCCGGGGGAATTATAGTAGTACACAAGGAATTTGCAGATGTCCGTGTTCTCGGTCAAATACTTCCACGCTGCTTGAATGACATGGGCACTGCGTTCTTCCAAAGGCTTTTCATCAATAAACCGATTCTCACCGTCTATCGCATTTACAAGAATGTTCATCAGTTTTTCGTTTTCGTTGATGTATGCCTGCGACAGCAGATGGTCTTTGTCATTGAAATAACGGTAGATAAAGGCATCCTGAAAACCTGCCTCCTTGCCGATCAGACGGGTGCTGGCATTTTCAATGCCGACCTGTGCGACAACAGTTACTGTACTTTTCAATAACACCGCTTTCTTATCAATATCGCCATATACTCTGCCCAATTCACACGCCTCCAACGCCATTCCTTACGTTCATAATTGCAAACGCTACTTTTTGTGTAAAATTTTTTCAGAGAGGAACTCTCTGAAAATTACTGCGAGATGCAAACATTCCTCAAAAGGTAGACTTTTTGAGAAATGCACCAAACAGCCTTTTATCAAAGGTAATTCCAGCCAACAGCCATTGAATTGCTGAAAAACCATTGAAATATGTGGAGGTTTGTGCTATCATTTACTAATGATGCGAACTGTCATAATGTCTACCTTATGATAGTTCGCTTTCTTGTTGCTCCGTGTCTGTTCACTCTTACCGTTCTGAGCGGACAGATTATCAAAAGGTACACCTTTTGATAATTCCTATATAAACGACCTACGGAGACTGCTGAAAATAAAAAATGTGGCTTCAAGTCTGAATTTTTTTGCTAAACCCTTGAAATTTCAGGATTTTAGTGGTACAATATCAAGCGTATCAGTAGGTTTGTGTCGCTGTCATAAGGTGTACCTAATGACAGCGACATTGTTCGTTATTTCCGTTTTATGCGGTGTTCACGCAAGCGGCGATAAAAGGTAGCTTCGCTCATATTGCATTGTTTTAATATTTCGGACAGAGGTATTTTCTTCTTTTCCCAATCGGAAACGAGCCTTGCAAAGTTGTCGGGTACTTCCTTTTCGGGTCTGCCGAACTTCACGCCTTTGGCTTTTGCGGCGGCAATACCCTGTGACTGCCGCTTTCTTATGTTCTCGCGCTCGCTTTGCGCCACAAACGAGAGTATCTGCAAAACAAGGTCGGCAATGAATGTTCCCATCAAATCTTTTCCTTGTCGGGTATCCAACAGCGGCATATCAATCACGCAAATATCTATGCCTTTTTCTTTGGTCAGCACTCGCCATTGACTTTGGATTTCCTCGTAGTTGCGTCCCAAGCGATCGATGCTGAGGATATAGAGCAGATCGCCCTGTTTCATTTTTCGCAGTAGCTTCTTGTACTGCGGCCGGTCAAAATCCTTGCCGGATTGTTTGTCCATATAGACATTTTTATCGTCAACGCCTTTCTCTCTGAGAGCGATGAGCTGACGTTCTTCGTTTTGGTCTGTGCTGGATACACGCACATATCCGTATATTTCCATATCAGTTCCTCCTGTAGAATTTTGAAAAATAGCAAAGGGCGCATCCGCAAAATTCATGCAGATACGCCCTATAATTATAAAATATGGTTTTGAATAGCCTGTTTAGCTCACACGCCTTCTGCTTTCTCTCAGCAGTTGGTCGTGTGCTTTTGATTATCGCTCATTTTTTCTAAGTCATAGACTGAGCATAGCGAGGGAAACATACTTGGCAAGCAGGGCACGGCGGTACCCACTCGTGCAAAATAAATAGACCCCTGCTTGACGCAGGAGCCTATTTATCGCTTGTCTGGGAAACATCCCCGAACCCCTTTAACACAGATTTCATCTGTGGCTGCGCATCGTTCCAACGCTAATTTGAGCACGGTCATTCACGACCGTGCTCTTTCTCTTTGCGTGGATCTCGCTCAGCGAGGTCACGCAATTCTTCATAGTTCGCCGTATGAACGGCAACGTCACGAAGCTCGTCTCGAACTTTTTTGAGTTCAGCATACGCTTCTTTTTTTGCGGTGAGCAGGTCGGCAAATTCGACTTGCAAGCTCTTGATGGTCGGGAGCTTCTTCACGCCCAATTCGTCAAATGCTTTCTTTGCCGCCTTGTGAATGATGATGTCATCCTCGTGTTCCTCCAAATACTTTTTTGAGTAACCGGACTTCCGGTAGGCAACGTACACATCCCTTGTTTTGGAATAATTGACGATATGGGTCTTTAGGACATTGACCTCGGCAATCCGATTTTGAGCTTCTGTGATTTTCGCAGAAAGCTCTTTTTCTTTCTTTGCCAGTTCGGATTTACGAGCCGACATTGCATCGTAGTCCAGACCGTGCTCATCCATATAGAGCTTGGTTTTCGCCATACGCTTCAGGTTCTCAACCGTAGCCCAGCGGCGATAGCCCTCACCCTTACCGGCAGCGAGCTTGGCTTGAATGTCAATAATGCTCTGCGGTCTGTTGGCGTCCCATACCTTTCTGCGTTTCTTCGGTTGATGCACTCTCTGCCCCTTGATGATAGCACGGACAGCATCCTCGGAGTATTCATCGCCCAGGGTGTACATTCGGATGTTTTGCTTGAAGTCGGGATGAACAAAGGTAAGGTGTTTTCCGTTTTTTACTTTGAAGCCCTGCTCGGCAAGAAGTGAAAGGAACGCATCGAAGTCGTGGGGCTTTTGCTCCAGAGCTTCATCAATGGCGATACGCAGTAATTCTCTGTGCGAGGGTTTTCCCTTAAAGCCGTGCCACTTATTGTAGGCTGTGCTACCACGCTGCGGTTTATCAATTACCGACAACTGATGCTCTGTGCAGATAAGATCGCTCAGCCGGGAGACAGCTCTGTGCGACCTGCGGAAATCTCTGAATTTCTTTTTGCAGTCCAGCGTGACGGCGTTCCAATAAATATGATTATGGATATGAGATTTATCTGTGTGCGTACAAACAAAGAAAGCGTGTTTGCCTTTGAGAAAGCGAGAGGCGAAATCATAACCGATTTGGTTTGCCTCCTCCGGTGTCACTTCCCCCGGCTTGAAGGATTGGCGTACCTGGTAAACGAGCACATCGTTCTTTTCTTCCTTGCCGGTAAAATGCTTATATTGCCTTTTCGACACTAAGACCTCTGCCGCAAAAGAGCGAGGGTCGCAGGCGTAGGCAGATGTCAATTCACCGTCATTCGTCTTTTCCGGATTTAAGCCGTAGTCTGTTCTGTCTGAAATGGACTGAGCAAGGGTTTAAGGCGTTATGTTGAGCTCAACATAAGGCTTGTTATGCGCAGAAAAAAGTTATGCGGAGAATCTTTTAGAACAGACGTTACTTCGAGACTGTTCACCAGAAATCTCAGCATAATTTTCTACAAGGTCTTTAAAAACGCCTTTAAGTCAGGGTCGTCGTTCCAATCCGGCATGGCAGGCGTATTCATCCTCGTGTCCATTGTTTCTAATGCCTTGCGCCGGGCTTCGGGATTAGCTTTTGCGTAAACCTGTGTTGTCTCAATAGATTCGTGCCCTAAAAAGTCACGAATATAAATGAGATTTTTGCCTGCCTCAACAAGATGCATTGCTTTAGAATGCCGGAGACAATGCGGTGTAATCTGCGGAAAAAATGAATCCACCGCAGTATTTGCTTTGTGGATATATTTTGCTAGCACGTAGGAAACACCGCTGCGAGTCAACTTTTTCCCTTGCGGATTTATAAACAGCTGGTCATTGCGGCGTTCTGGTATATCAAGATGGTTCTCACAAATGTATTGGCGCAATACCTGTGCACACGGTTTGGTAAGCGGAACATCTCGACTTTTTCGCCCCTTCCCTAATAAATGTACAACCGGTAGTGAATCTATTCGGATATCGCAGATTCTTAAATCGCAAAGTTCCTGCACTCGTGCAGCTGAATCGTAAAGGAGAAGAATCATCGCCAAGTCTCTGCGACCTTTTGGCGTGGAAATATCAGGCTGTTCCATTAGAATATCGGTTTGCTGGTTACTCAAATATTGAACCGTCGGCTTTGCTGCTTTTTTGCTGTCAATTGAAAGAATGCGCTGACACAGAATCATTTCATCCGGGCATTCAATTTGTACATATTTTGCAAATGACTTCAGCGCAGCAAGTCGTTGGTTTCGAGAAGATATACTGTATTTGCGTTCAGTTTCAAGATATTGTAGAAATTCAAGAATCAGTTCGCGGGAAAGGTCGTTAAAAAGCATTTTCTCTAATTTAAAGCCACAATACTTTTCAAGGTAGCCATGAAAAATAACAAAGGTGTCCCGGTAAGAGTAAATTGTATTTGTACTGACATTTTTAGTTCCTGCCAGATACACGCTAAAGTATGCGGAGACTAAACCGGCGTAGCTGCATCTATTCCTCATTGCAAAGTACCTCTGTAATGGTATGGAATCGGTCATTGAATGGTTCGGTGACTTCCATGTAGGCTTCCGGGACAAGCCTCAAGTATTTTTCGGTTGTTGTAATTCGGTCATGCCCAAGAGCAGTGCGGAGAATCGGCAAACAGGTATATATGTCTTTTCCTTCGGAACTCCATTTGTTTAGAATGTGGACCGCAAAGGAATGCCTGAGATCATGGAGACGAGGCCCTTTTCCTCGACCTCGGTGTGGAATCCCGGCATCAAATAAGCATTTTCGAAAAATATCGTAAATTGTACTTGTATCATAGAATCCGCCATCAGGAGCAGGGAAAAAGTAAATACTTTTTGCATTTGTCACTAATGGATTACTGCGGTAGGATTTCATGTATGCAAGCATTGAGTCCGAAATTCCTACCAGCCGTTCTTTGTCTCCTTTTGCACCGTATATGGCTAAAACTCCAGCATCCAAATCAACATCTGCAACCTTAAGGTGCAGAGCCTCTGACACGCGCAGCCCACATGTATAAAGCAGGCGAAACAGAACCGGCATAACTAAATGTCGTAGTGGAGATTCTGAAGATTCTTTGGTACAATCTACCGCAGAAAACAATCTCTCGATTTCGTCTTTCGTAAAAATGTAGGGAACGAAACATCTATTTACATGAGGCGCAGGGTGGAATGCACATGGAGCATCATAGCCATTGCTGTGCAAATACTTACAAAGAATTCGCACATACGAAATCCGAAAACATTGCGTGGTTTCGTTTTCGTGAGGTCTCTTTTTCTCCCACTTTTGCAGCAGTTCTTTCGAAATGGCAGGTATACGCAATTGTTGCTCATTGCAAAAGTCATCGAATGCACTGAGTGCCTCAACACCGGCGTTGTATTTATTGCCAAGGGCACGTTTTTGCTCCACAACATCCAGCATATATGGTGCAAGCACACTGGTAAAATGGGGTTCAAGAAGTTTTTCCTCAAACACTAATCAGTCACCTCCAATGCGCAGCTGCGAAGCTGACGTACATTTACACCAATATATTTTTGAGTAGAATCGGCATTTATGTGTCCTAATACACCCTGAATCGAGGTAATGGGGATTCCTTCATCTAACATATGTGTTGCGAGGCTGTGTCGAAGCGAGTGAAGCCCGTGGTGCTTTATTGAATCCAAAGGAATGCCCGCTTTTCGCATATGCTTAATAAGAATGTTGTCAAAATTTTGCAGAGAGACGTATGGAGCGACTGCGCGGAGAAAAATTTCCGGGGCATCGCTTACAGGCCTTCCATTTTTCAGATAGTCTATTACAGCCCATCCAACATCTGTGGGAAGTGGTAAAGTTATCGGCTCTCCTGTTTTGACTTGGGTGAAAGACACCAAATGCTGTTCCCAATTAAAATTGGCAGGGCGAAGATTACGTATATCGCTGGTTCTAATGCCGAGTTTTACTGCAATCATTAAAACTGCATAATCGCGTTTCCCTTGTGGACTTTCACGGTCAACAGAAGCAAGGATACTTTCGATTTGGCTAAGATCTAATGTTGTAGGAATTCGCGCGGAAGCGGATACTTTTACAATTGGCATCATTTTCAAAGACAAATCTGTTTCCTTGTAGCCACTATGCGCAAGGTACTGAAAAAAGCGTAAAAGGATACTGTAATGGAGCCTTACAACCGAATTGCTGTAATTGCACGAAACAACTTTGACGTATCGATTTACAATATCTGCTGAAAGTAATTTGTAATCCGTGACTCCAACGCTGAACAAATAATCTGTAAAGCGAAGAAGAACATTTCTGTGGCTGCGCAGCGTATTCTCCCTGCGTCCGTGGAGAGATAGCTTTTGCAAGTAGTTGACCGCACCTTCTTGCAGTCCTGCAGGGAACTCTCGATTCAACCTCCGCCGAAGCATAACCGCGTTGAAGTGTTGGTAGTCTGACAACAAATCCATTGCACGGTGAACTCGTGAGCATCGCCGTTCTACTGTTCCCGGCTGCACACCGTAGCAATCCAGCATGAACTGCTGAGCCAATTCCGCTGTAAAATATTTCTTTTCATTTTTATTGCAGTACGCTAACAGGTTCCTAAACGTCGAACGAAAGCCTTGAATATAGTTTTCGCTATAGTGCTTTGCAATGATGCAAGGGATAACTCTTTCCACAAGTTCATACACGGTCAGTCGATTTCCATCATCCACAATAACAACCTCCATCATATCTGGAATACTCAAATTATATAGTTATTATGTAGAGAAAAACAGACTGTTTTTATAATTTTTGTCGCTGTACAATTAAAGTTTGGAACGTGGGATACATAATCGCTTTCTTGCCATAATGCCCTTGGTAACGTGCATGGGAATAATGCGTGTTGTTGCGATAGTCGTTCACCTCCTCCTATGTAAAAGACGGGCACAGCCAAAGCCGTACCCGTCTCAAATTCAACTTCTCTGCAATCTGCATAGAAGTCTGTTATCCGTAAATTGCATCCTGCACGAAGTAGCGGAATCTCTGCATTTGTCCAATCATCCAGGCAGCCACCATCGGCAAGCCCATGGGACTTACGAGGAAGGCAAACACTAAGATAATAATGCCGTTGGTCACATTGTCGAGAATCAGAACCGCAAGACCGAGCACACCGAGGATGGTGCTCACAATGCCGAATACCCAGGCGGACAGCCTCAGCAACAAGGCACACAGCCAGATGAACACTACGAGGATTGCAATTACGGGTGCCGCCAATATCTTCAAAATGAGCTTCATCGAAAATCCCTCCTTCTTTCTGGCTTCATTGTACCGTGACTTTGAAAAAACGGCAAGGATGTCAAAATCAGTCGATGGCGGCGAGCTTTTCAAGGATACGATTGTCAGCTTCCCAAATCTGTTCAAGGAGATTTTTCATCTCGGCAATATCGTCTGCATAGATGCGGTCGGTGGAGTTTACTCGTCGGGCAATCTGATTGAAATTGTTACTGGTACGGCGGAGCAAGGAAATC
>ENA-OPTB01000836-OPTB01000836.1-human-gut-metagenome-genome-assembly--contig:-NODE-836-length-27347-cov-9.022754_pt1 | contig 27347 bp, 31 predicted proteins | sample MGYA00241810_ERZ501911 | MGnify/ENA primary metagenome ERZ501911 (study PRJEB25962, sample SAMEA2042304) | human gut metagenome | biome: human gut; feature: human-associated habitat; material: faeces... | reverse complement strand
AGTGCTGGAATGTCGGCCGAAACTCGGTAAAATCGACCGACATTCTTTGCCCGATAAATGTAATAGTATATGGCTATAAAGAAGAAAACTCTGAACCACGCGTTAAACAATCTATATTCCATCAATGTACTCTATGACGGAGTATCCATTATGTTTCATCGAATATCAGACAATTTTCCGGTGGCAGTCCAGCCGAATGAGTGGGTGAGATATCAGAATAACGGTGAAATAGCTAATGGAGTTATGATAGTCGAAGGTGGTCGGATTCTGGTGGTTGCTCCTACTGAAGCCACGCTATACTGGAGTCGTGAAGCCGTAAGCGCGGGCGGAATGACCACCACTGACCGAGTAACAGCACTTAACGATTGGAGTGGTAAAGTCAACACTGCTGTACAGATTACACATAATGAATGTAATACAGAGAACTGTGCACCCGGATTTTGTACATCCTACCATCGCTCCAATCTCAATGGCAAAGGATTGACGACCGGGAAATGGTGGCTACCGTCACTGGGCGAACTAATGATGATTCGCGCACATAAACATCAGATCAATTATGCATTATCCATGATTAATGGCGCCATGCAGTTGCGTGGAGAGTGGTACTGGAGTAGTACTGAACACAGTGCGGGGGTTGCATGGGGGTTAGTCCTAGGAAATTGTTACGCGAGCAACATCTCAAAGGTTCATTATCAGTTCGGGGTTAGGCCTGTATCAGAACTCAGACCTTAGTAGGATATCTGTGCTATTTCTGTGAAGCCTTCTGTACCATCTATAATTTGGGGATCATGTACAAATGGGATAGATGATATAATTGATATGTTCTGCCACAATGTGCCACGGCTAATAGCTATTATATTTCCTTGGGCGTAGACTTTGAACGAGCTGATATCCGAAGCTGCTCCTAGATTCAATACTTTTGCTCGAACTGTCCGCAAATTGCCGTGACGATACAATCGTATCAGGAAGCATCCATCGACACTCGTATCATTCTCCATCTTTCCCAATGCTACGAGCATCATACCTATGGTTTGAACAAATTCACCCAGCACCCATAGTCCAGCTACATTATTCCCCATAACCGGTGCTAAATGGTATTGCATAAGCAATTTGGATGCCAATCCATTTTGAGATTTTGAAGCAATCGGTAGAGCTTCACTTAACAGTTTCTTCCTAATCATACTATTACATTTATCGGGCGTTTGAAATACATCAAGAATCGCCCATGGTTAGACATTTTATTTATTCGCTAATTTGTAAAAGAAAATAGTCTATCAATAATCATTAGAAAACACACCGTAATCCGGGTTTGTCACGATCCACTGGATACCAGAATCAAGACCATTGAGTGGAATCGCTATCAGCTCCACGAGCCGATTGCTCTCAGGCTGGAATGTAGTTGGCACATCAAAACTTCCCGGCTTCGAGAATCTAGCAACCAAAGCCGTATTACCAGACATCCGAGTAATCATCGGTTCATAGATGAGGAGCCTCATTCCTGCATACTCGGGGGTCATCGGCAGCCGGACATAGCGGGTCTTGCTCATATAATAGTTACCCAGAACAATGTTACACCCATATTTCAATGGATCCAGCATACCGCCATTCCCTACATCTTCTGCATCGAGCCTGACAAACGGAGAGTAGGCTACTGTCGACCGGATTGTCCCCGATATCTCTGCTCCTTCTGCTATCAGCTTCAGTAGCTTCATTGTCCCGGATACCCAGTCTATGAGGATATTTGGGGTGAATGTGCCGTCGGCGAAGTTCCGGTAGTCAGCTGACGGCTGTCCCTGTGCATCGACTCCCTGCTGGGAGATAGTATAGTTGTCCCAAAACACCGACTTACCGATCAGCCCCAACCGCGCCATAAGTAGTTCCACAAAAATTGCCCGGTACTGTTCCAGTGGAATCCAAGTCGCATGCTCCCCGTATGCCGCATAATCAGCTTGCGGATCCACGTTCGTAACACTACCCGTACGGTTCATCACATAGTAGATTCCTCCCCGCAACACATAGGGAGCAACGTCGTCAGAGCTGGTATAAGTCGCAGCCGGTATCCATTCACCAGCCGGGTACGGGAGCCTACCCCGCTTGCCTGTCCGGACATATCTCACTTCGGTCTGTTTGCTCGCGATGCTCATAACTCTGTCATGATGGTTAGACTTACGTTTCCACTCGCCTGGCGACACATGCCCTCGGTCACGGAAAACGATGCCTGTGCCGTACGGGCTGTCGAAGGGTTGAGCACGTTCCCAGCCGCATCAAGGGCGGTGAAGAAGAACTTCGTATCCTTGAATTTCGCCGTTGAGCCTCTTTTCACAAGCACCGGGGCGTAGGTAACCGTCCCCCCACTGCCTTCCTCGATAGTCTCGCTTGCCGGATCCGGATTGGATAGTATATCAAGCGGATCGCTTGCATCGACTACCGTCTGCACGTCCGTTCCGATAAGTGTGCCGTTCTGGAATACCTCGACCATGAACTGCCCGGAGGAGTTCACCATGTTATTCGTTACGGCAAGTGTCTGTCCGGTCTGCCCGGATAGAACCTGCCAGACTCCTCCCTGCAGCGCATACCACTTGTAGGTTAGCCCTGCGCTCAACTGGTCGCTCCCCAACCACGCCACAGATTTCAATAAGCAGCTCTGTCCCTGGTCCGTCAGGGTAAAGAAATGGTTATCGCCGGCCATGATGGTGACACGCTTGGCATTGCCCACTCCCACTGTTATCGGAATTGAGTAGATCGCCTGGATCCTGTCACTCGTGTTACCCACACCAACGGCGGCTTCAGCTTTCAAGAGGCAAGCTGCTCCACCAGATGCTTTCACTAGGTTCTTCCGCAAGCGTAGCGCATAGTAGTTCTGCATACCGGCGGCATAGGGGACGTTTTCGAAGTGTCCTACCTCTCCACCGAAAGAGTTTGTCGAGAGCCGGTCTGGACCGAAGGTCAACTTCGTCCCGTTGAAGTACCAGTCGACTGCTGTAGGTACTACCACCCCCTGCGACACAAGCGACGAGGTGATGATGAGTGACAACATAGGACGCAGCGTCACGTAGTCCGGGGAGATGGTCTCCGGACGGTCGCTCGTTCCCTGGTATTCCTGGAAGAGGTCTCCCAGCGACGATTGGATGCAGGGCATGAAGACATTTCCGCGGCGCGTGTATTGTACCTGCCGCACTGAACTGGCCTGGCTCATGCGTCACCTCCTTCCTCTTGCGATCCCGGTAGTTCCTTAGCGGACAGTTCTGAACTCTCCGTTTTACTGTTTCCATCCTGCAATGCCGGAAGTTCTTCGATAGACGGGGTTCTGTCCTCTTCCTGCCGGTATTCTTCAGGAGTTGTCACCTTGACCGGGTATTCAGTCGAACCGTCAGTCTCAGCCTTGGCATCTTGTGGTGTCAGGGCTGCACCGCCCACTCGGGCGGCACGGTCGAATATGGTGTCACCTGCAATGCGGTCAAGGTCTGCCTGCCAGAGCAGGACACATCCATCAGCTGTCCGATTTCGGAGCGCCGTCACTCCCAGGGCGTCTGCCACGGGGAGAGTTACTTTGATATAATATGCCATAATAATATAATAGGTTAATTATTCTCTAAATCTATTCATTCTCGCGTTGGAAAAGGAACGATCCGTCCTCATCAGTGAGATAGCTGCCGTCGTCGTCCACAATGACTGCCATGGGACCGCGGTCATCCACATCCATACGCAGTGACATTCCCTCCATGTAAGCAATGGACGGACTCAGCCCCTCACCGACCAAGGTATAGACTGTCGCTGCCCGGGCACGGACCAGCCACGTCACCTTCAACCGTTCCTCAACGATCGCATCGGGCAGCACGCCCTGCGCATCACGGACGATGACCTTGGGTTTCAGTGTCCGCAAATCACCGGGGACACCGGTAGGAGCTCCCTGCCAGTCGGCTTCTAGCTTCGGAAGCCTCCGTCGAAGCGTAGTCGTGACAGTTGGGCTATCCGGTATCGGTGCGTCCGGCGGCGTGCCGTCGGGGTTGTAGGTGGCACGACAGACGTAGGTCATTGAGTTGCCCATGTAGTCCATGTCGACGGTGAGGGTGTTCCCTGATACCGTCTCCACCTCCCAGTCGTTATCCCCATTCCCGTCGGTAATGGCTTCCTCCTCCCCGGTGTCAAGCCGTCGGAACCAAAAGTAGCGCGCATGGGTGGAGGCGGTGATGTCGAGGTCGCCCGCAAGGAGACGTGCAGTAAGGATGCGTCGCGAAGGCTGCCGCAGTGGATTCCACACCACCGTAGCCGGACTGTCCAGTGTCAGCACGGGCGCGGGTATCGTGGCATCGCTCACCGGAATGACGGTGGAAAGTCGGAACACATAGACCTGACCTGTCCGCGTATCAATGTACTCGGCATAGAACTCCAGCCCCAGTGGGGTTATGACGGACGAGTTGCACTTCACCCTGATTCGTCCCTTCGCATCGCCGTCCTGCACCACCTCATAGCGGGCATTCCCCGGTTCGATGAGTCGACGAATTGTACCCTGCACCTCGTACCACTTCATGTTCGTTAACCGCGCATTCACCACACCCGAGGGGGTATACCGGTCCGGATCAGTAGCCGTGATGCGTGGGAAAAGTACGAGCGGTGTCAAGGTGTAGTCAGGCGTGAACTCGCCCGTGTCCGCCGACCAAATCTGGCGGCGCGGCACGCTGCCCACCACCTCGATGCTGCCCGATGTACGCAATGGGGTGAAATTGATGTCAATGCGTTTGATATTGCTAGTTATTGCCATAATCAGAATGTTATCGTTGTTTCACTGTGTCTTGTCTCATTGCCGTCGCGCAGGGTGGCAGTGCACCGGAAGGAGCATACACCCTGCTTTCGGAATTCCAGTCCCAAGTCGTCGGGCGTGAGAAGCAATCGTTTCCCAGTCGCAGCATGCTTCACCGCCCAGGCATTGTCCTCGCTGACGCTGCCCGTGTCACGTGCCCAGCTGATGTCCTCATCCTTCAGATGGTGCGTCACGTCCCGGTTGTACAGGATTCCGTGGACGGTGAGTGTCGTAAACGGCACATCGGACGTGAGCTGCGTGTCATCGAACGCCCAACCGGCGGAGCTATCGATGTCGATGCTGAACGTCGGGTTCCCCTCAATCATAGCCCAGCCCAGGGAGGCATAGCGAGGCTCGTCGGTCGTCCCTGTCACAAGGCAGCGCCAGCGGCATCCGTAATGCCACACCGTGTCGACGGTATCCGTGCCCACGGTATAGGGGTTGTCGCTCTGTGCCACCTCCAGCGACCAGAATCCGCGGTCGTTGAGCGTGACGACGGGTGTACCTTCGTAATCAATGCGCAGCAGGTCTTGTATGGCCATGCCCCGGCAGTAGACGTAAGAATGCAGGTAATTGATGGGCAGGTTATCAAACAGCGAGAGACGTTTCAGCTTACCTATTATAATAGAATAGTTGCGTTCCTCTAGGATGGGCTTGGTCACGCCGTCAAGCATACAAATGTAGCCCTCATAGCTGGAGAGATACCAGAATCCCTGCCGCTCTTCATTGGTGGCATTGCCCCGCCGTGTAACCACCATACCAACCTCCGGCAAGTGGTTTGTACCGCCCGGCACTTCATTGTCCGGGTAAGGCAGGACGGAAAGCGTGTTGGCCGTCTGGTTGACCGACAGCACACGGAACCACGCATCGTAATACTGCCCGCCTCCTTGGTTCAGGTCATTCACCTAGCCATAGCAAACGTCTTGCTCGGAGAATGCCGTGACATCGTACTCCCAGCGGCGGCGGATGGTTAAAGTATAAGTACCGTCCTCCTGTTCTTCCACGCGGTCGATAGTTCCGGCTTCGGAATAGGTTACATTGCCTTCTTGTGCGAACCAACGGTTCATGATAAGTTCTTTGACGACGAGAGCACTGCGGAGCTTGAGCGATTCCAGTTCGGCGTTGCCCAATTTGTCAATGTGGCCGCCCATGCCGCCTATGAGTCCTTCGGCAAACGGCCCGGCCATCAGTCCGTCAAGGAAGCGGACAAGCGCGTTGGTCGCGTCGGGGACGTTCTTGCGGAGGAACTCCCGGCGGGAGCGAAGGGCGGAAAAAGCATTGCTGTCACTGGCCGCTGTGGAATCATTCACCCGGATGAGGTAGATACCGCTTCCACCGCCTCCGACATAGGTCTGTCCCTTATAAGTAAGTGAATCCACCTTGTCCTCAATCTCCCCGATTCGGGAGTAAGGCATACTTTCTCCAATCGTGTAGACCGGGCTGTCCCAAGGAATGTCAAGATTCAACTCCCAACCAAGGACACGGGAGATGCGTCCGTTTTCAAAGTACGTGTCATCTATCAGGTTGATACGTTGGCCAAACTCGAAAGTACGGGCTATCTGGTCGTTATGTACCCAATCGCTTGCCAAGGTGGTAGGGTAAGTACCATCGTCTTTCTTTACTTTGTCAACATATTTCTGTGCCTTTTCTTTCAACTCCTGTTCGGCTTCAGGCGTGTATTGGTCGGAAACCAATTGTATGTTAAAGCCTGAGAGGATATACTTGTCTTCGTTTGCCGGATACATCATTTCATCGGGTAAAGGTCGACCGTAGTCCTCGTTACGCACGATTTCCCAAAGCTGTTCATCCTTGTTTTCCGGGTCAAAAATGACGCCGAACCTCAACCCGTTCAGCTTGCCCGATCGGAAGATGATTTCAAGGTTCTGCCCTTCAATCAAGTATTCATCTTTAAATGTTAAACCGGCGTCCCGGTACTGATATGCCTTGAATGTGTCGGCTTCACCCTCGCCAGGGTCATCCACCTTGCGGTCTACGGTCTTTACATCCGAAAGTACACCCACACGGCGGGGATAGACATCATCGAACACTACCACGTCCTCAATGGCTTCCTCCATACTCATTCCGGGATAAGCATCAATGTAAGGCGTATCGGCAGGAAGCATCAGACGTTTCTGCACGACACCGTTCACTACTGCCTGTTCGTCCACAGGACGGTAGTTGGCAGGAATGTTCCGGGTAGAGCCGAAAGCATAGATTCGTGTGGCATAAGTGCCACGGCTTTCGCTTCGGGTGATATTCGACGCTTCGATACCACGCTCGATTTTGACGGCATCACCAAATTCATTTCGCCCAAAATGAATCACGTTGTCCGTTATCCAGCAATCGCAGTCCCACTTATCCTCACCAGCCATTGAAAACAAGGCATCCAACAGGTTCATGTTGTCATAGGTCATTGTCACTGCCTTGTTTTCAACGGTTGAATCTATGCTAAATTCAAAATCTTTGCCTTTGTAAGTATATCCGAGTGCTTTCAGGTTGCGGAGGAACACGCCAAGCTGCACATCAAGCGTGGCAGTCAGTGACCAGGATGCTTCGCTTCCGGCATGTTCAGGCGTGTACTTAAAGATTTTGTTCTTCCATTTCCAGTAGTAGGCATCCATACGCAACTGGTAGTCGTAGCCCCCGGTAGAAGAGTTATAGGTCGGTGACTGGATGTCTGTTATCTCGTAGACTTTGGCCAGTTTGCCGCCAAGGGATTCGTCCAATACCCCGGAAAGGTCGGCATAGTCACCAATCTTGAATGGGATGGGAACGGGTACGGAGAAAGGCAAGAGAATGTAATCTCTTTTCATAAGTGTAAACTTCCCCTTTGCTCCTTTGTTGATAGGAGTGGAAAAACTTGTCTTGCCGGATATGTCTTTAATTTCAATTTCTTTCATACGTCCAAAGGTCGTAAGTATATTAAACAGTTCCCATTTATAGACTTCCTGATTCACGACAATCTATGATCTGTCGTAAATTTGTTGTTTAACAAAGTTCATAAATAGAAAATGGAAGCCCGAAGAACAAAGGCTTCCATTTAAAACAATTAGTAAAAGGTTCGTTATTTATCTCTGTCCATAGGATTTGGTTCGCAAAATTTGCTTGAAACTTTACAAAAACACCTATCTGCACTTAAAGCATAAGAAATATTTCTGCCTAAGTAAACCAGCTTATACATTTCGTCACCCAATGTCGGTATTTGAATCGTCACACTGCCTTTTTCCAGTTCCGTTTGAAAAGCTTTCTTCTTGGCCCGGAAATCACTTTCCGAATCTCCCTCAATGGTAAATTGTAAAGCCATTTCGCGTGAAGCAACTTTAGCATTGTCTGTTATCACCCGTTTCCCATGTTCAAGGCGGCTTTCATTCTCGATGTATTCTTTCATTTCGTTGAATCCGTCAATGGTGTTGATGAAACCGTCTCCCATGCGGACTCCCCATATAGTCCAGGCATCCTTTCCGTTAATCAATAAATCTCCTGTCATAGCAAAAACTTTCCCGTTCCATCGTTAATAATTTCATAGCTACCTCCAATATTTTCTATACGAACCACAGCATAGTTGCCGACTCTGATTTTAGCATAAGAACCGTGCATTAGAATCACCTTATATGCTTTGTCCACACCTGAATAAGTGAGATTAGCGGAACAATTCCCAATAATGGCTGCATCTGCATTAATAAGATTCACATTTTCTTCCACCCATACGCCAAAAGGTTGTACGTTGGGCTTCATTGCCCGGAACATTTCCAATGTGGGGTAATTATTGTTTTTACAAAATTCTCTGCCTTGTGGACTGAAAAATAGCCAGCAAAGACTTTTCCAGTCAGTTGCCTTGCCTGAATTAGTACACGCTCCAAGCGCATTTGCTTTGCTTAATATTTCCTTTACATTCATATTCTTGATGTATTACGTTTAACTTCTGCTATATCTTCCTGCATCTGTTTGATGGGTTTGACGATTTCACCTGTATTCTCCCTAATCTCTTGCAACTCCAAATAAGAATTGGCAAGTATAGTCCTTGTTTCATCGGCAATGTTGTACAGACTCTGCGTCTGAGAAATCAAACCAGAGATGGAGCCTTTGAGTTCCGTAATGGCGACAGTTTGTTGCTGGGTCGCAGTTTCTATTCGGAGATTTGATTCATGAACAGCGGCAAAGCGTCCGCTCAGCTCTCCGGCATCTTCATGTGTCATCTCAGTGCCGAATCCACGACTGGAAGCCGACTGCTGTTCTTGGACATCATCCTTGAACAAGCCTTCTGCCCAACCGAACTGTCTGTCTATCTCTTTTTGCAGTTCGTCAGCCATGTTGTAGATATAATCCTGTTCCCATCCGCTTAATACATTGTCAGCGTAGAACTCTTGCAGTTTTTGACGGATTTGATCCATGCTGCTGGAAGTTTTGATGGCCGATTTAATGGACTCAGTAACCATCTGTTGCATCATCAGTTTTACGGCATCACGAGCGTTTTGTGAACCGTTTACGTTATCAGCCCACATATCAGTAACGGCAGATGAGAATCGGTCTATGGCAGACTGTACATCTTCCCCAAAGATGGCATCGACGGCCTTTTCCTTGTTTTCTTCAATAACATCATTGATTTCCTCAATCTGCTGCTGCCATTCCTTAATACGATTATTGTCACTTTTTTTCTTATCTTGTTCTTCCTTTATTTGGTTCTGGATAAGAACTTTCTGCTGTTCCAATAACGTATTCTGCTGTTCAATCATCTTTGAAGCATCTTTGGAATATGCTTCTTCGACGGACTTACCTAACTTCTCATAAGATTTATCAAGCGCGTCAATCTGGTCTTGCAGCTTCTGAATCTGTTTCTCATTCTTCTTGTCATGTATTTTGGCTATGGAAGATGCAAGCGAGCCTACCAAACCGATTGCTGCACCGGCAGCAGCTCCTATCGGGCCGAACATAGAACCTGCCTGCGCTCCCTGCATAGCCGAGTTTACAGCATCCATCGCAGTATTCAGACCGTCAGAAATTCCGCTAAGTGCATCCGAGCCAAAGGAGTCCCCAAGGCTGGAGAACATATCAGAAAGGAAACCTGTAATCTGCATGATTCCATTCAATCCATCCTGTATGTCCTGAAGGGCTTCGGTTACTTTTTTGGGGTCACTTCCGGCTGCAAAGAATTTCTTTACCCCGTCGGTTACTTTGTCGTAGGCAGGACGCAACTCGTCAATGGCTTCTTGATTCTGTTTGATGGCATTGGTAGCCGCCTCAATCTTTTCAGGATCTTGACTCCATTCCTTGAAATTGGCTTCGGTGATTCCAAGTTCCGCACCTTTGGACGCATCCCACTGACCTCCTTTCAGGAACTCCAGTGCTTCCTTTCCTCTCTCGTTGATTTCTTGCAGGTCAGCCAGTGTCTTTTCTTTCATATCACCGAATAGCTGAGAAATGGCAGAAGTGGTTCTGTTGACTTCTTCGTCAAGCTTGGATAACTGACTGTTGGTTTCCTTGTCTATGGATTTTTGCTCCCATTCGTTCTTGCCTTTCTTCTTTTCTTCACCAAGTGCTATGATGGCATTGCGCTTGTCGATGTATGCTCCATAAGCGGCAAGATACTCGTTCATGGATTGCTTTATCTCGCTCAGCTTGTCATTGGCCTGTCGTTTCTGTGTATTAGCATAAATAGCATCAAATAAGGAAGTATCTACACTTACAGAAGAACTATCAAAAGTCTTTATCTTGTAGCTCTTATCTCTGGAAGCCTTTAGTTTCTCCTTTGCATCGAAAATTTCTTTTTCTGCCTGAATAACGCTTTGAATATAATCCTGCTTCTGCTGTTCGATGGCTTGCAGTTCTTTCTTGTTGTTAAGGTTACGTTGTCTTTCAGTTTTTTCTGCACTATCATGTAACGCATCAATTTCAGCCTGCTCCACTTGATTTTCAAGGTCTGCTTGCCGACGGATGCGTTCTTGGGCTTGCTTTTCTTCTAATTCGGAGATGCGTGTTTGCTGGGTAAGTATTGAGTTTTCGGATTTCACAGTTTTTCCCTTCGTATCTCCACCAAGATTTTTGTAAGTCTTTTCAGTAGTTTCTACCCGTTTCTTGGCATCTTCGTATTGCTTGCTGGTGAATTTATCCTTGTCTGCTTCAATTTTCTGTAACGCTTTTTTGGCTTCCTCCCAGTCCTTGCGGGCTTGTTCGTAGTCTTCAGCATAAGTGGTTCTTTCTGCCCTGGACTTCAGTTCGGCTTCAAGGGCAGATTTAATCGTTTCCAGTTGTCCTCTTGAAACCTCTCCGCCGATAGATTCAACTAAAGCAATAGCGTCCTTTTGGGCATTTCCAAGAGCTTTCATCGATAATGTTATTTCATCCAAAGTTGAAGAAATATCTTCATCTGTCATATTTTTAATGTTCCCCAAGAAGAAGTTTGTGTTATCAGAAAAAACATCTTGTTGATACCTTTTTAGAAGCTCAGCTTCTTTCTCCATTTCTTCCCTTACTTCAACATAGGATTGTTTTCCTGCATACATTCTCCAAATGTTCATATCTTCATTGGACATATTCTTGCGAAGTTCAGGATTATCAAATAATTGAAGATACCTATTCCTATTTGATACAGATTCGCGCAAAGAATAATATGTATCCCGTGTTTCTTGAGATGACTTTCTTGAATCCTCCTCATTGATTTGCTTTTTAATACTAAGAATATCCTCCAATTTTAATTTCTCAATATCATATTGCTCGAAAATCTTTGGATACTCATTACGAAGGGTCTCAAGTGATTTTTGCCGAGTAAGTGTAGCTAAACTCTCATCGCGGGCGGCATTTATAAGTTCATCTATTTTACGTTTATGTTCTTCATCTCTTTTTGCTGCTTCTTCTTTAGCTTGATTATATTCTCTTGTAGCTTTTGATGCAGCAGAGGTACTGTCTGATAAAGTCCACATCGTAGCCACAAGAGCAGCTACTACTGTAGCTACTGCTACATACGGATTGGTTAGCATGGAAGCATTCAAAAGCATTTGTGCCTTCCGAGCCAACACTCTTGCATTTGTCAAAGCAACCTCCGCGATGGTATGCTTGCTTGTTGCAACGGTAGCCAACATAACGGCGGTGCGGTATGTTCCATAAGTTGCCACAAGTCCTACCAATACCTTGCCGACCGTTTCATAATTCTGAATCAATGAGGTGGTAAGTTGTATTCCATCCATGATAACTTCCTCGGAAGCCTGCCCCATTTCGTTGAACGCGGCATCTAAGGCATCCTGCATCATAGAAAGCTGTCCGTTAATAGTCTTGGAAGCATTTTCGGACATCTGGTAGAACTTACCTCCCGCACTGGTGGCATCAATGAATGCTTGCTGCACCATTTCAGCAGATACTGCTCCTTTCGACATTTCATCTTTAAGCGTGGCAATGGACTTTCCAGTCTTTTCGGAGATGATTTGCAACGGGTTGAATCCGGCATTAATCATTTGGTTCAAATCCTGTCCCATGAGTTTGCCAGCAGCCGACATTTGGGAGAATGCAAGAGTAAGCGACTTGAATTTCACACTATCGCCCATAGATATATCACTCAATGCCTGAAGATAACGAACGGTATCTTCGGCTTGAATATTGAAGCCAAGCATCATCTTTTCGGCATTCACCATATCAGAAAGCGTAAGCAGGGAAATTTTGGCCATCTCTTTCAGTTGTGCCATCAAACCGGATGCCACATCTTTGCCGACCATCGTTTCAATAGCTGTTTGCATGGACTGGAACTCACCGCGAACGCGAACAATTTGGGATGCCAACGACTTTAATGCCGTAACTCCCCCAATGACACCGAGCATCTTTTGCCACGACACAGATAAACCGTTATTGATTTCTATTGTATCACCAGATTCTTTCTTGTAAAGTGAATACTCATCACGTAGTTTTTTCACGGAAAGGCGTGCTTCTGCCTGTTGCTGCGTCAATCCGAACAAAACTGCTTTTTCTTCGTCAAGGGCCTTACGAGCTGCATTATATTCATCCAACTTGCCTGATGCTCCAATAGGATTTCTTTTCAAAGCTGTTCGATAAGCATCTCCAAGTCGTTTTACGTCAAACTCGATGTCTTTAATTACCGCTCGTTGGGCGATAATCTTTTTAGACAATCCGTTTACCGTTTGGGAAGCATCATAGATTTTCTTCTTGAATCCGTTCTCTATTTCAGCCCCAGCCTTTGCGGCTTCGGTTGTGAGGCGCACAAACTCCTGCCTTGTGGTTGCAAGGCGTTCCTCGGTTTGCCTGATTTGTGTTTCGGGCGTGGATTTACCAAAACTCTTTAACTGGTTCTCCAGCTTTTTGATTTCATCACGCAAACGGATAACATTTTCGTAGTCCGCACCTATCTTGAAGTAAAGTGTTGCCATAATTTATCTTTTCTTTTTACCGTTCCTTTTTGCTGCCAAATCCTTTCCTGATATTCTTTTAACTTTCTCGCCGGAAGCAATATGCAGTTTATCCCGTTGCATGATTACCAGATTACGATATGGAATCTTCTCTACCACTTCGTCGTAGGTGAGTTTTAAGTTGTCCATGAACGACGCAATCTGCCCAAGTAGGCACGCATTGCCTACCGTTTCGATCTTGCTATCAGACTTGCTACGTTCCTCGTCAAATCCGATAGCTTCGAAAAAGACTCCACTGATATTAAGGAGTAAGCCGTATCAAGACCGTCAATGATTTCGTCCCGCGTTCCATTTGACAGTTCGTCAAACAATCCGTCATTACCCTGTATGAGCCACGACAATGCGTGCGCAAGTGGCTCTACGTTGCTTGCCGAAAGGAAAAGTTCGCGTATGCTGTCACCATCCCCAATAGTATCAGCTAAATAATTGAATGCGCCAGCCATCTTCTTGATTGTAGGAGGAGTGATAATATAAGATTTGCTATTTACAATTACCACCTTAAAATCCATCCCGACAATGGCACTGCTTACTATTTTTGCTCCGTTCTGCTCCATGCCTTAAATAAAAAGGCGGTGAGCGAAATCCACCCACCGCCATCCTGAAAACAATCTACTACCTAATGAATCATTCACTGACCAAAGCCTGCACTTCGGATTCGTCGTAATTGTATTCCGAGCTTACTCCAGCTACGGTCGGTGTCTGAACCAACGCGCGAACCGCGATTGCAATAGCCTTGTCCGTATTGGCTTCACGAGAGACAATCTGCGTATTTGGAAAAATAAACCAAACATCATCATCCGTCAGGCAAAACAGGGCTTTATGAATAACGACCTTATCATTTGAACGTTTCCATCCGATTATGTTTTCGGAGGATTGTGCTTTAATAGCTTCTCCGCCCAAGAAAGCGGCTTTGGTCTTGTAATCATACTGCCCGATACTGAAAGATGGCGTGAGGTCTCCTGGCACAGTGTCATAACGGTAATTTTGACCGTTGAGTTGGTTCTTATATCCGGTTACGGATGCTTCTGTCTCGTCAATAGTCCACGTTTCCCCATGCACGTTCAACACTTCGTCTTTAGCGGTAATGGCAGCTGTAATCAGCGTTTTTGCAATTGTCGGAGTTATATCCTCAGTAATTTTGCTCACATCCGCGTAAATGATTCTTTTTATACCTACAGCTGAAATCATATCTCTAACCTTTTTACATTTAACACTTCAAACAAAACTCTCACGTTTACATAGTGGCATCTCAATTCCGCATCCTCTTCGGTTCCAATTGAATAGACAGAATAACGATAAACAGAACCGTCAAACTTCCCCACCTTGTTGTCCAGTACTTCCTGAGCCTTCCTTTCCAGCTCCTGCAAACGTATTAGGTTCGCATCGCCGTCCATGTCGGGCACACAAAGGTTCACTTCTACAAACCCTTTCTTCCAATATGTTTCGGGAGATTGGGATTTGGTGAGGATAATCACCCTTTCAGATGACAATTCCTTGTGCTCGTCAGGGATGTTTCCTCCTTGATAAACCCCTATCCCTAAAGCCTTGCAATCCTTGTAGAGAATATTCGCTATGTCGGTCGTCACTATCATTGTATCAGTTCTTTCAATCGTTTTTCCGCGAACAGAGCCGCGCCACTTAATACTTCATAGCCTTTGCTTTCCACATTCGAGGCATAGTTGTAACCCTTCGTGCTTTCCGCGTCATTCTTCAGTTCCAAACCTTCGTTCGTGACAGAGTATTTGTTTGACTTGCGGAGCGTTCCTGTTCGGTTCTGATAACTGCCATGCTGCACTGCATAATCAACAGCCTCCTTGCCGACCTTTTCCTCTACCTCCTTGACTTCGCTTTCGCCTTGCTCAAAGAAGTTATCCACGTCTGAAAAGTCAAAATCTACTCCAGCCATATATCGCAACGCCCTTTCAGTTCCTCCGAATAACACTCGGCGTTCTTGATTACTTTGCCCTCGCCGATTACTTCCTGCGTTTCCTTATCCAAACACTTAACCATCGTGTCCAATGCCAGCTTCGCACCCTCATATACTACGTGATAAGCGTAAACCCACAGCTTGCCGTTTACCGACACCTCCTGCATTTGGGAATTGTCGTGACAAAAGCACTCTGCAAGGTCTTTCCACAATTCGCCGCCCGTGCCGGGTATCGGTCGCCCGTACTCGTCATTCTCCGGCGGTGTCACCGTCCTTACCTGCAATATGTGGGGCGCTTCGTCCAGCATTATAGGAATCTCACTTTAGGTTTGTCTGCGTTCAGTTCATCGTCCAATCCGTATCTCTTACTTAAAACAGCGGATAATTCTTTAATTCCTTTTATGTCCCAAGATTGAGATTTGGAATGTCCGTTTTCACTCACGGATTTAGAAGTCGCACGAGCCATAAGCCAAGGCAAGAATTTCAGTATGCCAATCTCTTCTTGACATACTTGAAATTCAGTCAAAGCCTCTTGTTCATTGCTCGGTGAAATCTCGGTCGATTGAAGGATTTTAATGACATTGGCATCAGAAATCCTTATGCCAAAATCATTAAATGTACCTCTTATGTAGTCAGCTACCGTCATGCGTTCATCGTTGACAAATCGAAATTCACAATCAGGTTCGGGTTGCTGATCTGCGGAATCCATTCGGCTGTGTATTCCAGATAGCGCCCGTTGTCATCCTTGTAGCCGCTGATGAGCATACCGCCGTCCGCACCGGAGTAGTTGCGTCCGGGTGTCGGGTCGGTCGCTTCATACGGAGTGTGCCAGCGCATATAGCCTATTTTGTCCTGCGGGAGCAGGGTAATGCGGTCGTCTGCGTAAATCTGCACGTTCTTTCCCGTCTGGGCTTTCACATAGTCCTCCTTGATTTCAATCGCCGGGAGACCGATGCCCGTGAATACCTGTGAAGCCAGTTGCGAGGTAATCAATCCAGTAGATAAATACATCTCGTTGCCGGAAAGCTGCATCTTGAACTTGTCTCCAAACTCTGCCGAACCGATGATGTTCTTGACGAACGTAGCGCGCGACATAATCATCTTCGGGAAAATACCGTAGTCCGGTGCAAGCGCGTGGATTTGCTGTTGCAGATAGGTGATAAAGTTGGCCTTATCACCAGTTTCCGGAGTGATGAACTTGAACGGAAGGTCAATGTCCAACAGCTTGGGAGCACCTTCGGGAGCACCGTCCTTGTTGTAAACTTCCGCCTTTCCGGTCATCAACAGCGAACCTACCACAATATCCATGCGCTTGTGCGGAGCAAGCAACACCTGACGGAAATCGTCATAGATGAAGTCCACGATGTCACGCATGGCAGCCTTCTGGTCTTCCGGTTTGGCAGCATTATACTTGTCTATCAAGTCTTGCAAGTCTGACAAACGGTCGATTGAGATTTGGTATCTATCACCCAAATAGGCGATTTCGCCATATCCCGAACCAATATTCCTACGTTCACGGATAGGTTTCTCTCCGTAACGGGAGTTGATAGAACCGGCCATGACTCCACTTACTGTACCAATGTAGTCCTTGAACACACGGGTAGTCGTTCTTCGGAAGTCTAGATACTGCTGCCAGTAGATAGTATCCTTACGTGTCTGAAGTACGCGTTGAATAACAGCGTTAACGATGTTGGGGTCGTTAAACAGTGTATAGATAGTTAGCATCATATCTTAGTCCTCCTTTCTTTATTTGCTTGCAATTACACCTGCTGTTCTCAAAGAAGCCAAAAGGGCATTCAATTTTGTGTGTGCATCTTCCTGTCCGGTAGCGTCATCCACCTTAACACCCTGCTTTACACCTCCGAGAGCGGAAGAAGTTGCGGCTGACAAAGTGTATTTGTTGGCTTGGGCTGCGATACCATCCAATTTAGCTTTGTCCTCTTTACTCATCAGACCGTCTTGACTGGAAGAAGCCTTGGCAACTGATGCCGTTTGTCCACTCTGAGTAGCGTCCGGGGCGTTGAACTGGAAATGCGGCATGTTGGCCTTGTCGATGTCAGAGAAAGGCATTGCCAATTTCATCGGCTCAATTTCAAAAGCTCGCATCAGAAGGGCAACCAGTACAATACCATCTTCTACTTGCTTCCTCTCATACAAGGCTGAGTTCGCAATAACTTTCGGTGTAGTTCCGCTAACTTCTGTTGCTTCATAAAGCACTGTGCCGGCCTCTAAAGTTTCGCCGAAGTCGGCTGCTAACGTCAACTTATCGAAAGCTTTGTCTGATTTGTCAATGCCGTTAATGGTCGCTCCATGTGCGCCGTTACCAAGGTGCATACCTTTGTAGGCCAAAGAGTTTTTCTTAATTTTCAGCGTGGTATTGGAGCCTGTGGTAAATTTCTCATAAACTTCTACACGAATAGCCACCTGAGCGGTCTTCTTCACCAAGTCGGCGGCAATCGGCGTGAAGGATGGAAGGAACGAACCAGCAACAAGGTTGCTCGTATCCAGCTTGTAAGGCCCTCTGCGTCTTACTCCAGTAGAAACATCATAGCGTTCCTCGATGGACGGTTCAGGCTCAATGTTGTACTTAAATCCTGCTGACATAAATTACTTGTTTTGTTGTTCGACAATAGATTTTGTGTCCGCCTCAATCATTTTGGCGAACTCGCTCGCTTCCTTCTCCTGCTTCTGTTCGGCAGTTTCAGGAGCTTTGGAGAACTGAAAACCGTTGTTAGACATATCCTGCTTCATGTCCTTGAAATAAGTATCCAAGTCCGTGTTTTCAGGAATGTTGCGGTCTTTCAGCATAAATTCGGGAATACCGTACTTCTTAGCTACTGCCGAAATCTGAGAATTGCGCTGCGCCTGCGCTTCATTTTCCTCCATTTTGGCCAGCTTGTCGGCAAACGGCTTGATGCCAGCGGCTATACCGTCGGCAATCATCTTTGCGATGTCCGTTTCCTGCGGCTTCGGAGGGTCGTTTGGTTTCGGTGGTTCTGGTTTCGGATTCTCGATTGGTCTCCCGTCTTTCAGTCCATGCTTCTTCTCGTAGTTTGAAACAGCGGAAGTCTGAGCTTGTCCTGCACGGAAATCACCATAGTTTTGCATCACGTCCTGAAAAGAGATACCCTCAACGATGGAGGTCACCTTAGTTTCGTCCGTTACACCCTCTGCCTTCTTTGTGGCAATTCGGGTAAGTGTAGCAGTGTCCACCCCAGCGAATTTCTGTTGCAGTCCTGCCAAGATTTGTTCAAAGATTGTCATACCGTATGAGTTTGATTAATAATTTCATACGGTAAATTTACTTATAGAGGAAGGGAAGGGGAAATTTTAAGGCTAACGATACGAAACAATTGGGAGAATGTTCGTTTTTAGCCATCTTCGATATTTTATGATTATATTTATTTAACAATAGTTATGTTTTAGAATTAATAATATTTCATACTTTTACTCCGTAATTTAATACATAAATATTATGGATTATCGGAAACCTAAATTTGTAAATTCGCCAAGAGCGCATGTTGAAGTCGTAAAAGTTATTTATGACGGTGGTGTTAATAGTGATGATTTTTCTATTGCCATTATCAAATGGGACGGTTGCCCAAGAATCGGGGTAAGATGGAATATCTCGTCTGCTGAATATGAAGATGAAAGAAAAATGAATGGACAGGCAGAGTGTATTGGCAATCCCATATCAAGAGGGGTTCCAACTTGGTTTGTACTTCCTATTAATGGTCCAGAAGAACCAGCAACTCCTTTTGGAATGTACTTGAATATTGCAATAGAAGAATTAAACAAACTGAAATGATAAAAAGATAGGCTACCTTAATATTGGTAGCCTATCTTTTTATTGTTATACCTTCGCCTGTTCCTCCTTGATGGCTTCAATCTCATCTAGAACAGAATCCACGTTCCCCACAAAGGTGATAGCCCGCTGTTGCGACCAGATTTCACCATCCTTAGCCTTGATAGCGGTGTCTATCTTGTCTTTGATGTCTTCCAACCTATAGGGTTGCATTTGCACATCCACATCAATAGTTTCGGAAGCTGATTCAAGAGTAGAGTTCACGGAACCCAAGGCAGAAACGAGAAAATTCACACGACGCTGCATGAACTCGCCGACGGTTTCGTTCAGGTTCTCCACATTCAGGTGAGTGGACATAAATACATAGTCGAAGGTTACACCGGAAACAGCGTTGCCAGTACCCTTCAATGAATCGAAAGAGATTCTGGGCGTATTAGTCAATCCGTATATCTGGCTCAGTAAGGTTTCCACCTCGAACTTGACAGTATCTGGAACCTGGCTCCAGGTAAGATATTGGGCATTTGCTCCCTGGCCGGTGAGTTCCACTACCCTATTCTTAAACTCGCCTGAGAAGTTCTGTACGTCACCGAACAGCATAAGAATCGGGAAAAAATGATAGTCGATGCAATCCGCATAACTAGAAAGTAGTTTCTCCAACCTTACACGAAGGCTTTTGATTTTCTCGCAGTATGCTTCCGAACGGTACATATAGATTACAGGCATCTTCTTGAACCCATGAGCGAACGAGCCTTTATCAGTCCAGCCATTTGTCAGTTCCCACTGATAGACCTTATCCTTAGTAATGGTCATAAAGCAGGTTATCTCTACATCATCCAAATCCTTTTTCTTGTACTCACGTGATAGAGCCACCAAATCACCGTTATCATTGAAGAAAGGATAAAGTTTATCACCCCGGAATGGCGACCATATCGCACTTTTCAGGCGGTATTCAGGCTTGGACTTGCCGAAGATTCCTGCTATCTTGCGTTTCAGTTTTGCCCAAAATCCGTCATCTTTCACCACATACCAGTATTCGGTCACTTCCTGCTCGGCCAGCCATGCCCGAACCACCTTTTTGTTCTGGTATTTCAGTTTATTTTTCTTGAACACCTGCTTCAAAGCGGAAAGAAGGCTTTCTTCCGATTCATCCGGCTGGCAATCAAGTGTCGGTTCAGTTCCTACGGTAAAAGCTGTTTGGAGGTTTACAATATCCTGCTCTATTGGAAGTGCAATCCTGTTCGGGTCAACTTCTTTCTTTACTGCCGGCTCGACGTACTCTTTCCCTGTTGTCGGGTCTGTAATCCGTTTCTCAGGCTGGGTAGTGATTTTGATTTTCGGGTATTTCTCTTCATCTATCACTATCTCGTGCTTGTTTGGATTCCAATCGTTGTAAAGGGCATGGGCATTGGGAAGCTCTGTCTTACGTCCTTTCTTCAGATAGTAGATTTTTCTCTCTATCTCTGGTAATGCTAATATTTCTTCTAAGGTTCTCATATACTAAAAATTAATGTCCAAATATTCCTGATACATCTTTCGGTTTCATAATCTTACCGAGAAGTTCACCTAAAACATAATAACGTGCAGCGTCAATACCGTGATTGTCGTGGTCTTCCGGCTCATTGATATAGTTTCCATCCTTGTCTTTTGCCCAAACATAATTTCTGAACTCCCTTTGAAGGTTATAGGAACGTCTGGTGATAAAGATTTCCATTCCCTGCATCTTGTCTATACCGGCATTAATCGAATCTTGCCCTTTTTCTACCGGGTAAATCTTAATACCTCCGTTATGGATTTCCTGAATAAGTCGTGGGTCAGCACTGTCGGCAATCACCTTCAGATTCCATGGACGGAGAGTCTTAATTATATCCCCAGATAGTAAACCTGTACGGTAATCCACTTCATCCAGATACAGTGCATTGTCTATGGTTCCACATCGGATAGCTGCTGTGGGGTCATTGGTATAACCAAAATCCAGCCCGATAGCCACCTTCTTGCACCACATGGGGAACTCATCTACGATACCCCATTTCTTGAACACGGCACCTTCGGCCACGTCTGCCCATCGGCCGATAACCACATGGGCGTACTTCTCCGGATTCTTCTCCTTCATCTCCTTGACTTCATTCAGGAACTCAGGAGAAAGGTTTTCGATATTGTCGAAGTAAGTCGTATGAATGTGGAGAACATTGGGATGAGTTGAGATTTGAACCGGTACGCCGTCAATCTCCACCAGCCGATGGGTATTCTCGATATATTTCTTGTAGATGAAGTGATTGGAGTCACAGGGATTCATGATAATGATAATCCGGTTCTGAATTCCCTTCTTACGGATGGAGAGCATAATCTTGTCAAACTCTTCCTCACTGGTCCATTCCTCTGCTTCATCACAGACAAAGGTGGTGATACCCTGAATAGATTTTAGTTTAGCGGTCTGATTCCCGGAAGAAGTCTTGATACCACGGAACATGATACGACTGCCGGTCATCCGGTTTACAATATCGGTTTTGGTGGTCTTGAAATACTTCGTTGTTCCATCCAAATCTATCTTTTCCATCATCTCTGGAATGATAGACATCCCAGCAGATACCATCGTGTAACGTGTATAAAGAATCTGGTGGACAATCTTCTCCACCGGAGTCTGCTCAAAGGTCAGTCGTTCGATGAAAGTGGAAGCGTTGAAACTCTTTCCCGCTCCACGGCCACCAGTAATGAGGATGATGAACTTCTCCTTGTCTGTGTATAACGGATGATATATCGTCTGGGGAATAATCATTTCAGTTTGTCTTTAATCCATGAGTCAATAGAAATTCCGTGGTCAATATCCTTTGGAATATCTGCATCTTCGTCCTGACGGCGTTCAACCTTCCTCCACTCTTCGTCATGGTGATACAGCCAGACGGACATGGCCTGAAGATTTGGAGCCAGTTCGCTTTCACTTACCTGAAGCTCTTCTTCGCCGGTCAGGTTTCCGTCCTGGTCTTTCAGCTTTCTTACTACAGTACTCTTGGTCTTGATACCGCCCAAAGCTACAGCAAGGAACTTGGCACGCACTGCTGCCGTAACAGTAGCACGCCCGCGCGCTAATACTTCGCATAATTCAGAGTGCTCATTCTTCTTCTCACAGAACGTTTGGGGAGCCAAACCTAACGCAAAAGCGATTTCTCTATCTGTGAATCCCTTTTTGGCATACATTTCCACCTGAGAGAGAAACTCCTCACTCTTGTAATCGAATTTGGGCTTTCGCCCTGTATGTTTGCTTTTTTGAGATTCACCTTTCATTGTTTATTCCTCCCAAGGGTTTTCTCCCTCTTCTTCAACGTATATTTGTTTCAATTTCTCTGAAATTTCACTGAGTTCATGTTTCATCTGATTTACATGAAACTCTGCTGGCATAGGTAACCCCAATGCTCCTAACAGGTTGTCTATCCTGTCAATAATTTCTCCAAATTCTTCTGATGCTTTCATATTATTTAATTCTTTCTATCTGTTCATCGAATACCTCACCCTTGATAAACTTGGAATATGGATCATATCCAAATCTTTCACAGAAAGCGGCTTTAGATTCAAAAGTATCGAAGGAAAGCATTAAGTAAGCATCCATATCCTGAGCCTGTTTCTGAGCTGCATCCTTTACCTGCTGCTTTACCTCCTTCATGTGGGCCACCTTTGCGGCTCTTTCCATCTGTTTGGCGGCTTTCTCGGCCTCTTTCTGCTCGGTAACTGGTGCCATCATATCCTCAAGTGCATCAGCTATGGAGTTTTCTTCTTCGGTCTGCAATAGGAAATCACAGCCAATCATATTCAAATCTGCTGCAGTTAAACCTGCATCCTGATAATCTATATCAGGAACTAAACGAGCCAATGCGTCATAATCCCATGAACCTTGTGCATTCGGATTGTTCATCAGTATATTCAATTCCTTTTCTTGCTTTTCGTCCACATCTATCACATCAACTCGGATTCTGTAGTCGTTTTCTGGAAACTTTTGAAGCTCATCCATAACAGTTAAACGCTGATGTCCGGAAACAACTGTTAGTCCGGTCCGCTTGTTGACTACAATACCACCAACCAAACCGAACTTTTTGATTCCTCGTTTTAATGTCTTTCGGGATTCCTCTGACAACTTCCGAGGGTTATATGGTGATGGGTGTATTTGCGAACGCATCAATTCAATGGATTCACTTGTAAAATATCTATTCTCCATACTAAATATTTTTATAAGCTACTTCTGTTTTAATTTTACTTATTGTATAAACAGGAACTTTAAACTCTTCGGATAAAGACTTACAACTTTCGCCATGTAATGCCCTTTCTCGTATTTCTTTAGCCTGTTCATTTGTCAAAGAAGAGTTATATACATTTTCTCCTCTTCGAGCTTTTTTTAATCCGGTTTTATAAGCATGGTAAGTGTTTTCTGATTTTGTACACCATTCCAAGTTAGAAACATCATTATTAGATTTATCCCCATCTTTGTGATTTACAAAATCTTTCCCATCTATTTTAGGTAGAAATGCCTCGGCAACAAGTCTGTGTACTTGCTTAAACTTTTCTACACCGTTTATATTCAATCTAACAGTTACATATCCATTCCTGTCTGTTCGACTCTTTACGTGAAACATTTTATTGTTTCTCCATTGGGTATATTTACTGTTAGATGAATACGGAAGTCTTATAATATCTCCACTTGTGGAAATAATATACTTACCATTATACCCATCAATAGGCTTATAATTTGCAAAGTGAATGGCGGAACGGTTAAGTTCCACCGATTCACTCTTAATATATTTGCTTAGTTCCATATTAGCCATTACTTAAACCTACTCCTGCAGCCTTGTGCATGTTTTCTGCAGCCCTTGAAATTCTACGAAATTGAGAATCTGTCGTTGCTCTGCTTCTTAATGCCTGAGAACGATTAAGAATAGCAACCTGTTGTCGATTATATCCATAACCAGACATTATGTTTTGAGCTGTATAGGGATTGCCTAAATAACTCATAGTCCTATTTGATATTCTGCTTCTGACTCTGCATTCCTCCTATTAATTTTGTTTGTTATTATGCTCCCAAAGGATTCTTTCAGCCATAGGGAACACTTTATAAATTCTCTGTAAATCCTGTGGGTAGTTCTTCTCCAGCCATAACATACAATCCAAATTGAAACCTACGCCCGAACTTGCTTTGAGCGAATATCTCACTGGTTCAGGTAGCCCGTTCTGTCTCATGTAGGATAGAATGTCTTTCTGGGTCCAGTCGGCCAAAGGATAGCACATTCCGTTGTTCTCATACCCATTGGCTTCATAGCCTTTCAGCATCAGGCGGCGGTTCATGCCGTCGGCCTTCTTCATGCCCAGGAAAGTGTAGTAAAGTCCGTATCTGAGCTGCATGGCTTTCACCACATCGGCCAACTTCAAAAGCTTCACTTTGTGGTTTGGCACGCAATACAGGCCACCGCGAAGAATGTAGGTAAGGTTCCAGTGGGGTACCTGAACAAACTCTATCTTCGGATATTTGGCTTTTACCCATCCAATCCATCTTTCGATGTGCTCTAAACCTTTGACAAAGTACATGAACACGCAGACTATTCTGTCGAACTTTGGATATATTATGTCAAGTAAGACCAAAGAATCCTTACCCAAGGACAGAAACAGCAAAGCCCCGTCAGTCTTTTGTCTGACGAGGTCAATATTGCTGTATGTTCTTTCTTGCAGCGTCATTATCCGCCACTCATACCCAGTCCTGTGCGGACGTTATAATACTGCTGCCTACGAGTGATAAATCTACCACCCTGAGAGAGACCACCATTCTCTGTAGTCAAACCTCTACGGCCACCACGGTAGCCACCAGTTGAAAATGTGCTTCTGTTTGTTCTGACTCAACGAAAATTTAAAGGGTTAAACATGCTTTTCAATAATTCGGCCAAGGTCATAAACGACCTGTGCAGCCAGATATATCTCACCCTGATAGGTGTATTCAATCAGATTGTGATTTTCATCTTCAAACAGCTCTATCTTTGCATCCTTGACTTCTACCAGTGCGCTGGCTCTGTCTTTATTGTAGCCTACAAAAAACTGGATTGCATCGTAATGCTTAGGCTGTAAAACGCCGTCTTTCTCGACACAATACCCATCAGCGTCAAGCTGGCAGTATTTCTTCTGTGTTGTAGGCCTGATTTCTCTGAATTCTTGTGTTTTCTTGCCTGACAAGATTTCGTCAAAGAACTTCTGTTTGATGATAAGTGTAAGTATTTCCATAATCGTGTAAAGTTTTAAATGTTAGTTGCGGGGACGTGAATCGAACACGCGACCTCTACCAAGTCAAAGTAGCAAGCTACCACTGCTCCACCCCGCGATAGTACCTTTATCACAAAGATACCTAATTATGAAGACAATTCTAAACAACAATTCAACGCATACGAAACAATTAGCTAATTGTTTGCTAATAAATCAGGGTCGTGCTTATTGATTATTTCCTCGACTATTGCCTTCGCACGCTCTATGCCGCTTTTATAGCCTCTGGCATAGTCTGTTCTTGTAGACAAGTAACTGGTATCATTACCCAGCCACTCGATTATTTCTTGCAGGATTGCTTTCTCGTTCATATACTTAATATCTACTTAATAGTTCATAGAATTTTCGTTTCTTCTCAATGTATTTTAAGCCGTTACGTCTTAGTCCTCTTTTGGTCTTTGCCACAACCATTTGATAACCATTTACACCTACATAAATATGGTCTTTGTGATGTTCTTTGTTTTCTCTAAAGCTACAATCTATCATAATATCACAATAACGATAACTATCGTTCTGTACACCTTCATAACCTTTGCTCATTATGAAGTGTCCTATTTCATTTGCTTCTTCTTTTGAATAAGCAATAGTAAAAATATTTCTCATAACCATCTCAAATTAGAATAATACACACCGTTCAATTTCATATAATTACCATATAGCTTTACTTTGCCTCTGTACATCATTGCAAACCTAGAACTGCCGGCGGCGGCAGAAATAAAGCTTTCAGTTACTTCTGACTCATATCCATATCGTTCAACAAGTGGGTATACTTGACTTCTGAAGAAGATTTCACTATCAGTCATATCATTTACCGACTTGATAGGCAAAACGCCGTTGTGGGCGAAATAAACGCCGTTCTCGACAAACGGGTGACAGTTCTTTCTACACTTAGAACCATGCGTTGCCCACCTCATGTGAATGATACATTCTTCTTCAATACCCACCTTTGAAAGATGAACCAAGAACTTCTGATAATCCATCGTCTTGTATCTGTGTCTTGAAGAGACAAAACCGTAACCGTGATGATTGATTCTCTGAATCCTATTCAAGATGTCCGGACTAGGCATCCGGACACCCTTTGGCTTGTATATAATGCAGCACATATTTTCTGATTTAATCGTGAGAGGCTCATGCAAGAACCTCAGCACGTGATTTGAAGAATGATTTTTCTTTCTTGGTCAAGAAAGGTATCTCGTCAATCGAAGTGACCTCTGAACTTAGCACGTTCTTCTTAGACCAAGCAACCAACTTTGCACAGAAATTGACCCAGTTAGAAATCTTTTCGAAATCCGTTGAACCTTGATGCTGTCTGAACTCTATAGTCTTGTGACGGGCATAAGAACAGGCATTCACCTTAAAATATCTATTGTCTCTCATTGCATTTAGAACGTCGTATCTCGTTCTGCAACATTCAAAACTTATACCTTGAAGAGTCTTGCACCACTGGCTGTTGTTCGCACGTCTTGAACGGGCCATAAAAGTATCAATCACCTTCTCTAGTTTCTGATAATTCTTGAACACATTTACATAGGCTTCGCCGGACAGAGTTGCAGCCCCTATATGCACATGCAAGCCTGTTGATATATTCACTTGTGCACCCGCTTCATTCAAAGACTTACAGCAAGTCTCTAAACTTTTCATACCTGCCTTACCTGTGAGAACTGGCGATACACATTCGATAGGGTTGTTGCCTCTGATAGAAGAATCAGAAACAAACTTGTAGTAGTGGTTGTTGTCAACGTGGTTGTAACCTTCATAGTGAAAAGGCATTTCGTTTCTTGTAGCGCTTTCTCTCATAAGGCTGGCAGCTACCAGGCATTCAATCTCAACCCCAAAAGTGAACCTGTGTGTCTCTCTGACAGGTTTAGGCAGTTCAGCCATAAGCAACTCGACTTCGTACTTTCTCAAACCCAACTTGACGAAAGCTGCTTTCTTTGCTGACTTAGAACCTTTCATGTTTTTGATTTCTTCTACTTGTTCTTTTAATGTCTTCATAATCGTGTGTATTGAAAATTGATAATCGTGTTGATATGCAGGGCTTTTGCCCTGCTTGTTGTTTATAGCTTTGTATTTAGAAGCGTAGAACAACCAAAAACAATCAGAAATATCCAAACATAAACA
>ENA-OPTB01000828-OPTB01000828.1-human-gut-metagenome-genome-assembly--contig:-NODE-828-length-27484-cov-3.776477_pt1 | contig 27484 bp, 27 predicted proteins | sample MGYA00241810_ERZ501911 | MGnify/ENA primary metagenome ERZ501911 (study PRJEB25962, sample SAMEA2042304) | human gut metagenome | biome: human gut; feature: human-associated habitat; material: faeces... | reverse complement strand
GTGACCAATTTTTACATCTTTTCCAATAACTGTTCGCACTGGGTCTACAATCTGTACCCCTTCTTTCATCCAGTTGTTGTTGATTCGATTGCGCATCCATTCATACGCTTTATGTAATTCTACACAATCATTGATTCCCATGACTTCATCACGGTCTTCAACTACCAATCCCTTAACAACCTTTCCTTGATTAGCTAAAATCTTAACCAAGTCTGTTAAGTAATACTCGTGTTGAGCATTATTTGTTGTTAATTTATCAAGATTATCAAATAAATCTCTGTTCTTGAAACAATACATACCTGCGTTGATTTCACAAATTTGTTTTTGTTCTTCTGTACAATCCTTTGCCTCTACAATCGCTTGAACATGACTATTTTCATCACGAACAATACGACCATAATGAGCTCCATCATCCAATACAGAAGTTAACAGAGTTAATGATGCATCTTGATTGGTTTGGAATAGTTTTTCCAATGTCTCAGGCTGAATACATGGTCCGTCTCCATTAATAATCAATGTATCCCCATCTTCATCCTTTAATTGTGTAGCTTGCATAACCGCATGACCTGTCCCCAATTGTGGTTGCTGCAAAGCAAACTCAACATCTGGAAAAGCTTCTTTGATACTTTCAGCCTGATATCCGACAATCACTACAATTCTTTCTACAGATACCGCTCTTAAAGCATCAATAATGTAAGCCAACATTGAACGATCAATAATCGTATGCATTACTTTGCTACGATCTGATTTCATTCGAGTTCCTTTTCCTGCCGCCAGAACAATCGCATTACGCATATTTTCACCTGACTTTCCGTATATATTCTAACAAAAATCACAAGACATTAAAAGGTCACACAAAGAAAAAGACAATACATTTTGTATTGTCTAATCTAATTGATTCAATTGATTTTGATAATCATTGATTTGTGAATTCAATGAATCTACTTTTGACTGTGCATCTATTACATCTGAATTTGCACTATCCAATTTAGTCTGTGCAGATTTTAACTTATTTTCTAAAGAAGAAGTGTCTGAATTTTTCTGTGCCTCTTCATACGCTGATTTTGTCTTGGCATACTCCACAGCAGCTGCATCATAAGTACTTTGTAGACCAGCTTTTTGCCTTTGAGCTTCAGTTAATTGTTCGTTTTGCTCAGGTGTTATCTGATCATTCGGAATTTTTCCATATGTTTCAATAATATTCAGGCACTCAGATAAATCACTTTGAGCCGTTTTAAACGCATTACTAGCATTTAGGTAAGCTGTTTCTGCCTCACTGAATGAACCACTAGCCGAATCATATTGTTGTTTTAATGAATTTACATCACTTTGAGCATCAGATTGTGCCTTTTGTGCATTTTCTAATTCCGATTGTGCACTCAACAACTGCTTTTTAAGATCATTGATTTTTTGTTTCAACTGCGCTTTCTTTTCAGCGATTTCAGTGTTGTTGTTGTCTTTTTTCGTACTTGTCTTCTTATTTGCACTCGCAAGTAATTCATTGAAAGTTTTACCAGTAGCCTCTTCTAAGATTTCATCAATCTTCTCTCTTTGTTTACGCGTTAAACTGTTATATTTACTTTCAAAATCAATAATTTTCTTTTGGTCACTTGAAGATAAATCATCATAGTTGTTTGCAAAATCTAATAATTCCTGGTAATTCTTCTTTTGAACTTCCGATGTTTTTTCATCAGAACTAGACAATCCACCAGTCATTAGTTTCATACCACCAAATATCAATAATGAAACCAACAATACACCTACAACACCTAAGGCAACATACATTCCAGTTTTAGAATGGCTCTTTTTTGGTGCTGATTTCTTTTTGCTTGGCTCTTTTTTCTTGTTGATTACTTCTCTTTTTAATTGAGGACCCTTACCCTCCTCTAACAAAGACTGAATTTCATCATCATCAATCACAACAGTTTGATTTGTAGAATCTGCTTCCTGTTTTAAATCATCCGCATTCCACATTACTGTACGTGTTGCAGAAAGATCTTCTTTTGGCTCATTTAAATCCTTTGATCCAACCACAAACGTATCTCCTAGTGAAGGTTCCTCTTTTTTTGCTTGAAACGGAATTTCCGGTTCAGGTTTATGTTTTTCTACTCGACTACGAGTTTGATTCTTTGTGAATTGATCCATTTTTTGTTCTAACGTATCTTCCTCGTTTGTTTGAAATGAATCTAATAATTGAGAAATCTCATCATTCTCATTCTTTTTTTTCTTATCCATAGCTTCTATCGCCCCTTCTAGACTATTTTACCAAAACCCCTTTGATTTGACCACTATGTTTTCTTGATTTGCCAAAATCCAAAGTGGATGTGCCGCTAAAACAAACATGCAGTCCGGATGAATCAACTGCTTTGCAGCCAATAGTGTACTTCCAGTTGTACAAACATCATCCACCAATAATATTTTCTTTTTAGGCAATGGATACAATTGTTTCAAGCCCAATACATTCTTAATTTGTGATCTTTGCGATTTTGTTGCTGAAGACTGCTTTATATCCTTCTTTTTGTAGAAAGGAGAATGAACAAAAACATCTAACGACGAATACATATCAATAGCTGGTTCAAATCCCCTTTCCATACGTTTTGCATCACTACTGCATAAAGTACAGACACAATATTTTTTAAAGATCTTCTTTAAATATAAGTGTTCACACAAAAAAACATCTTTTAATACAACATCCCTTTGTTCCTTATACTGAAAAAACAACCTCTCTAAAAACTCATCATACTCATAGAGAACATATAAAGGGATACCATCTATATTATAGACTTGTTTATGTAGCTTGAAATTTTTTGAACAATCCGGACATATCAAAAGATCATTATAAAAGAAAATCTCAAAATTGCGAATTTCACTCATTTTTTTGTGGCAACATAAACAGTATCGTTCATCTTCGTAATTTGACTCACACAATCTTTGATAGATTCGCTTGAAGCTTGACATAAACACACACCCTTTCCCTCTGGATCTTTAAAACTTCGTCCCACACGCCCAAAAATCTGAATAAGACTGGCCGTGGTAAAGACTGAATGATCTCCTTTAAAAACAACAACTTGAACGCTTGGAATCGTGATTCCTCTTTCTAATAGTGTGGTACAAACTAGTGCACTCAATTCTTTATTGCGAAAGCAATCTAAAATTTCATCTTTATTCTGTGTAGAAGAATGAATAAAATCTGTCTTCACAAATACATTTAGAATCATCTTCATCCACTTTCCATCATTTTTTCGAGGGACAAAAACCAATGTTTGTTTTCCCTCTTTTTGGAATTTTATGCACAAATAAATTACAATCCATACTTGAATTAAAATAGATACCTGTATCACTTTAGGCACAATCAACGGGTGTTTATGTGGCCTTTCAAACAAACACACAAGCTCTATTTTCTTTTGCTTCACAAGTTCCATACTCTCTTTGTCTGGTGTTGCACTCAACATTAGTTTTTGTCCAATACACGCCTGATTTGCTATGGCCTGAAGTACTTCGTTGCCCACAAAAGGAAAGGCATCTAACTCATCTAAAATTAATAAATCAAAGGCATATGGATAACGATACAACTGGTGTGTAGTACATACAATAAGGTCTGCATCTGTAACTTGGGTATATCCTTGAGCCACTTCACATACACTTAATTCAGGAAACGCTATCCGCAAACGATTTGCGATTTCAAGAACAACCTGTCTTCGACTGATCGCAAACCCTACTTTCTTTCCTTGCGCTAAATATCCACAGATACTTTCAAAACAAATTTCTGTTTTGCCTGGCACCTGTACTGGCGTAAAGTATTACGTCTTTTCCTTTACTTAAATGTTGATATACTTCGTGACTTGCACATTTTTGCGAAGCAGTGAGTTCATAATCAAGTTTAGGTTTACCCTTCCACGTTCTATGCTTCAATTTAACCGGATTTATTTTTTCATTAACCTCCAACCTAGAAAAATCAATGCATTTACGACAATAATAAACTCCATGATCATACGCAAATAATTTAGGATCTTCATTTTGACATCGATTACACTTCATATACTCTTATACGAAAAAAAAGTGCAAATTTTTTACACTTTACTTAAAAATTTCAGATTTTTTTATTCTTTCTGCCGCTTTTTGGATATCCTCAATATCTTGAACAAGAGCTAAACGCACATATCTAGTACCATGAACACCAAAAGCCTGGCCAGGTGTAACGACAACACCTGTTTTTTCCATCAAATCTTTTGTGAAGGCATATGAATCTTCATATTGATCTGGAATTCTTGCCCATGCGAACATTGTTGCAGGACTCTTATCAATATGCCATCCTACTTCATCAAATGCTTCACATAGAGCATCTCTTCGATCTTGATAAGCCTGACAAGTTGAGTGAATGCTTGCGCCTCCATGTCTTAGTGCTTCAATGCCTGCATATTGTATAGGTAAGAAGATTCCATAATCCATATTTGATTTAAGAGTAGTGTAACAATCAATCACTTCTTTATTACCAACACATACACCAAGTCTTGCACCGGCCATTCCATATGTTTTCGAGAAAGAATTCAATTCAATTCCTATTTCTTTAGCTCCTTCAAAAGATAAGAAACTCTTTCCAACTTTACCATCGAATACAAGTTCACTATATGCATTATCGTGTAAAACTACAATATCGTATTTCTTCGCAAACTGAATCAACTCTTCATAGAATGAATCTGGTGCTATAGCACAAGTTGGATTGTTTGGATAAGATACAATCATCATCTTCGCTTTTTTCGCAATTTCTTCATCAATTTGATCCAATTGAATAACATAGTTATTCTCTTGCAGCAAAGGCATATATTCAACTTTAGCCCCTGCAATCTTTGGCCCATCACTAAAAATTGGGTAATAAGGGTCAGGCACCAATACAATATCACCTGGATCACACATAGCTAAAAACAAAGTGCTTAAAGCTTCTTGAGAGCCTTGTAGACAGATCATTTCATCATATGTTAGCTCTACATTATAACGGTTCTTATACCAATCGTGGATTGCTGATTTCATTTCAGGTAATTCATTGATCGCATACTTATAGTTTTCTGGAACCATAATTGATTCTTGCAGTACCTTCATAATAGATGGTTCAGGCGCAATATTTGGCGATCCAACTGAAAAATCAATTGTTTCATTTCCTGTTCTTTGTGTATAATCCAGCTTCATATTTTTCAATTCTGTAAATATAGAAGATTGAAATACATCCATTCTTTTAGCTCTTTTCACTTTAATACACCTCACTATTTTTAATTTATTGTCTTTATTATAAACGTAGCAATAGAAGTTTTCAAATACCACAGTTATTTCTCGTGTACATTTGATCATTTTAATATAACCAAACAAGCTTGAAACATCTATTTTAAAGGGTATTTAATTTTTAATAATAATTTTTTTATAACCAAAATAAAAAAACAGTGCCATTTCTGACACTGTCATTATATTACTACTTCAAACCATATTTCTTGTTAAATTTCTCAATACGTCCCTGAGCAGCAGCGAAACGTTGACGACCTGTGAAGAATGGGTGGCAGTTACTGCAAGTATCTACACGTAATTCATCACCTTTGATTGTACTACCTGTTTCGAATTCTGCACCACAAGATGTACAGATACATTTAACTTTATGATAATTAGGATGAATTCCTTGTTTCATATCGATGTATCCTCCTTCCGCCTTAAGTCATATCGACCCAAAGTAAGTGCTATACAATTATAGCAAGCCTTTTTTCAAATCGCAAGATGTTTTTTTAAAATTGTGAATCATCTGCTTTTTCAAACCATTCGCGAACCAATTGAACAGTATCTTTTAAGCATCCAGATTCGAAAGGAACCTTTAATCCTGCTTCTTTTACAATTTTTCTGAACGGTAATGTTCCACCAATCTTACAAATGTGTTTGTAGTCTTCAAAAGCTTTTTCATCTTTCTTTTGAATACGAGCCCAGAATTGTAATGCACAAACTTGAGCTAATGTGTAATCAATATAATAGAATGGATCCATGAAAATGTGAAGCTGGCGCATCCACCATCCACCTTTTTCTAGAATATCAATACCTTCATAGTTTTTATGAGGCAAATATTGTTTTTCCAACTTTCTCCAAGTAGCCAATCTTTCTTCACAAGACATTTCTGGTTTTTCATATACTTCATGCTGGAAGTGATCCACTAAAACTCCATAAGGTAAGAACTTAACAGCTCCTGACAAATGATTGAAATAATATTTATCTACATCTTCTTCAAAGAAAGATTTCATCCATGGATATGTAAAGAATTCCATAGACATAGAGTGGATTTCACAAGATTCATAAGTGGGCCATACACAATCGATTGGGAAAATATCCTTACTTGAATACACTTGGAAAGCATGTCCTGCTTCATGTGTTAGTACTTCAGCATCATGGCTTGTCTGATTAAAGTTTGCGAAGATGAATGGAGATTGATAATTTGGAATGAATGTACAATATCCACCAGCTGCTTTACCAGGCTTTGAATCTAGATCTAACAATTCTCTTTCTGTCATAAATTCAAAGAATTCACCTGTTTTAGGATCTAGTTCTTGATACATCTTTAATGCACGTTTTACTAATTCTTCACGACTATATTTAGGTGCTGGATTTCCTGAAGTGAATTCAAACTTTTCATCCCAAGCATGCAAAGTATCATAACCCAAACGTTTTTGTTGACGAGCATATAACTCATTATCTAAAGGAACAACATCCTCTAATACTTGTTTACGATAGTTTTCTACATCCTTTTTATTGTAGTCAAAACGCATCATGCGATAGTAACCAAGTTCGATATAGTTTTCATATCCTAATTTCTTGGCCATACGCGTACGCACTTGCACTAATTGATCATAAACTTCACCAATTTCTTTAGCATGTTCGTCATACCATCCCCAATAGGCTTGCATTGCACGTTTACGAGTATCTCTATCTTTATCATTTGTCTTTACTTCTAAAGCCGCAAGAGTATATGTTTCACCATCAAACTCAATTTGTGCACTCGCAATGATTGCTTGGTATTTAGAAGCTAATTTATTTTCTTCCTGCATTTCAGGAATGATAATTGGATCAAATGATTTTTCTTCCATTTCTCTTTGTAAAAAATATGTTTCTGGTACTTCTTTCTTTAATTCAGATACAAAAGAACTTTCCATTACAGCCTTATTACAGTTCACAATATCTTCCTTTAATACTGGAAGCATTTCATTTAAAAAGTCATTTTCTTTTGTATAATATTCATCTCTTGTATCTACTGTATGACGCACTTCAACAAGAGTCTGATTGGTATTGATATATTTATTTACGTCATTCAATTCAATAAACGCATTTTTAAAATCATCATAAGAAGCTGCATTCTTTAATTTTGAACAAATCGCCTTTAATTGTGCCTGCAAAGCTTCAATATCCATATGTTCATATTTATAATCTGTAAATTTCATATCTTTCTCCTAAAAAAATAGAGAAGCCGAAAGCTTCTCGTATTATGCAAAGATGGCATTCCAACCAAAAATTAATAGCGCTAAAATAACAATCGCACCTAATAAAATTGGCCAGAATGTACTACTAGCAGCAATGAATAAGGCTAGAAAATCCCCTTTTTCAAGACGATCTTCTTTACCTTTTTGTTTATCTTTTTTTTCTAACATCTCACGCATAGATGGGCGCTTAGACATTAGAATTCACCTCCAAAGTGACATTTAACGAAGTGATTTGGCTTAACCTCTTTTGTTGCTGGTTCTTGTTCACGACAAATATCCTTCGCAAATGGGCAACGAGGGTTGAATTTACATCCCTTAGGAATGTTTACGTTACTTGGAATTTCACCTTGGATAACTTGCATTTCTTTACGTTTTGTAGGGTCTGGTAAAGGAATTGCACCAATCAACGCTCTTGTATAAGGGTGTTGAGGGTTAGAGTAGATTTCATTCTTATCTGCAAGTTCCATCATACTACCTAAATACATTACACCTACACGGTCAGAAATGTGTTTTACAACTGACAAGTCATGTGAAATGAAGATATAAGAAATATTCTTTTCTTCTTGCATATCTTTCATTAAGTTGATGATCTGTGATTGGATAGAAACGTCCAATGCACTTACTGGTTCATCACAAATAATGAAGCTTGGATCTAATGCTAAAGAACGTGCGATACCAATACGTTGTCTTTGTCCACCAGAGAATTGGTGAGGATAACGATAGCAATAGTAGCTTGGCAAACCACAACGGTCCATTAGGTTTTTAACATATGCATCTAGTTCTGGACCACGTTTGAATTTTCCGTGAGCAATCAATGGTTCAGCCAAAATATTGAATACAGTCATACGTGGATTCAATGAAGAATATGGATCCTGGAAGATAAACTGCATTTCTTCACGTAAAGCACGCATTTCTTTACGAGATTTTTTCGCTACATCTTCACCTTCGAAGATTACCTCTCCGCTTGTTGGTTCATAAAGACGAATGATTGTACGACCTAAAGTAGATTTACCACATCCTGATTCACCTACTAGGCCTAATGTTTCACCTTCGTATAAGTCGAAAGTAATATCATCTACGGCCTTAACACATGGGTCGCCTTCTTTAAATTTTCCTTTTTTTAGAGGGAAGTATTTTTTTAAGTGTTTTACTTCAAGAATTTTTCTTTTTTCTGCCATGACTATCCCTCCTGTTTCATTTCTTCTTCAACTTTGAAGCACCATACGTGGTGACGTGATTTAACTTTTGTATCTACTGGTTGACCTTCTCTACAACGATCTGTTACATATGGACAACGATCTGCAAAGTAGCATCCTTTTGGTAAATACAATGGGTTAGGTACACTACCTTCAATTGTATTTAAACGTTTACCTTCTTCAGCTAATGAAGGCATTGAATTCATTAGTCCAACTGTATATGGGTGTTTAGGGTTGCTGAACAATTCTTCAACTGGAGCTGTTTCAACAACTTTACCTGCATACATAACGTTAACGTTATCGGCAACCTGAGCAACTACACCTAAGTCGTGTGTGATCAACATGATAGATGTACCTGTTTCATTCTTCAATCTGTTCATTAAAGAAAGAATCTGAGCCTGAATTGTAACGTCTAAAGCTGTTGTAGGTTCATCGGCAATCAATAATTTTGGATGACAAGATAAAGCCATCGCAATCATAACACGCTGACACATACCACCTGATAATTGGAATGGATAGTTATCAACAACTTTTTCTGGACGAGAAATACCTACTTCTGCCAACAAATCAATTGCACGTTGTTTAGCTTCTTCTTTAGAAACTTCTTCGTGCGTCAAAATGTTTTCCATAATCTGATCCCCAACTGTAATAACTGGGTTCAAACTTGACATTGGTTCCTGGAAAATCATAGAGATTTCGTTACCACGAATGTGACGAATTTGTTCATCTGTAGCTGTAGCTAAGTTTAAACCATCTTCATCACGGTCTACATTTCCCATATATACGATTTTTGATCCAGGCATAATTTCTCCTGGTTCACTTACTAAGCCTAAAATAGACATGGCAGTTACTGATTTACCACAACCTGATTCACCTACAATCGCAAGTGTTTCATTTTCATACATTGTAAAGTGGTTTCCATCAACTGCTTTTGAATCACCTTTTTTTGTATGGAAGTATACACGAAGGTCTTCCACTTTAATTACTTTTTTATTTACAGACATTGTGTATCCTCCTTACTACTGTAATTCTTTAGGGTCGAATGCATCACGCAATCCTTCACCAATTAAGTTGATTGAGATTACAGTTAATAAACACATTAAACCTGCAGGCATCCATTCCCAAGGATAGTTTTGGAACACGTAAGAATCACGTGCTAAGTTCATTAAGTTACCCCAAGAAGGAGTTGGTGCAGTCACACCCATACCTAAGAATGATAAACCAGCCTCAGTCAAAATAGCACTTGCCATTTGTAGTGTAGCATTTACGATTACTAAAGAAATAACGTTTGGAAGTAAGTGTTTAAAGATTTTTGAGAAATCTGAAATACCCAAAGCTTCACAAGCCTGCATAAATTCTTGTTCACGTAAAGTCAAAATCTGTCCACGAACTAAACGTGCTAGTCCTGGCCATGATAATAAACCAATTAATAATGATACAGTATACATTTTTTGACTTTGTGGAACCCACAACATAGTTGAGGCAACCGCAATAATCATTGGTGTAAATGGTAATGAATAAACGATTTCTGCAAAACGCATTAATACGTTATCTAATTTTCCACCATAATATCCTGAAATACCACCAATTGTACATCCTAAGATGACAGTAATAACAGCAGCAATAATACCAACCATGATAGAGATTCGTCCACCTAAGAATAAACGGAATAAGCAGTCACGACCTTGTTTATCTGTACCTAATAAGTGTTCTCCTCCTGGAGTTAAGTTAGGATTTGATAAATCATAGTCATTAACGCTATATCCAAGCATTGGTGGTACAACAATAACAGCAACAACAATTAATACAAAAATAATCAAACCAGCCATGGCAACACGGTTTTGTTTGAACTTACGCCATGCTATGGTCCAAGGACCTATAGATTCGATTTTTTCGCCAGATTCTAATACTACAGCATCTTTTTTAGCCATCTATAGTTCCCTCCTATTCATCTACCTTGATACGTGGGTCAACTAATGTATAACAAATGTCAGACAATAAGTTACCTAACAACATCAATAAGGCACTAAACATCAAACAAGCCATAACTAAAGAGTTATCACGTTGGTTGATTGCATCAATTAACACTTTTCCAATTCCTGGCCAGATAAATACAGATTCCAAGATTACGGCTCCTGAGAATAATGATGGAATGTATAATCCTAGTAATGTTACTAAAGGAATTTGTGCATTTTTAAATGCATGTTTGTAGATAACAGTCTTTTCTTTAAGACCCTTTGAACGTGCTGTACGAACATAATCCATGTTGATGACTTCAACCATAGAGTTACGTACATAACGTGAGAATGACGCAAATGAACTAAACGCCAATACGATTACAGGTAAAATTGAGTGTAATGCGATATCTCCAATTTCTTGGAAAATACTTGAGTAACCAAAGCTTGATAGCATTGTGTCACGCATTCCGTTGATAGGCATACCTGGAATCTGCAAACCAACGAAGAAAATTAATACTAAGGCAAAGAAGAATGTTGGAACACTTATTCCTAACAATGAGAATACAGTCCAGAAGTTATCAAACACTGTACCTTTCTTTACTGCCTGTTTTATTCCAACTGGAATGGCAAAAATCAAAGCCACAATTAATGATACAACATTCAAATAGAATGTATTCCATACATAGTCACCAATAATAGTTCCAACTGGTTTTTTAAGGGTAATACTTGATCCTAAATCTCCTGTACACATACGTCCAACCCAACGTACATATTGTTCAGGTAACGATTTATCCAATCCTAACAACTCACGAACGTGATCACGTTGTTCTTGTGTAACCTTTGAACCGGCTCCAAAATAAGCTGTTACCTCATCACCTGGCATCGCCTTTACAGTACCGAAAATAACGATTGAAATGATGAAAAGGACAGGAATCATCGCTAAAATTCTTTTAAATACATACTTTAGCATAGTTATCGATCCTTTCTATCCACTAAATGCATATAAGAGCAAGTCAATACGGCTTGCCCTTAATTTTATAAACAATCCACGATTTTTTCATGCAGACTATTTAACGTTGCCACGTTTCTGTTAATGAACATTTGTCCTTTAACATCAACTATTTTAACACACCTTTGTGCAAATTTTAAATTATTTTACAGTAATTGTATCCATTGATTGAGACCAGTTACGTAATGTTCCTGTTCCAGTCAAGTCAACTTTCTTATTGTAAAGGTTGAACTGCATACCTGAGTAAACTGGCATGTAACCTGCATCATCAGCAGCCATCTTCATAGCTTCAGCATAATCAGCTTTTGATTGTTTTTCATCAGAATCAGCACGAGCTTTTGTCAATTGGTCAACCAATGCTTGATCATTGATACGAGAATAGTTATTTACAGCCATGTTAGCTGGAACATTTGTATATGAATCATTAGCTGAAGTATCTTGGTTATCTGTAAATGAAGTAGCTAAGAAACACATATTCCATTCGCTATCGTGACTTTCATCTTGAATGTTGCTTAATAATGTAGAGAAGTCAACTGTAGTTTGTTTTAGATCAACACCTAAATCGCTCCAAGTTTTCTTAACCATAGGAATTAAAGTTTCAAGTACTGAGTTACCTTCTGAACATAAGAATTTGATTTCTAATTTTTGTCCGTTTTTAGCACGAATTCCATCAGAACCTTTTACCCAACCAGCTTCATCTAATACTTGGTTCGCTTTATCCATATCAAATGCATATGTATTTAATCCATCGATTGTTTCTTCATTACGAACAACGGCACCACTGTTTACTGATGCTGGATTCCAGTATGCAGCTGGTACATATCCACCTTCAACTTTTTTAACTTCGTCGCTTGCTTTTTTATCCCATCCGAAGTATGAATCACAGAATCCTTGACGATCTGTCGCATACATCAATGCTTGACGTACTGCTTTGTCAGCTGTAGCTCCATTGTTAGCGTTCATAGCTACGAAACCAATAGCACCACGAGTGTAGGAGTTGAATGCCATGTTTTTATCTTGACTAGCTTCACTTACTTTATTTGTTTCAATTACATCTGGAATTAAATCAACTGTTCCTTTTTTCAATTCAGAAACTTCTGTAGTTACATCTGTTTTCTTAATAATGATTTGATCTACTTGGTATTGTCCCTTTTCAGGTTTGAATTCTTCATTACGAACAAATGAAGCTCCACTTGCTTTGTCATATTTCTTTAATTGGTAAGCACCTGACCCACAAGTTTCTTCTTGATTCTTTTCAACAACACTTACTTTACCTTGTTTGTATTTTGAGTAGTGATCTGCACTGGTGATTCCCTTTCCACCAAATGTTGAGACTGCATCGATTTGAGGTGATACTAAGTGGAATACTACTGTGTAATCATCTGGAGTTTCAATACCAGTTAATTCTTTAGCAGCTCCGCTATTATATTCTTTATATCCTACTAGGTTTTCCAATCCACCACCATTAGGACCAGCATAGCTTGGATCAGCTAAAGTTGCGAATGTAAATTTAACGTCTTTTGAAGTTACTTCAGTTCCATCACTGAATTTGTGTCCTTTTTCCAATTTGTAAGTTAATGTTAAACCATCTGCACTTACTTCTGGTAATTCTTTAGCCAATTCTGGTTCCAATTCGTTATCCGCATTGTACTTTAACATTGATTCGTAGCATAAGTTTACTACATATTGATCATAAGTACTTGATGCATATTGAGGTGTAAACTGTCCTGTTAAGCTTTGGTTTACAGATACTGTTAATGTTTTTGCGTTACTGCTAGATCCGCCTGAACATGCTACCAAAGTAGAAGCCATTGCTACAGATGCTAAACCAGCAACAATTCTTTGTTTATTCATTTCTCTTTCCTCCTATAGTCTGCTCACTATGTGTGAAGAAATTATACTATGTTAGAAACACGTTTTCAAGGGTTTAAGAAAGAAATTTACATACAAATTTACATTTATGTATATTTTTCATGAACAAAACACAGCATTTTGTCTTTATATCAAGCATTTTCATTGTATTCGCTTTCATTTAGCTTTTCGTATTTCATTCACAAACATTTGTCTATATACACTAGATTTTTATGTAAATCATGAAAATTAAGTTCAATTTTAAATCCAATCCTCATTTATTCATATCTCTCTTTTAAAAATAATAATAAACAAAAGAAACCATTCTAGACGCCAACACTAGAATGGTTCCTTTTATTTGAAATCTGATTTCTTGATATATGCATAGCTATTCTTATATTTAGCATTTACATTCAAATGATTATCTTTAACAGGTGCTTCACTCGATATTTTATAGTATCTGTTTTCTTCCTTTAATATATGAATCGATACAATACTTCCTTTTTTATAAGTATAAAGAACATCTTTTTTATTTGGTGCATATACCTTTAAGTCCTTAGATAGTTGTATTGTTTTGATTGGATTCTTTTTTTGGTCAATACCAACTTCATCCAATTGATAATAGAAACTAGCCGCTTTTTCTCCCCAGTACGGATCAGAAGCATAGTTCACGTTGATGCCACTTGCCTTATCCCCAAACCACGAACCGTGATATCTTGAATCTTCAGGATTTAGATAGCTTTGCTGCAAGAAATTGTAGGCATGTTGTTTTACACAATCCGCTATTGATTTGTATTGATTTGCGTTATCTGGATTTTCATCAATGGCTGCATGACCGAATAAATTATGATATTCAAGCGCATACTGACTAAGTCCTAGACCACTCTCATTTAGGGCAAGTGCATACATCATAGATGCGTTGATTGCGTATTTAGCTTGGATATTAAAGAATACATCGGCTTGATTATAGAGTGCGGATTCATCATTGACATATGCATTATAAATCGCATGATTCAAATACGACGTGGTTCTGTGAGGAACATATTGATAATAGTTATAGTATGGATTTTTATTGACCTTTTTATCATCGACTAAGTTTTTATAGCTCGTATAAAAATAGTGACCATCATATGAATAATAGGCAGTATCTTCTTTTAAAAATTGTGGAGCAGGACCAATCGCAATAGAATTCGCATTTCCTTGAACAAGATCTGTAGAAATCGTATGAATGAGGGAACCGTTATAAACATAATATGTGGATAAAGTATAAGAATCGTCATATAAGTACAATTCAACATTGTTGATGTCTGTCCATGCTTGCACGCCGCTTATTTTAAAGTGAACCTTCTTTCCATTAAAGCTTGTTCCTAGATATTGAGCATCTGCACCATAACTTCCATTCACATATCCAGTTTCATCTGTATCTGTTGTGTATTCTGTATTTTCAGTTATGTCTTTCGTCTTTAAATTAACAATGCCAGATTGAAGTCGTAATATTTTTCCGTTTTCATCTTTTATACACGCATACTTAGAATCGATTGTATCCATCTTAAAAGATGCGAAGATGTAATGCTTATAGGAAGCTTGTACTTCACTTGTCTTTAAATCTTCTACGTAGTATTGTCCGTCTTCAGTGATTTTTAAAATGATGAAGGGAATAACTATAAATACGAAAATGAGTAAGGTAAGAATAAACACAGTTGGTATTTTTTTAACTTTTCTTTTCTGTTTCATACTTCATATTATACTCTTATCTTCAAAAATTGCGTAATAGGACAATTTCCATCGACAATACTTGTTCTTTATATTAAAATAGATGGGGTATATCGCTAAAATAAAGCGTTTTTTAAGTGGTAAAACACTCAAGATATAAAAATTATAGAGAAAGGATGTATATTTATGGCAAAAATGGATGAGCGTTTAGAAAAAATGGTTGAACGTTATCGTGAAATCAATGATTTGATGATGCAAAGTGATGTTGTATCAGATCGTAAGACTATGGCAAAATTGGGGCGTGAACAAAATGAGTTGACACCTATTGTAGAAACATACGAAGAATATAAAAAAGCAGTTGAGGAATTAGAAGAGGCAAAAGTTCTTTCAAAAGAGGAAGATAAAGAAATTCGTGAAATGGCACAAATGGAATTGGAAGAATTAGAACCAAAAATCCAAAATTATTTAGACCGATTAGAATTACTTCTAGTACCAAAAGATCCTAACGATTCTCATAATGCGATTTTAGAAATTCGTGGAGCAGCTGGTGGAGACGAAGGAAATATCTTTGCCGGAGACTTATTTAGAATGTATTCAAAATATGCAGAGGCAAAAGGTTGGAGAACAGAAGTCATTGAAATGGAAGATAGTGAAGCTGGAGGATTCTCATTAGTTTCATTTAAAGTCAATGGAGAAGGGGCTTATGGAACTTTAAAATTTGAATCTGGTTCTCACCGTGTACAACGTGTGCCAAAGACAGAATCACAAGGCCGTATCCATACTTCTACCGCAACAGTATTGTGTATGCCAGAAGTAGAAGCTGAAGATTTTGATATTGATATGAACGACTTGGAAATTGAAACAATGCGTTCAAGTGGAGCTGGAGGACAGCACATCAATAAAACCGATTCAGCGGTTCGTATCGTCCACAAACCAACAGGTATTGTAGTTAAGTGTCAGGATGGTCGTAGTCAGCATGAAAACCGTGCAACTGCCTTAATGACAATTCGTGCTCGTGTATATGAAGAAAGACAGCGTGAATTGGATCAAAAGAACGAAAAAGAACGTCGTACAAAGATTGGTACTGGAGATCGTGCAGAAAAAATTCGTACATACAACTATCCTCAAAACCGTGTAACAGATCACCGTATTGGATATACAGTCAATCAGTTAGATCGTATTATGGATGGTCGTCTAGATGATTTAATGGCTGCATTACAGCTTGCAGATCAACAGGCTAAAATTGCTGGAGAAAAAGAATAATGAGTACATATCATTCATTGATCAATGAAGGTAAAGAACGTCTTTATAAGGCTGGTCAAGGCGAACAGGCAGCGCAACTTTTCATGGTAGAGTTATGTCGTCAAAAAAATGTAAATCTATATATTTCTATGGATGAAGAGGCGGATGAACAAATTCAAACGGATTATTTAGAAGGAATTCATTTAATGGAAAATGGAGAACCATTAGGCTATGTATTAGGGTATGAATGTTTCTATGGCTATGACTTTATTGTGAATGAAGATGTTTTAATTCCTAGACCTGAAACAGAAGAACTTGTAGGACTTGTATTATCTAAATTTGATGATTACTTTGCCGATAAGGATCATGTCAATGTATTTGATGTGGCAACAGGATCAGGTGCAATTGGTATCACTTTAAATCTAGAAGAACCTAGAATGGATGTGATCGCATCGGACATTTCAAAAGAAGCTTTAGTGGTTGCACAAAAGAATAATGAAAAGCTTAATGCTCATGTAAACTTTATTTGTGGAAGTATGTTAGATCCATTTGTAGATCGCGATTTACATTGCGATATTTTAGTTTGCAATCCACCATATATTCCAAGCGAAGAAAAGATGGAACAAAGTGTTGTGGACTATGAACCGCACGTAGCTCTATTTGGTGGAGAAGACGGATTAAAATTCTATCGTGATGTATTTGAAAAAGCACATCTTGTATTGAATGAAAAAGCTTTTCTTGCCTTTGAAATGGGATGGGATCAAGGTGAATCTTTATCGAATTTAGCTCGTGAATATTTTGCATCTGCAACGATTACTGTACATAAAGATATGTCAGGAAAAGATCGTATGTTGACGATTGAATTATAATTTAAAAATTGTTGAGCAATACTTTTGAAATATTGGTATGAATATGCGATAATATAGTCATAAAAGGAAATAGTATATTTCAAGAGGAGGATTATTTATGAAATATAGATGCTTAATTTGTGGACACATTTATGACGAGGAAAAAGAAGGTGTAAAATTCGCTGATCTTCCTGCAGATTGGAAATGTCCAACTTGTAAACAACCAAAAGAAAAATTTGTTCCAGTAGAAGACGAAATGACTTGGGCTGCTGAACACGTAGTAGGAGTCGCAAAAGATGTTGCTGAAGACATTAAAAACGATTTACGTGCCAACTTCGAAGGTGAATGCTCAGAAGTAGGTATGTATTTAGCAATGGCAAGAGTTGCTCACAGAGAAGGATATCCAGAAGTTGGATTGTATTATGAAAAGGCAGCTTGGGAAGAAGCAGAACATGCCGCAAAATTTGCTGAATTATTAGGCGAAGTTGTTACAGATTCAACTAAGAGAAATCTTGAAATGCGTGTAGAAGCTGAAAATGGTGCAACTGCAGGTAAAGTTGATTTAGCTACTCGTGCTAAAAAGGCAAACTTAGATGCAATTCATGATACAGTACACGAAATGGCTCGTGATGAAGCTCGTCATGGTAAGGCATTTGCTGGATTATTAAAACGTTATTTTGGTGAATAATGCATTTAGAAGCTTCTGAATCAATCGGAAGCTTTTTTTCTTGTTTTCGTGTATAATAAGTTGTGTTTAACGAATATATAGAAAGAAGGATCAAGATGATTGGTAAGAATAGTCCATGTTGGTGTGGTTCTGGTAAAAAATATAAACATTGCCATGAAGAATGGGACAATACAATTAATGTATTAAAACTACAAGGAAAAATTGTTCCTAGTCATAATTTAATCAAGTCGGAAGAAGATATTAAATGGATCAAGAAAGCGGCTAAAATCAATAATGCAGTTCTTGATTTAGTTGGAGAAAAAATCTGTGCAGGTATGACGACAGAAGATATTGATAAATTAGTATATGATTATACAACAAGTCATGGTGGAATTCCTGCATGTCTAGGTTATGAAGGGTTCCCTAAGAGTGTTTGCACATCTATTAATAATGAAATTTGTCATGGTATTCCAAGTGAGAAAGTCGTATTAAAAGATGGCGATATTATAAATGTAGACTGCACTACAATTGTACATAAACACTTTGCGGATGCATCTAGAATGTTCTGTATTGGTCATGTAAGTGAAGAGGCAAAACGCTTAGTTGAAGTGACTAAAGAATGCTTAGAAATTGGTAAAGAAGCCGTACGTCCTTGGGGATACATTGGAGATATTGGCGCTGCTATTCAAGAACATGCACACAAAAATGGTTACAGTGTTGTTGTTGATTTCTGTGGACACGGTGTTGGTAATGCTTTCCATGAAGATCCATATGTACATCACGTAGGAATTCGTAATACAGGTATGGTTATTGCACCAGGTATGGTCTTCACTATTGAGCCTATGATCAATCAAGGAACGCGTGATTTATATATTGATAAAGATAATGGATGGACATCTTATACAAAAGATGGAAAGTTATCGGCACAATGGGAAAACACAATTCTAGTTACAGAAAAAGGAATTGAAGTATTAGCTTGGTAAGAAGTCAATAAAATGACTTCTTTTTTGGTGAGGTTTAAAAAAGGGAATATGCAAAAGAGTATGATTGAGGGGAATACTTTAAAACTCATTTTGAATTTTAGTATTCCATTATTATTAGGAAATTTATTTCAACAATTTTATAACGTTGTTGATGCGGCCATTGTTGGACAAACACTAGGTTCTAAAGCATTGGCAGCCGTAGGTGCTAGTAGTAGTGTGCAGTTTTTGATTCTAGGATTTTGTATGGGAATATGCCAAGGTTTTGCGATTATGGTTTCGCAAAGTTTCGGCGCAAAAAGACTCGATGAAATGCACACTTATATTTATGCAGGAGCTGTATGGACAGCCATTACCGCTTTTGTGGTATCCATCTTAGTCGTTGTATTTTGTGCAGACATTCTTCACATTTTACAAGTCAATGACGAAATCTTTAAAGATGCCTATGCCTATTTGGTTGTCATATTTGCAGGGATACCATTCACATTACTCTATAATTATTTATCGGCTATATTAAGAGCTATTGGAGATTCAAAAACGCCATTTCTCTTTTTGGCTTTTTCCGCTGTTTTAAATATTGGCCTTGATTTTTTTTGTATTCTTGTTTTGAAATGGGGATGTGCAGGAGCTGCCATCGCAACCATTTTTGCCCAAGCTGTAAGTGGTATTTTGTGCTTACTATTGATTGCGTTTAAAGTCAATGTTTTACATATACCTAAATCAAGTCGTTATGTGGATAAGAATCATTCGATAAAATTATTGGCAATGGGAGTTCCTATGGGATTACAATTTTCAATTACAGCCATAGGTTCTATGGTCATGCAGTCGGCTAACAATGCTTTGGGAACCATTTATGTATCTGGTTTTACGGCAGGTATGCGCATTAAATCGTTGATGATGTGTCCATTTGATGCATTAGGTGCAGCTGTTTCTACATTCCTTTCCCAAAACTATGGAGCTTGCAAGTTAGAACGAATCCATGATGGATATCATAAAGGCGTAATGGTGAGTATTTTATATGGTGCATTCGCCTGTGTCGTAATGGTTTTTTTTGGAAGAATTCTTAGTATGATGTTTGTGAGCGCAAATGAATCACAAGTGCTAAATGCGAGTGCGTTATATTTAAGAAGAATGGGCTATTTCTATCCTATTTTAGGAATTTTAATCACAACAAGAATGTCCGTTCAAGGACTTGGCTATTCTGCCCGAGCTATGCTTGCAGGCTTTGTAGAAATGATTGCACGATGTATTGTGGCATTATGCTTTGTTCCTATTTTCAAATATAATGCGATCACATGGGCAGATCAAACAGCATGGGTTGCAGCTACACTGGTATTGATTCCATTATGGATCAGTACAATACGTATGGTTCAAAAGAAAATGTGTTGAATTAGAAGTCTAACGACTTCTTTTTTTTTGATTTTTAATATCTTTTTCACATGCATCTGATTTAATTAAGGAAAGAAATCATCAATAAAAGATGATTGACACCAAATATGACACCAAATTTAATGGATGTGAAAAGATGTCTTCTTGGGATAGGCTGTTAAAAAGATTTTTAGAATTGGATCATGATATTCGTTTTGAAGAGATCGTTAAAGTAATGAAAGAATATGGGTATGAGATTAAACAATCAGTTATTCATTTGTAAAACCAGGATGTAGTCGTATTGTGATTCTAAGACATAAACCTATAAAAAAGGTGTATGTAAAAATGATAAAAAAAGTGATAGAAGAGGAGATGAAGGAATATGAATCAAGAACTCAACTACTACATGAATCTGTCGTATCGTATGGAAATTGTTGAAGATAAAGATGAAGGAGGATATGTCTTATCTTATCCAGATCTTCCTGGATGTATGACATGTTCAGATTCATTAGATGACTTGTTAGAACTTGCCAAAGACGCAAAAGAAACATGGATTTTAGGTATGTTAGAAGATGGGAAAGAGATTCCGCTTCCTAGTGATCTACAATCGTATTCAGGACAATTTAAATTAAGAATACCTAAAAGTCTTCATAGATCCTTATCTATACACGCTAAAGAAGAGGGCATCAGTATGAATCAATATTGTTTGTATCTTCTCGCAAAAAATGATGCGGAATATAAAAAAGAAAGACGTTGATTGTCTTTCTTAGATATAATGGATTTCAACTCCACCAAAATGAATACGCCCTGTGATATTTAATGTAGGATAGCCACTAGATGATGGCTGTCCTTTTTCATCAACTCCACCAAAGAAGGCACGAACATGACTTTGTACATTCCATTCTTTAGGTACATAGAGTTCAATGCCTGTAAAGTTTCCATCAATTTCAATCGTAGCTTGATTTTGAATGGTAGCCTGATCAAAATAGAGTTTCAATCCTGAAAACTTTGAATCAATGGTCACATATTGTAAATCATTGGTTTGAATATATTGAACCTTTGCACCAAAACTAGAAGTAATATTGATGATGGAATTTGTAGAATATTCAATATCTTCTATTTCAATGTGTCTTTTTTTGGGATGAATAATGCTTGTAAGTCCCCAAGCTAATAGCCAAGTAGCTAATAATAGAAGCCATAGAGAAATATCTTCAAAACCTAAATCTTCTTTGAATAAATAGAAAATAATCGCAATCCCAAATAAGGGGCTGTAGAAGCTTCTTTCTTTGATTCCGTCGATAATAACGGATAGACAGATAAGAGTTCCAATAATTTTCCATAGACTAAGGGTAAATTGAATAATTCCAAATAAGTTTCCAAAAATTAATATGGCACCTAGAATACAAATAATGCCCCAAAACCAATTTCTTTTCATAAATGATTCCTTCTTTCTTTTAATACTTTGTAGTACATTCTTGATACATACACTTGTTTATGACTATTTTGAAAAGTAATGAGATGACTCGATACAGAATGCGATAGAGAATAAATTTTTTGAATATTCACTATTGTAGATTTAGAAATTCTCAAAAAGAAGTTTGGCAATATATTTTCTAATTCATACAATTTCTGTGTTGTAGAAAACATATCATTGGCTGTATGCGCATATACCGTTCCGTTGTCACTTTCAAAGAATAGAATTGCATCTAAATCTAGATAATACTCTGTATCTTGTTTAAAGAATTGTATACTCGGCTTTGATTTAAAATTAGAAATCAATTGTTGCAATTCATCAGTATATTCTTTTGTATGTATGACGATTTCATCTTCGTTTAATGAATCATCAATCTCAATTCTTACTTTCATGGCTTTATTATTCCACAAGGAATATTAAAAGTATAGTCATGAAAAGTATGTGGTTAAAATATAAGACTAAGTGGTCAAGAAAAGAGAAGTGAAAATTCATTTCTTTAGTGGGCTGTATAATGGTACCTATATATAGCTCCTTCATCAATTTTGTATATTAATCGTTCTTTATCATTTATTCTGCAACTTCAAAATCCTTTAAAGGATGAGACATCAGATATTATTATATTTATTTCTAAAATATTGAAATAATGTCGTTTTGTAGTAAATAAAATATTGAAATAATGACATTTTAGACGGAATAAAATATTGAAATAATGACGTTTTTCTGTTAATGTGATATTGAAATAATGTTGTTTCATGACTGGAGGATATATGTTTAAGCGGAAAGTATATAATGAATTGTTGGAATGGAAAGAAAAATATGCAGATCGGTCAGCTTGTTTATTAGAGGGAGCTAGGCGTGTAGGTAAGAGCACAATTGCTTTGGAATTTGCAAAAAATGAATATGAAAGTTTTATATTTATAGATTTTTCTAATATATCTACAGAATTGTTAGAAGTATTCAATGATATTTCGGATTTGGATATATTCTTCTTGCGATTACAAACAGTGACAGGTATTAATTTGATAGTATCTAAATCTGCCATTATTTTTGACGAAGTACAATTTTTTCCAAAGGCTAGACAAGCTATTAAACATCTAGTAAAAGATGCAAGGTATCATTATATTGAGACGGGGTCACTGATATCAATTAAGAAAAATGTACAAGATATATTAATTCCTTCTGAAGAACATAAAATTAATGTGTTTCCGATGGATTATGAGGAATTTAATTGGGCATTGGAAAAAAGTACGGATAGTATAAGAACTTTAGTTGAAAAGAATGTTGCTATAGGTGATATGACAAACCGTAAGTTAATGCGCGATTTTCGTATTTATATGGCTGTTGGGGGGATGCCTCAAGTCGTTTCTACTTACCTACAAACGAATAATCTTGATGCAGTAGATAAAGAAAAATTAGATATTATTTCTTTATATGAAGATGATTTAAAAAAAATAGATCCTTCTGGTAGATTATCTGATATTTATGCATCAATACCTAGTCAATTAGCATTGAAGAGAAATAGATTTAAAATAGCAGAAGCAACTAAAAGCCGAAGACAAATTAAAGATGAGGAACGTTTATTTGATTTAATTGATTCCAAAATAGTTTTGCCATGTTACAATGTTGCACAACCTAGTATTGCTTTAGCACAAACAAGAGATCCAGAAACTTTTAAATTGTATATTTCTGATATTGGATTGTTTACAACGATGATATTTGATGGTGGGAAAGGATTATCTTCAGATATTTATAAAAAATTGTTGAGTGATAAGTTATCAGCCGATTTAGGCTATATGTATGAGAATGCAATCGCACAAATCATTGTAAATAGTGGCAATAATTTATACTATCATTCATGGAGAAAAGAGAATAGTACTCATAGTAATGAAATTGATTTCTTAATACGTTCAAAAAATAAAATCATTCCAATTGAAGTAAAATCATCTGCAACAAAGAGTCATATTTCAATGGATGAATTCTGCAAGAAATATTCGCATGAAGTAGGACGAAGATTCTTGTTTTCACAGAAAGATTTTTCGAAAGATGGGATGTTGGAGTTAAAGCCTATTTACGCAGTTCCATTTTTGTTAGAAAATCTTTAAATAATGTATTTTAATCTTTGATATAATAATAGAGTTGAAATGAGGTAAATAAACTTATGGATGAAAATATAATTTCCTTAATTGCGAAAGAGCTGAATATTGCGATTTCTCAAGTTAAGAATACATTGGAATTATTAGAAGAAGGAGCTACAGTTCCTTTTATTGCACGTTATCGTAAAGAGCGTACAAAAGGTTTGGACGAAGAACAAATTCGTGTCATTCAAGAAAATTATGCGTATCAAGTGAATTTAGCTAAGCGTAAGGAAGAAGTCTTAGCTCGTATTGAAACATTAGGAAAATTGGATGATGAAATTATTAAGAATGTCAACGCATGTACAAAACTATCACAAGTAGAAGATATTTATCGTCCTTACAAACAAAAGAAAAAGACGCGTGCAAGTGTTGCGATTGCCAATGGTCTACAGCCATTAGCCGATACTTTTATGTCTTTTCCTCGTTATTTTAAAGAAACAGAATTAGATGCCTACATTAATGAAAACGTAAAAGATCGTGAAGCTGCCATTCAAGGTGCATGCGATATCATTGCCGAAAAAGTGAGTGATGATGTGGATGTGCGTAATAAAATATTGGATTCAATGACAAATTTTGGCCGTATTGTTACAAGTGAAAAGAAAGATCATGAAGACGATCATAAAGTCTATAAGATGTATTATGACTATTCAGAAAGAGTGAATACATTAGCACCGCATCGAGTTATGGCCATTGATCGTGGGGAAAAAGAAAAAGTATTAAATGTTTCGATTTCCTTTAATGAAGAATATATCGAAAACTGGGTATGCCGAAGATTTATTCGCTTTACTAACAGTGGTACAAGTGAGTATGTTCGTGCTGCCATTTTAGATGGCTTAAAAAGACTTGCCTATCCTTCCATTGAAAGAATGGTTCGTTCAGCTTTAAGTGAAAAGGCACATGAATCAAGTATTGATGTATGCTCTATGAACTTAGAAAAACTTTTACTTCAACCACCTATGAAAGATAAAGTGATTCTAGGCTTTGATCCTGCCTTTAGAACCGGATGTAAATTGGCTGTTATTGATGCATCGGGTAAAAAATTAACTGTCGATGTGATTTATCCACATCAGCCAAATGCGAAAGTAAGAGAGTCTGAACAAAAATTAGTTCAATTATGTAAAGAATATCATGTGAATTTAATTGCGATTGGCAATGGTACGGCAAGTCGAGAAAGTGAAGCTTTCGTTGCGAATACAATCAAAAAATTTAATTTACCAGTATCTTATACCATTGTTTCTGAAGCAGGTGCTAGCGTATATAGTGCTTCTAAATTAGCTATTGAAGAATTCCCAGACTTACATGTTGAACAAAGAAGTGCCATTTCTATTGCGCGAAGATTGATGGATCCACTTTCAGAATTAATCAAGATTGACCCACAATCGATTGGTGTTGGTCAATATCAACATGATTTGCCAACTGCAAGATTAAAAGAACGTTTGGATTTCGTAGTTGAAAAAGCTGTTAACCGCGTGGGCGTAAATATCAATACAGCCAGTGTTTCTTTACTTAAAAATGTTGCGGGATTAAATAATGCGAGCGCATCAAGTATTGTGTCATATCGTGAAGAGAATGGAAAAATTGAATCGCGTACACAAATTAAAAAGATCCCTAAGATTGGTCCAAAAGCCTTCGAACAAGCAGCTGGATTCTTGCGTATTGAAGATGGAAAAGAACCGTTGGATCGTACAAGCATTCACCCTGAATCGTATAAGGCAACGAAAGTATTGTTGAAGGAATTAGGTCTGGATACTTCGGATTTGGGAACACAAAAGGCAAAAGACGTGATTTCTAATTGTGATACAAAACAATTGATGCAAGACACAGGATTAGATAGTTATACATTGAAGGATATCTTAGATGCGATTTGTATGCCACTTAGAGATTATCGAGATAAATATGATGCGCCATTACTAAGAAAAGATGTATTGGAAATCGAAGACTTACATATTAATGATAAGCTAGAAGGTACAGTACGTAATGTGGTTGACTTTGGTGCCTTTGTCGATATTGGACTACACGAAGATGGTTTAGTTCACGTTTCAAAGATGAGTACAAAACGAGTAAAACATCCAAGTGATGTTGTTTCTGTAGGAGATATTGTTACGGTATGGGTATACAATATTGATCAGGAGAAACAAAAGGTACAACTAACAATGGTCAATCCAAATTGACAATCAACAAACCGAGGTTTATTATCTTTACAAATGTAGGACAACGCATTGTTGTCCTTTTAATTTACGCTTTTGGCTTTAGCCAGTTGAGTACGAAGTACGAAACGACAAAACCACCTGCTATGCGGGTGGTGTCAAATAAAGTTATACAAAATAATCACCATTCTTTCTATAATGAAGGTGTTCAAGCTATCAAAATAAGAAAGAATGGTGATTATAATGGCTAATAAAGCAAACTCTTTAGCACATACAAAATGGATGTGTAAGTATCACATCATTTTCACTCCAAAGTATAGACGAAAAGTGATATACAATCAATATCGAAAAGATTTAGGTGAAATATTGAGAGAATTATGTAGATACAAGCATGTAGAAATAATAGAAGGACATTTGATGAGAGACCATGTACACATGCTGGTTATGATACCTCCATCATTATCTGTATCTGCATTTATGGGATATCTGAAAGGAAAGTCAGCATTAATGATGTTTGACAGGCATGCAAATCTGAAATATAAGTTTGGAAACAGACATTTTTGGAGTGAAGGATATTATGTAAGTACTGTAGGGTGAATGATGCAACAGTTGAAAAATATATTCATGAGCAGGAAATGCATGATATCGCAATGGATAAAATGAGCGTAAAGGAGTACGCAAATCCATTCTCAGAAGCAGAGCAACAGGCATATAAATAAGAAAAAGCAAAAAGAAAGAAATAGAAAAAAATGAAGCCCTTTGAGGGCTGGCGAGAGTCAAAAGCGATAGCTTGAATGAAGTGAAAGCAGCGCCTTGAGACGCGAGCTGGCAGTAAAGGCTTATAGCCGCAGAGAAAACCGCGCTTTTTAAACGCGGTTTTTATTTAAGGGAAGAGGATTATTATGAATATCACAACAATTGTTACACAAATGACTATTTTATTATTGATTATGATTGTTGGTTTTGTGGGAGCTAAAAAGAACATCTTTAATGATGAAGTAAATGTATATGCATCAAATATTTTGTTAAAAATCGGGATTCCAGGCTTGATTATTAGTTCGGTTAAAAATGGATCTCCATTTACAGGACATGAATTATTCAATGTACTTATTATTTTTTCAATTTTCACAATCTTTACAGGGATTGTCTCTAAAGTTATTGTAGAAGTTTTACGCATTCAAGAAAATAAAGCACTTTGGCAATTTATAAAGCAATCTAAGAACACTCGTGACTTTAGTTATGAGATGAATTAGATGCGCAGATGTTAGATAAATAATTTAAAAATAAATGATAAATATAATGCTTTAAATATATACATATGTTATAATATAGATGAGAAAAAATATGGAAGTTGTTAAAGGAAGAGGCTATGTCTATTCTATACAGTATCATATCGT
>ENA-OPTB01000823-OPTB01000823.1-human-gut-metagenome-genome-assembly--contig:-NODE-823-length-27650-cov-7.859069_pt1 | contig 27650 bp, 14 predicted proteins | sample MGYA00241810_ERZ501911 | MGnify/ENA primary metagenome ERZ501911 (study PRJEB25962, sample SAMEA2042304) | human gut metagenome | biome: human gut; feature: human-associated habitat; material: faeces... | reverse complement strand
ACTATGGTTGCCAGACAGTTATGAAATTTGTGTTTTTTGAGTGACGAAGTCAGGAGAAGCCATAGCCCTAAATGAAAGTGTATTTTTTTAGATTCAACTTTTGTGGGACAGTCCACAAAAAAAAGCCGCCCGTAGTTTCACAACTGGGGCGGCTCGATAGTCTAACTAATCAATTATAACATTTAAAGATCTGTGCTTATTTCCTATTAGTTGTAGGTTGAATAGCCTGTGTTTGTTTTACAGCTTCCCTCCGCGGGCCTTGACGCGCTCATACCATGCTTCGCGCTCCTTGGTCAGGTCGTAGCCCTGCTTGGAGAGGTAGTTGTTGATGCGGCCCTTGTACTTGCCGAAGGCTGCATGCTTCTTGTTGGAGTTCTCGGCATCCATGGCATACTCGCGTGCCTCCTTCAGCCAGGCGAGTATCTGTTTCTTCTCGTAGTCCTTCAGTGTCGGTATCATGTCACACTGTGCGTCGTAGGTCACTTTGACCACGCCGTAAGTCATGCCGTCCTTCACTGCCTCGATTTGTGTGTCGTCGAGGAAGAGCGAGAGTCCGGACTCCAGTTCGAAGTGGTGGCGGAAGAGTTCGCTGTCCTTGGCATTCTCGGCTGCCTGTACTGCAGCATTCTTGGCATCGCCGGTCAGCTTCTCCTTGGCTTCCTTGACAGCGGCATCCCGTTTCTCGTAGATGTCGTTGAGCAGGAAGTAGCGGTTGGCAATGATGTTGCGCACGTTGAGTGCCACATCTCCGTCGGTGAGTGCCAGCTTGTCGACAATCTTCTGCGAACGTTCGCAGATGGTCTTCACGTAAGCCGCGTCACGACCCTCTTCGTTGAGTTCCACTCGCTGTGCCGATGCCGTTGCGGCGATGCACAGCAGAAGAAAAAGCAGTAAGGAGTGTTTCATCTTTTTCATCCGTTGCAAAATTACATCAATTTTCCTTTTTCAGCCAAAGTATCGTAGTTGTTTTTCAAGTCAGTCCAGTCGATTTTGTTCTTTGTGCTGATGCCGTTGATATATTTTTCGATGTTGGTGTAGCCGTCGCCGGTGCAGTCCTCGTTGGCGTCGCTCGGGTCATTGGGGTTCAGTCCGTTGGCCTTTTCCCATTCGTCGGGCATGCCGTCGCCGTCGGTGTCAACATACGGGGTACCCTTGTACTCGGGGAATCCGCCCATCTGTGCCGGTGAGGTGATGATACCGAGCTTGTAGGAGTCGTTCGGCATACGGCGGTATTTGAACAGTCCGTCCTCGTTCTGCGATTTCTCGGCAAGTCCCCATACATCGCCGTAAGGATTCTCTTTCGGCAGTTTCTCCACGTAGTAGGGTTTGCCGGTACGCACTTCGTCGATGATGCGTTGGTCGATGATGTCGCGGCAGGGGATGTTGGCACCCACGTTGCGGAGCACATAGTCGTATGCGTCACGGGTGTTGAGGATTGTCAGGTGAGGCATCTCGAAGGGAGCCTGGGCACGCATCAGTTCGGTGTATCCCTCGGTGTTCTCCTGGTCCTCGATCTGGATGCCGCCGTCCCAGTTGTCGCGGGTCACACGCTCGTTGCCCTCCATGATGTTGCCTTCAGCGAAGACACGTCCGTAAACCTTGTGGTCGAGCTTGCTTCGTCCCGACTCCGGTTTGAGGATACGGAAGGCGATGGCGCCCTCTTTCGGGGTTGCAGGACCCGGTTTGTAGTAGTTGTTGATGAAGTTGTACATCGCCGTGTAGTCGCCGCCGTCTGAAGAGCGGTGTACCCAGTTGAAGACTACGTTGTTGACGAAGTTGAACACGCCGTTCCATCCCACAGACGGGTTACGTCCGGAGTTGCTTGCCCAGAGGTTGCGCATGAAGGCGCAGTTCTCACCGCCGAGGGTGCTTCCGAAGGCATGGTTGTAGGTGTCGAGCGCCTTGGCGGAGATGGTATTCTGGATGGTGACGTTGACGGTGGGGAGTTTCAGTTCCGTTGTTTTATATTGTCCCTCGCTGGGGTCGTACATGTGACGGTAGAAGGAGATGTTCTCGTCGAGTCCCCAGGAGCAGGAGCAGTGGTCGATCATGATGTTGCCCACGGGGTTGCCGCCGAAGGAGTCGTCACGGTGCCACACCATGGTCTCACCCCGACGGAAGCGCATGTGTCGGATGACCACGTCGTGTGTATCCACCCAGAACGATTGTCCCGAAACGACTACGCCGTCACCGGGAGCAGTCTGTCCGGCAATGGTGATGTAGGGGGCACGTACGATGATGGGAGTCTCCAGCTTGATGATACCCGACACGTTGAACACGATGATGCGTGCACCTCCCTGGTCGCATGCGTCACGGAGTGAGCCGGGTCCGCTGTCGTTGAGGTTGGTCACGGTGATGACGCGTCCGCCTCGTCCGCCAAAGCTGTACATACCTCCACCTTCAGCACCGGGGAATGCCGGAATTTTTGCCTGCGGAAGGTCACAAGGTCTTGAAGCCCAAGGCACATAGGGGCGTCCCTCTTTGGCTTCTTTCATCACGATGGGGAGTGCTTTAGCCCAGGCAGAGTCGGCATGTGCGTATGCCTTTGTAATCATCTCTTTGTACTTTGCCTGTGCTTCGGGAGTGATTTGGGGATATTGTGCGTATGCTGCATTGGCTATACCGAGCAAGCCTGCCAGCATGAATCCCCATGCTACTGTTTTTTTCATAGTCATTATATTATCTATCCGGTATTGTTTTTCTTGTTTTGTGTAAATAGACTGCCAGGAGTGCAAAAGGTTATACGGCGGATGGTGTGTATTTTAATTTTTTAATAGAAGGGGAGTGAGTGGGGAGTGAATCGGTAGGTACTATTTCCCGGCAAACACTGTTGTCCGACGGATGGAACACAAGTGTTTGATTCACCAAACATAGTAGTTTGACTCACCAAACACAAGTGTTTGATCTGGCAAACATAGTAGTTTGACATACCAAAGTATAATACTTTGGCAGGCTAAGTATAATACTTTGGCAGGCTAAGTATAATACTTTGATAGGCTAAGTATAATACTTTGGTATATCAAACTAATTAGTTTGGCGCGTCAAACACTTGTGTTTGTCTGCTCAAACGCAAATGTCCGGAGAGTGTGTCGTTGTGACATACCCTCCGGACATTTTCATTTGTCAATGATGGGAGATTCAACGCATGTTCTATCTCTATTCAGAAACACCTTATTTCAATCCGTGCGCCTTCAGCAGCGGCTCGATGCCGGGTTCGGCTCCGCGGAAGGCTACGTAGAGCTTCATGGGGTCGTCCGAACCACCTTTCTCCAGGATGTTCTGACGGAAAGAGGTAGCAGTGGCCGGGTCGAAGATGCCGTGCTCCATGAATGCCTCGAAGGCGTCAGCCACCAGACGGTCTGCCCACAGGTAACTGTAGTATCCGGCATCATATCCGCCCATGATGTGGTTGTAGTAGGTCGAGCGGTAACGCGGAGCTATTTGCGGGATGAGGCCGATCTTGTCCATGACTTGCTTTTCGAAGGTGGGGATGTCCAGCCCCTCGGTGGAGGTGAGAGTGTGGTATTCCATGTCGAGCAGGGCGGCTGCAAGGCGTTCGGTGATGAGGAAGCCCTGGTTGAACAGCGTCTGTTTCTCGATTTTCGCTATCAGTTCGTCGGGGATGGGCTGACGCGTCTGGTAATGCTTGGCATAGACCTTCAGCACTTCGGGAGCCAGTGCCCAGTTCTCCATGATTTGTGAGGGCAGTTCCACAAAGTCGCGTGCCACGGCAGTGCCCGATGTGCCTTTGTACTGGCAACGGGTGAGCAGTCCGTGCAGGGCATGTCCGAACTCATGGAACAGGGTACACGTCTCGTCGAGCGTCAGCAGGGAGGGCATGTCGTCCGTCGGTTTGGTGAAGCTTGCCACGTTGTAGATGAGCGGACGCGTCTGTCCGTCGGCTTCGCGGAAGTTGCTCATCCAGGCACCGCTGCGCTTTCCGGCACGGGGCATGTAGTCGCGGTAGAAGATGCCGAGCAGGGAGCCGTCGGCGTCCTTCACGACGAAGGTCTTCACGTCGGAGTTATAGACGGGGATGCTGTCGGTCGGCGTGAGGGTGACGCCATAGAGCTTGTTCACCACATAGCACAGTCCGTTCCATACGTCGTCCTGGCTGAAGTAGGGTTTCACCTCGTCCTCGTTGAGGTCGTACTTCTCCTTGCGGAGCTTCTCGCTGTAGTAGGCCCAGTCCCATGCCTCAAGCTTCTCGCCGCGTCCTTCGCGGTCCATGATGGCTTGCAGCTCGGCAGCTTCAGCTTTCGCGTTGCGGATGGAGTATCCCCAGAGGTTGTTCAGGAAGTCCATGACCGTCTCTGGAGTCTTTGCCATGTTGTCGCTCAGCACGTATGCCGCGTGGTTCTTGTATCCCAGCAGGTTGGCTTTTTCCAGCCGAAGGGTGAGGATTTGTTTCAGGACCTCCTTGTTGTCGTTCGCGTCGTCGTGGTTTGCCAGGTTGGTGTAAGCCTGATAGATGTCCCGGCGCAGCTCCCGGTTCTGTGCATACTGAAGCAGAGGCAGTCGGCTGGAAGCCTGAAGGGTGAAGACCCATTTGCCTTTCAGACCCTGTGCTTCCGCTTCCTGGGCAGCTCCGGCAATGACGGCATCGGGCAGTCCGGCGAGGTCTTCCTTCTTGTCGATGACCAGCCGGTAGGCGTTGTTGTCTGCCAGGACGTGGTTGCTGAAGGCGATGGTGAGGGTGGACAGTTGCTGGTTGATTTCACGCAGACGCTTTTGCTTGTCAGCATCGAGCGATGCGCCGGAACGCACGAAGCGCCGGTAGTATTTGTCGAGCAGGTAGTGCTGCTCGGTGTTCAGTTTCAGTGTACCTTCCTCTTCCTGTTCGTGGAGGGCGGCGATGCGTTTGTAGAGGTCGGCATTCAGGTAGATGTTGTCCTGGTGTGCAGCCAGTTGCGGGGCAATCCGGTTCTGGAGTGCCACCAGGCTGTCGTTGGTGTCGGCTTCGGTCAGTGCAAAGAATACGCCACTCACACGGGCGAGTATTTCGCCGCTGTTGTCCAGTGCGAGGATGGTGTTTTCGAACGTCGGGGCTTCCGTGTTCCGGACGATCGAGTCTATTTCCAGGTTCTGCTGCTCGATGCCCTTCAGGAAGGCAGGTTCGTAGTGTTCGAAGCGTATCCGGCTGAAGTCCGGCGTAGCATAGGGTGTCTGGAACTCGGTCAGGAAGGGGTTGGACGCGGAGTCCTGCTTCTGACCGCATGCACAAATCAGGCAACTCATGGCTGCTGCAATCATTAATGTTTTCATGTGTATGTTTACTTAAGTTTCGCGCGTGCTTCAGTTTTTCGGTTGACAAAATGACAGGAAGAAGTACCTGCCAACCGCAGTCTGAGCCTGCGAATGTTGAATAATGTACTTAATCCGCCAAATTTAGACGATTGTCTGTGAACGACAAAGCTTTTCGTGAATCTTTTTGGGAAGGCAGCTGTATACAACCTGAATGTAGGGGCGAGCGGTCTGCTCGCCCGGTCCAATGCACCGTCCAATAACCGTTCAATGCACCGTCCAATAACCGTTCAATGCACCGTCCAATAAATGTTTAATAACTGTCCAATAACCGTTCAAACGCCTTTCGTACGGTTAATGTTATCGTTATGTGTGGATGTGTGGAAACAATTTGGATAGGACCATGATTGGACCGGGCGAGCAGACCGGTCGCCCCCTACATTTTTGATTGGGCAGGTTCTGTCACTCCTTTCCCGAATGTGTGAACGCATGTGTGAACGCAAACGGGGTTTTTTGCTTGCCTCTTTTTCACCATCCGCATACCTTTGCAGTGTGTTCAGGGAGGAAAGGCGAACGCCGGCACGTCTCCCTCCCCCGACACACGTGAAAGAATCAACCAAGTCTAACTAATCTCTTGACGGAGTTCCGTATCCGTCCAGCCATCCGTTGACAAGGGAACCGGGCGACGCGTCTGTCTGCCGTGGATGTTGTGATATTCACTTGTCAATCCTGACCGGAGCCTGCGGAAGTGCCGTCAGTCTAAACTGAAACGCCATGAAAGAAGAAAAGAAAAACATCTGGAGCCTCGTGCTCAAAGTAGTCATTGCCGTAGCATCTGCCATCGCCGGCGCGTTGGGTATCAGCGCATGCAGATGATGCCAGCAGACGGCTGACCTTCATCGGGAGAACCATCTTCTCCCCCTCCCTTACTCTTTTTTAACCCAAATCGGTCCTTAGACATTGAGTCATGACTTCTTTGGGTTTTAACAGACTAGTCCGGGCAGGCAGCAGCAAATGCTTGTCCTGTCCGGACTATGCCTTTTTCCAAACCTAAAAACAAAGATTGAACCATGAAAAAGATACTATACCTACTTCTAACCCTGTTTGGATGTACCCTTTTAGCCAACGGTCAGGACTTCAAACCCGGACAGCAGGCACAAGGCATCCTGGAAAGTAAAAACGTGACAGTCGACCATGCCACAGGCACCTTCCATTACCGTGTTCCACTCTACACCCTGAAGTCGGGCGCATTCGAGCTCCCCGTCACCCTTGATTACACCGCACGCGGCGTCCGCGTGGACGACCAGCCCGGTCCCGTGGGCTATAACTGGACACTCAACACCGGCGGCGTGGTGACACGCACCGTGCGAGGAGGAATGGCGGATGAACTGTCTGACGGTTATGCCCGTTCGGAGAACGCCATCACTCCTCTGTGGGACGATGTGACGAACGTCAACCTGCATCGCCGCGACGGTGAAAGCGACATCTTCACGGCTGTCTTCAACGGACGGAGCGTGAACTTCCTCATCCGTAAGAAGGCAAACGGTACCCTTTATGCCGAACCGCTGGAACTGACAGCAGTCAAGATAGAACCTGTTTCCGACTGGTCCGGCATCAGCGCGTGGACCGTAACCGACGAAATGGGGAACCGGTACTTGTTTGAGGAGCGGGAGTACGTGAAGGACCTCAATAAGGTGGACGCCATTAGCACCAACGGTGTCTATGACATGAGCTATGTTTCCGCCTGGTACCTGAGTCGCATCGAACCGGTCAACACGGCTCCCATCACCTTCATCTATGAGAAGGGCGAGCCCTACGGCGACCTGTCCGCCTACATGAGAAAGAGTCATTATAATGTCTATACAAGTGTGCATTATGACTATGGACGGGAGATGGTGGAATATCCCTGCGACTTTGGGAAATACCAGGAGAAATATCTGAAATACCTGTCTCAGGCAAAAGATGCCCTGCAGAGTTCCGTACGGGACATCAAGAAGGTGCAGGAACTGGAGTCCATGTACGGATTGAGGTGGTTTACCAACTCCACCGCTGCCAAGTCCTTTGCAGAATATCAGCGAGCCACCAGAAGTGCCCTGGGGTGCATCTCCGACCTGCGCCTCCTCCATTCAAGCTCTCTGAAAGAGGTGGGAGCACTGACACAACTCATCGACTACTACCATGATGAGAACTATCTCGTCTCCATCTACCTGACCAATGCCAGACAGTGTATCCTGGACTGCCTGGCAGAAAGAAGGACCTATCGGTCGAAAGAAACCCAGAACAACACCTACTATGACAACTTTACGCCGGTCCTCAAAGAGATTCGCAGTCCGGAACAGAGTCTGCAGTTCACGTATGTCGACAACAGGCTGGAAACCATCTCCTGTCACAACCTCATCGACGGCAAACGCATCTCTGCAGTGTCTTTCTCCGGAAAACCTACATTGGACAAGCTTGTATTCAAGGGCAAAGACAACATCGGTTACCGCCAAATGACCTTCGATTACTACCAGACGCCGGGTGACACCTACGATCCTTGGGGCTATACGCGCCATCTCGTCCATCGGGCGGAAACATACGCTGAAGTCGTGGATACTGCCCGCATCTGCCATCGTTCCTTGAAGCGTATCACGCTTCCTCACGGCGGTGTCATTGAGCTGTCGTATGAATGCAACCATAGCAGTCGCTTTCGTCACTGGCCCTTGCCTACTCCGGAAAGTCCTTATGGCGGTATCCGCCTCTCGGCACTGGTGATGCAGGCTGACGCAACGGCAAAGCCCGACACCATCCGTTATACCTATCCGGAAGGAGGCGAACCGGTATATGACTGGTTCGACATGCGGGAGAGCATCGACTACGGGGACTTTCACGACCTGCTGTTATACACCCGTATGAAAAACAAAGGTTGCGCCTTTCTGAACACCGGCAACAACGGCCTCTATTATCCTTATGTGATAGAAACCATCCAGGGAAAGGGCAGCACTGCCTACCTGTTCAACATACCGACCCGTAGGAGAAGCTATCTGCAGATACCCTATGCCTTCTGGTTGTACGGACTTCCGCTTGCCACAGCGACGTACGATGCACAAGGGCATATCCGTACCCTGAAGAAAAATGTCTACTACACCGATGTGCCGAATACCGACCGCTTCCAGACGGATTACCTCATGAGCAACCAAACCTTTTTTGACACGCAACTGCCTGACTACCGCATGAAGCACAGCAAACAGCTGCGCCAGCTGCAACCCTACGAATGCTACATGGACGCGAAAAAGATTGAACAGGAATATGCCGCCATGCCCAAGACCGTCATCCCGGACCTTTTCGCCTTTGACCCGTATGAGGAACTCTACAAGCCCAATATGCAGCCACGCAGCAAAGTTGTGATGCCTGACCTCACCTATACCTTATATTATGGTGGCTCCACCCTGCTGAAGGAGCAACAGGAGTTCGTCTTTGAAGGGCATGTGACCGACAGCATCAGCAAGCAGGACTTTTACAGACTGACTCAGGGAAAACCCTTCAAACGCATCGAGTATTTCTACTCACTGTCAAACGGAATAACTACTCCTGCCGGACAGGAAGTGACCGACTCCCGGGGCGTACGACTCCAACAAGGACAGGAGCGTGTAGGAGATTTCCGTGCCACCACGCCGGTGCTGGACTCCATGCAGGTGCGGAACATGCTGGCGCAACCGCTGCGCGAATGGAAGAAGGAAGGTTCTGTCATGCTGGAAGAGACCCACTATCGCTATGGGCTCCATCACGAAGACTCCTGCACGTTTATCACGCTGGACAATCGTTTGAAGACATTGAAGAACTCTCCGTTGTCCTCACAGCCCACTGCCACTGCTCTGTCGGTGAGCTACACACACCGTCCTTCAGGTTATCTTCCGGTCAGCCGGATAGAAGACGGGAAGCGTACGTCCCTCTGTTATCATGACGGTGACGACCGCATCGTGTTGAAAGCCGAAGAAATCTTTCCCGACGAGATGGCCGTGCTGGACTTGCAACAGCAACAGCAAGACCTGGAGGAGATGGATCGGGTCTTGTCAGAACAGCCGGCTGATTTCTATGGTGAAGCAGCAACATTTTTATCTTGCTTGCGTAGAATTGACTGGGACACCATCCAGATAAGAAGCCTGCTGCCCTATCATGTCACCTACCTCCGTCGGGATATGCCGAAGCTCTTCCGCCTGCTGGAATGTCTGAGTGAGCCTCAGTCACCCATTACGAAGTCTGAGGCCGACACAATTATAAACGTGGCACAAGGACCGCTGATGTTCATGAATCGCCTCTATCGGGAGTTAGTGAACCATGCAGCCTTTGAACCGGTGCGCCAAACCTATATGGCCATTCTGTTTCATCTTGATCGCCAGTTGACTCCGGAAGTGCTCTACTATTCGTATTGGTATCACCGGAACGAAGTCAAGGTCAATGCCCGCAGCAATACCCGTTGGAGCATCTATACGCTGGGTGAAGCTCCCGAACTGACATGCACCTTCGTATGCGGCGACGGCGAGCACACGGTGAAGATAAAGCCACACAACACCGGCATTCCATCCTGCTACCTGTTGGACTCCGGCGGACTGCAGGACGTTCGTTCCCTCAGGATACACGTTCCCTCCACGGTCTATTATCTCGCCATCCTGCCTCAACGGGCAACCTTCGAAGCCAAGACCTACAATGCCGACGGCACGGTGGCTGTGAAGTTCGGTCCCGACGGACAATCGGAATCTTACAGATATGATGCTGCCGGACGAGTCGCGAATATACTGGACCGTAACCGGGAACACATAAAAACCTTCTACTATCACATCGTATCACAAGAAGAAAAATAAAGCTATAACCTAATAAAAACGTAACGAACCATGAAACATATTAACCCTTTACTCATTGGATTGTTGATGACCCTACTTGGTATCGGCAACAGCTGGGGAGCAGCTCTCGACTTCCCCTCTGCAGACTATCACATAAGCGGTGAACTCCATACCTTGCCAGGAGGACAACCGAAAATCTACCTGTCCGGTTCGGAAAAAGGAGCTTCCTATGTGCTCTACCGCGACGGACAACCTATCTCCAACCAAGAAGGCACTGGCCGCAGTCTGTTGTTCCTTGGAGACGGAACGGGAACTTACACCATCGCTGTCGAAACATGGAAATATCCGCTTTTTATCAAAGACAGTCTGAAAGTAACGGACTTTCCCGGACTGGAACATATAAAGTCGATCACACGTACAAAAACAGAAGGACCTTTAAAGGCAGAAGGAGGAGCATGCTGGTTTGACGTGATACTGGACAGTCCTGTCAACAAGACTGTAAGCCAGTCTTTACGTGAAATATCAGAAATCTGCTATCAAGGGCGTTGTTCTACCTGGCATCCGTCCTACGGTTTGTTGATTACCGCCTATCCCGCCTACCCGGACAAAATCCGTGTTGTTGTCATGGGAAAACCCAACATCGGCAATGAACAGTACTCTTTCCTTCAGTTGGGCAAGACACGCCTTGAAGTCACACAAAAAGGACAAGCAGACAAACTGCTCAATCCCAAAATCTACATATACCCGGATTCCATTACAGGAACATGGGAAATTTGTGGTATGGACATGCAACCCGATGTCGTGTATACCCTCTATCAGGATGAAGGCTTCCGTCCGCATCCGGTAGCAACCCGAACAGGAATCTGCATCTTCCCGGGACTGACCCAATATGGAAATTACTACGTCACAAGTAGCTATCAGGGAAAAACTGTCCAATCGAACACCGTAAACCTGACCTATCTTTTCCTCCGTTTCCAACTCTCCGGTGATGCATTCATTTCTCGTTTTGGTCCTGCAACCCTGAAATTATCCGGTTCAGAACTGGGAGTGACTTATCGTCTCTATTGTAACAACCGTCTGGTAGAAAGCCAACAAGGGACAGGAAAAGTTCTTGCATTTGATGCAAGCATACCTGGAGAATATTATGTGGTTGCCTGCAAAGATGGTGAGGAGACTCGCATGGACGGAGTCTCACACGTACGATATCCCGGTGCGAACAGTGCAGACTACGGGCACAACTTCACCATCGAAAGAACGATACTGGCACCAGCCCGATTGGATTGGAACGACGACATCACCTACTTCGACGGCTTCAACCGCCCGCTTCAGGAGATTCAGGTAAACGGTTCTGCCAGCACACAGAGTGACCTGGTCACCCCACATGTCTATGCAGCCTTCGGACAAGAAGAGAAGAAGTATCTCCCCTTCGTGAAACAACACAATTCGGGTGCCTTCGTCACCGATGCACTGAATGTCATCAACTGGAACACTTACGGCACAGACGAAATGGCTTACGCCTTCAGCCAGACCGACTACGAAGCATCGCCCCTGAACCGAATCCTCAAACAGACGGGTGAAGGACAGGCCTGGCACACCCGGGAAAAAGGCATCACGTATGCTTATGCGCTGAATGCCGCCAACGAGGTGCGCCGCTATACGGTCTCTGCCGATGGTACACTGACGCGCAATGGATTTTATGATGCCGGAACCCTGCAAGCGGTGACCACGACCGACGAGGACGGACACACCAGTACGACTTACACCGACAACCTGGGACGGGAAGTCCTGCTCCTTCAGACGGACGGGAAAACCCGCCTGGAAACCTACAAAGTGTATGACGGACGTGGACTGCTCCGCTGGGTACTTTCGCCCGAAGCCGTGGCACAACTCGGCGAAGGAACGGATGCCGCCGTGCTCGGACGCCTCGCCTATTACTATGAGTATGATGCCATGGAACACACCACTCTCAAGCAGCTGCCCGGCTGCAAGCCCGTCTACATGACCTACGACTCCCGCGGAAGACTCGTGTTCAGCCAGGACGGCAACGAACGTGACAACAATCCACGCAAATGGAGCTACCAGCGTTATGATGCCTCCGGACGGGTTGTCGAGAGCGGGGAATTCCTTGCCAAGACCGACATCGGACGGCTGAACATGCTCTCCTTGTCGGCACGTGACCAACGTCCCGAAGGGACCTACACGCCGCTGCAACAGACAGTGTACGACGACTATGACAACCCGGTCATCAAGGCGCATGCCTTCACGGCCACACCGGGATACGAATCCTCCTACCTCCGCTCCGCAGGAGGGCAGGTGACAAGCGTACGTTCGCGTAAACTCGGCACGGACGAGTGGCAGACCATCACGACCTATTATGACGACCATGCGCGGCCTGTGCAGGTGGTCAGCGACGAGGCAGGAGGTGGACTCCTCCGTATCTGTACTGCCTATGACTTCGTGGGCAATGTCATCCGTACACGCGAACAACATGCCGACGGGTCGTTTATCGAGACCAACCGGACCTATGACAGACGCAGCCGTCTGCTCACGACCTCTACCACCAAGGACGGAGGCACACCGGCAGTCATCACCTACACGTATGACGAACTGGGACGTCCCGTTGCCAAGAAGTACGGGAACACCACGGAACAGCTGCGCTACAACATCCGCGGATGGCTGACAGCCAAGGAAAGTGCCCCCTTCAAGATGCAGCTGCACTATGAAAAGCCCCTCGCCGGGACGGCGCCCTGCTACAACGGCAACATCAGCGAGTGGACATGGACACACGAGGGGCATGCAACCCTGATGTATGGCTTCGCCTACGATGGATTCAGCCGGCTGGCATCCGCCACCCAGAAGCAGAGGGACGGACTGACGTGGACCACTCCGGCAGCATCTTTCACGGAAAAGGGCATCACCTACGACCGGAACGGCAACATCCGTACCCTGCAACGCACAGCCTGCGGCAAGCTGGTGGACGACCTGCTCTATGCCTACTCCGGCAACCGGCTGACGGCACTGAGCGAACAGGTACGCACCTCGCAGCAGGGAGATGTCTACCAACCGGGCAATGCTGCAGCAGGAAGCTACGAGTATGATTCCAACGGAAATCTCACAAAAGATTCCCGAAAAGCTTTGTCGTTCACATACAATCGTCTAAATTTGAGGAGCGAAGGTAAAACCACAGCCTCGTGCTAAACGATAACTATGAAAAAAGGTAACAAGCTAAGTATCATCCTGACAGCAGGCGCAACCATCCTGCTGCTTGCAGTCTTTTCACTTGCCCCCAGTCAAGAGGACAAGATTACGTGGGGAGGAGAATATCCACCCCCACCGAAAGAACTGACTTGGAAAGAAAAGTGGGAGCGCTCAAAGTTGCACCCCATAAAGCAAGATGTCTTAAATAGAGAAGACCAAGATAAGTATCATACCAATTTGCTAAGACTTTATGAAGATGAGTATACGAAGAAAATGCGTGAGCCCATTATCCGTTTCGATAAGGACCCTTATAGCAAGCTCCGTAGGCTCAACTACTATGAAAGCTACGATCAACCGCATAAATACTGGGACACCTATGTTTTAAGTGACGGACTGGACACACACGGGGAAACATTGGAGGACTTAATACAAAAATATGCCAAGCATAAACTTGTCACACATGAAGTCGATACGTTTCGCTTTGGGTGTTCCATAAACGAAGGATATGGAAATCAAGAAGTAAACTATATGCTGTCAAATATCCATTATGCTGAGGTACACACCTATGTCTGGCATGTAGAGCCGAACCTAGAAAGGACACTATTGTTCTTGAATGACAATGGGGTACTGCGATCATTCTGGGGGTATCAAGTGGAACAAGGCGGATGTATTATGGATTATCCTGAATTTCTGTATGATATTGGTCCAGATTAAGATGAATAGAGTTACCTGTAAATGTAGGGGCGACCGGTCTGGTCGCCCGGTCCAATCATGGTCCAATCCAAATTGTTTCCCCGCATCCCCACATAACGATGAACAATTAACCGTACGAAAGGCGTTTGAACAGTTGTCGAATGGTTATTGAACATTTATTGGACGTTGCATTGGACCGGGCGAGCAGACCGCTCGCCCCTACATTTGGGTTGTATGCAGTTGCCTTCCCAAAAAGATTCCCGAAAAACTTTGTCGTTCACATACAATCGTCTAAATTTGACCGAATGAAAACATCTCACATCTTCTGCAGACGAACTGAACGCCTCTCATAGGGGCATCATTCGTTGAGTATCACTTCTGACACTTTTAATCATGATACGAACCTTATTAAACCTATTCTTAACGACAGTATTATTGACGGAAGGATGCAGCAAACCAGTATCCCCGCCCATTGCTCGTCCCACCAAGGATGACATGACACAAAGCTCTCATCCAGACAACATACGGAAGAAGCTTGACTCTGTACGGGTAAAGTATTATACTTGTTTCATAATGGGACTCACACCCCTTACGCGTGAAGAACTGATTAACAAACCGGTAGATTCATTCCTTCCCATCCTTCCTGACCATCCGAAAGGAAACGAAACGGTGGATATGAGGCTTCCGGAAAACAGAATGCCGGAGGTTATTGATACGCTTATCACCACTCCACATGTTCTGGATGAGCTTTCAGCTGCCATGCAGACTGTGAAGACTAACTCCCCGGGACCGTACCCGTATGAGGACGTCAGGATGACAGCGTGGTTCTACTACCGGAATCATACTGTGGACATCATAGACTATCATGGGACTTATCTGGAAGACTTCACACTGAACGGGCAGGAGGGCAAAGAGAATGACCAGCTGACCTATCTATTGCGCCAGCATTCCGGTTTCTATTGGTTTCATAATCTCTTCCACCTGACTTACATGCACGAGTTGTATAACATCAGCTTTCCTCAAGACACTGTTGTCAATGCCGATGGCGTCCGGCTATATTACGGAAAACCTTATCAGGCAAAATATTATGAGGATACGTTCAATTATGATTTTATACCGCTTCCCTATCTGAAAATAGAATATCCGGGTAGATGAAGCTTCTGTGAAATATAGTTATAATAGTAGAAAGGGGGAAGATAAGCCACCTCCTGATGGAGATACGCTTATCTCCCTCCCCTTAAACCAAACGGTGAAAACAAGAAAACCATGAAAAAAAGAACGATTTTCCTCGCCATTGCTACCGTACTTCTTCTTCTCGCAGGAGGAATAGGGATAAGCCGGCTCTTTCAAAAGACAGTTCCTGAAGAACAACCACCCAAACAGAAGCAACTGTATCCGCCATTTGTGTACAAACCGGATTCTGCCACAAGAGCAAGATGGGAAAAGTTGAATCCGAAAGAACAGGAAGAACTGGAAATCCGTAAATTTGAAGACTATACTGACTTTGACTCCAGAAAATTTACATTGGATGAGCCCAATATTGTACTGGATCCCAATCCTATGAGTAAACTAAAGGGGTACAAACGATATAAAGAATGGGAAGACTATAAATATGATCCAGACCATATATTATATCCGGGAATGCATATCCACGGTATGACCAAAGAACAAGTCTTGGAAAAATATAAAGATAATAGAATGGTAAGCTATGGTGATACTGATACATTACGATATGGAATACTCATAAGTTCCGGAAGCGTTCTTCCCAAACTAAGATTCATGGTATCAGACTTGCATTATGCAGAAATCAGTTCATGTTCATGGTTATTTATACGAGAACCATATCCACTTTTACGGACTGTCTACTTCATTAGGGATGGCAACGTGCAACGAGCATGCTGGGGATATGAAATCAATCGATTCAGAGTCTACATGATGAATCATCCCACAATACCCTAACGATAGAAAGGTTGTACTGCACACCATGTCGCAGTGCAACCTTTCTTATTTGAGTAGTTTTCTCACAAAAGATTTCCGAAAAGCTTTGTCGTTCAAACGAACTGACCACCTCCATTATAGGGGTATCGTTCGTTGATTATCAGCTTTCTTCAAGACCTGTTGTTATTTCATACAATCAATATGTAGGGGCGACCGGTCTGGTCGCCCGGTCCAATCATGTTCCAATCCCAATTGTTTCCCCACATCCACGCATAATGACGAACAATTAACCGTACGAAAGGCGTTTGAACAGTTGTTGAACATTTATTGGACGGTGTATTGGACGTTGCATTGGACCGGGCGAGCAGACCGCTCGCCCCTACATTCAGGTTGTATGCAGCTGCCTTCCCAAAAAGATTCCCAGAAAGCTTTGTCGTTCACAGACAATCGTCTAAATATGACCGAATGAAAACATTTCACATTTTCTGCAGCCTGTGCCTTCTGTTGTTTGGTACGTCCGCATGCCACCGGATGCCATCCGACAGTCCTCTCCTGATGAGGGCGCAGGGGTATGCCATGTCCGATTCCACCTACAGCTTTGCACCCTGGCTGGCACAACTCATCGACTCTTTCGTTGCACAACATCCTAACCTGAACTATGACATCTTTATCAACAAGATTGACGAAGATACCTTGCAACTGGCACTGCAAGGGACGGTCACAATGCGGATGGAAGGAGAACGCGCATGCTATGAACTGCATCCGCTGACTGTATACAAAAGCGGAAATATGTCTGTCAACGTCTACAGCGGAGCGGAAATGTTCCTCGTCCCCCGTGCAGACTCTCTACTGCCTGAAAAAGGCGACTACTATCCAACGGCACGCAGGGAAGCCTTCTGTCTCATCTATGTCTATGACGACAGTCTACACTTCTTCCGGGACTGGAGAGAGGCAGATATCTATCCCTTTACTGAACATCGTATGAACGTATGGCAACCTGACGATGATGAAACGACTGACTGACTTTCTGAAAACATGCCTGCTCCTGCTGCTGGCGATAACCGTCTCGTGCAGACCTGTCCCCGAAAAGGAGCCTCAACCGATATACACGTTCCAGCAGTCCTTCCACCCGTCGATAGAGGCGGTTGTAGACTCATTCACGGCACGCTATCCTGCCACTTATACGGAACTGCACATCAACAAGGTCTGTGGCGCACGGGTATTCTTTGCCCTGCTCTACAGCGGTGAATCTCCCTTGTCAACCGTTCCCGCATGCATAAAGGCATCCACCTTCGACGGAACGGTCGTCAGTGTGTATTCGGGACTGGAGGACGTCTGCGTCCGGCATGACAGCCTGCCTCCCGTCCACGTCGATGAACAGCTCATACGGAAAGGACACTTCTGGCTGATCAAGCATGATTGGAGGAATGTGCTGCAAGTCCGTGAGGCGGATGCCCGTCTGCGTTCTCCCTTCGTACCTACACCAGGATTCATTTCTGCAGACGAACTGAACACCTACATCATGATGGACAGCATCAAACGTTATGACGACCTGCATCATAGGGGCATCATTTATTGAGTATCAGCTTTCCATCGTAAAGACCGTTCCTTTTGACGACAGCAAACCGGGACTCACCCCTTCCGTCGGGCACGCAGATACTCCACAATGCCGGGGATGAGGGAGATGATGATGATGGCGACGATGACCAGCTTCAGGTTCTCCTGGATGAACGGCTGGTTGCCGAAGAGATAGCCCGCATAGAGGAACGAGGCGACCCAGAGAAGGCCTCCCGTGAGGTTGTAGAGCATGAAGTAGGTGTAGTGCATCCGTCCCATGCCTGCCACGAAAGGAGCGAAGGTACGGACAATGGGGACGAAGCGGGCGAGGATGATGGTCTTTCCACCATACTTCTTATAGAACTCATGTGTCTTGTCGAGATAGCTCTGCTTGAAGATTTTGGAGTCCGGGTTGCTGAAGAGCTTCTTGCCGAAGAAGTGCCCGATGGCGTAGTTGCACGAGTCGCCCAACACGGCGGCGGCAAAGAGCACGAGTGCCAGCAGGTGCACGCTCAGCGGCATGTCAGGCTGGGCGGCAATGGCTCCGCCGACGAAGAGGAGGGAGTCTCCCGGGAGGAAAGGGGTGACCACGAGTCCGGTCTCGCAGAAGATGATGAGGAACAGGATGGCGTAGGTCCACTCATGGTAGTCGCGCACCATCTCGACCATGTGCTGGTCGATGTGGAGGAGGAAGTCGATGATAAATTCCATAGGGTTGTGTGATGTGTTTGTGTGTACGGGCTCCGGGGAGCTTCCGGGGACAAAGATACGCATTTCAGCGGAATATCTGCAAGGGGGAGAGGGAGGAGAAGCCGCCGCCCCTGCCCGCACGCACAAAAAAATAGACCCATCTTCACAGACAGGTCTATTCTATTATAAACTTTTGTTTTAACAAAGCACAAGATTCCTCTTGTGTTTATCGTGGTCGGGCCGAAGCCCGTTGACGGTCAAGAAGGTCATTCAGCCAGCGGGTCGAATGTTCCGTTGGCACCACCATGGTTGTGGTCGCCCCAACCGATGGTCTGTTCCACAGCGGGGTTCTGGCTCATGGCACTCTGTGCCAAGCCCAGGAAGTAGTAGTTCGGTTGGTATTGGAAGTAAAGCTCGCTGTGGTTCGAGTCGTATGAGTCGCCCTTCTTCTTCTTATACGTCAGGTATTTCGTATAGAAAGCCTTCAGCGCCTCCTGCTGGTCGGCAACCGGTTGGCGCAAGTCCATCACGGCTGCGGCACGTTCACCTGAGTTTACTGTTCCGTCTGTACCATAAGCAATGCCGCAGAGCGGGTCGGGGTTGTTGTCGCCCACGTAGCTGTCGCCGTTCGGATAGTCACGTCCGCCCAAGCCGTCGTTGTAGTCGTTGCTGACGCGGAACTCCATGTTCTCACGACGTTGGCCGTTCATGGCGCGATAGCCCAGCCAGGTGCAGGTGTTGCCGTTCCATCCGGTAAGCTTCCAGGTTGACGGAGCACCATCCACGGTACCCGTACCGCCGTCGAACAGCATCCAGCGGCGCATGTCGTCGAAACGTTTGCCCTCGAAGGCAAGCTCGATCTGGCGCTCATAGAGCACAGCCGACATACAGGCTGCCTGGTCGCTGCTCAGCGTAGCGTCCAGTCCGCAGTCGCCCGTGTAGCCCACACGGCGGCGGATTTCCTTCAGGATTTCCACGGCCTCGTCCATGTGTCCTGCACCGCAGGCAGCTTCAGCCAGGTTGAGCTTCACCTCGGTGTAGCGCAGTTCCATCCACGGAGCTGCCGAACGGCCGAAGTGGCGGTCGTCACTCCACTCATAGAGCGGGCTGTTGTTGACGTCGTAGTCATCCGAACGCTTGCGCACGTAGATGCCCTTGGCATTGCCCATCAGGCCGTCGGGACCGAAGTTTGTGCCCGACTCCACGTTGTCGCGGTCTTCAGCGGAAGCGTACCATACGTAGTTCCACAGCACGTAGTCCGGACCGTTGTAGGGGTACATGTTGTCGGCGTTACGCGGGTCGTTGGCGAAGGCCCAGCGTACGCCCGGGAAGGCGAAGGTGCGGTAGAAGCGCGGGTCGCGGTTCATGAACGGTGCGTTCTGTTCGTAGGCATAGACCGACGGACTGAGCTTGCTGTAGGTGCTGTTGCTCGGACGCTTGCCGTCTGCCATGGGGAACATGCTGATAATCATTTCCGACGGGGTCTTGCCGCCTCCGCCTTGTGCGTTTGACGGACGGATGCCGCTCTCCCAGGCATTGTTGCGTGCATAGTCGGGCACGCCGCCGGGGTTGATGGTGTTGTAGAGCGTCACGAGGACGGCTTCCTTGCTCCGCTTGTTGCCTGCCGGGCTGAAGATGCGTGCCCAGTTGGCTGCATTGGTCTCGTAGGTCGTCTCCTCATAGCCGTAGCCGCAGCCCTCGATGACGGGCAGTGCCTCCTTCATGAAGGTGTAGGCGTCCTGCCAGCGTTGCTGGTCGTTGGCGCGGTTGAAGAGCGGGCTTGCCCAAAGCAGGAGCAGACGTCCCTTCAGTGCGAGTGCCGTACCGGTGGTCACACGTCCGTAGTTGGAGTCTTCCCATCCGCCGTTGGCTGTGGCGGGCGTCAGCAGTTTGGCTGCCAGGTCGAGGTCGGAGACGATGAAGTCGATGGTTGCCTTTGTCGACGAACGCGGCGTCTGTGAGTCAGCCACGGGGTCCTGCACTTCGGTGATGATGGGCACACCGCCGTACCACTTCACGAGGTTGTAGTAGCACCATGCACGCCAGAAGTAGACTTGTCCGAGGAGCTGGTCCTTGTCCTCCTGGGGGATGTTGCCGTTCGTCAGTCCGCGGATGACGTCGTTACAGTTGCGGATGCGTCCCCAAACGGACTCGCGGATGTTGTTCGACTGGTTCTGGAAGTAGTCGGGCACGGTGTTCGCACCGCTGAGGTAGGTCAGCTTGTTCTGCGGGTCGTTGAACTTGTCGAAGCCGCTGTACTCCTCCGTACACTTCGAGAGCAGGTCGGCAGAGCCGCTGGAGGGATATTTCCAGTTGGGACCGTCCAGTGTCGGCTGGCAGAACCAGTAGATGTCGCTCACACGTCCGGTGGCTCCGCTGACGTAGTTGTAGACGTCCTCGCTCACCTGGTCGTAGTTCTTCTTGTCCTGGAGGAACTGGTCGCTGCACGCTGTGAGAGCGGCAGAAGCGGTCAGGGCAAGGGCAAATAGTTTTATCGTTGTTCTTTTCATTGTCGTTCGGTTAATGTGTTTTTAGAATGAGATGTTGATACCCACGGTGAACTTGCGCAGTGAGGGATAGCTGTCGAAGCTGCTCATCGGGTCCATGAAGTTGTCAGGATAGGGGTTGTAGAGGCTCAACAGATTCTGTCCTGTCACGTTGAAGCGGCAGCTCTGGATGCCGAGCATCTTGGTGACGCTCGACGGCAGTGCGTAGGCGAGTGTCAGGCGGTTGAGGCTGATGCGTGTGCTGCTGATGCGCCAGAAGGTCGAAGCCACGCTGTTCACGCTGGAGTAGGCGAGGTTCGGATACTTGGCATCGCGGTTCTCTGCCACGACGAGGTTGCCCGAAGCGTCGTAGACATCCTGATAGGAGTACATGTTGTCCACGTTCCAGAACGACGGCATGTTGGAGTATTCCAGGTCGCCTTCAGCCTTGAGGGCGGAAGTAGGCACGATGCTGTAGCCACCCCAGCTGGCACCGAGCTGTGCGCTGATGGAGAAGCCTTTCCAGTCGGCACTCAGGTTGGCGGTCACGCCGTAGGGGTTGCCGCGGTGGGAGAGTTCCACCTGGTCGTTGTCCTTGTCGACGATGCCGTCAGGACCGGCGTAGGTGCCGTCCTCCTGCAAAGGTCCGCGGACGTCCTTGTAGATGAGCATACCCGGACGGACTTCGTCCTTGGACATACCCATGTAGGAGGTGATGTTGTACTTGGCGAAGTATTCGTCAATCTCCTGGAAGCTGCGGAACATGCCCAGACACTGCATACCCCACGTACCCTGGTCGGTGCGGTCGCCTTCCTGAATGCTGCGGAAGAGGTAGTCGGTCGCCCAGTCCATGAGGAGCACCTTGTTGTCGGTGTAGCCCGTGTTCAAGCCGATTTTGTATTTGAAGTCCTTGCCGATGTTGTCGCGCCAGGTGATGCCCACCTCGACACCGTAGCTGTCCAGCTTACCGTAGTTCACCTTGGCCGACTGCGTACCGACGGTACCGGGGACGGAAGCCGAGTAGTTCGTCAGCATCTCGCGGTTCCACTCATAGTAGCCGTCGATGTTGAAGGCGAGGCGGTTGTCGAGCACGTTGAAGTCGAGGCCGACGTTCGCCTTGTAGGTCTTGTCCCAGTGGGCGTCGCGGTTCACGGCGGAGTTGTTCTTGTTCAGTGAGATGTGTGTGCCGGCGTTGTTGCCTGTGCCCGTGCCGATGACCGGACCCTTGTCGAGGTCCATGCCGTAGGTCTGCATCCACTGCCACGGCGTGGTGTTGTCACGACCGGTCAGACCGAACGAGGCGCGGAGCTTCAGGTAGTCGATGAACTTCACGTGGTCCTTGAACCAGCCTTCCTCTGACATCACCCAACCGGCGGATACCGACGGGAAGGTACCCCAGTAGTTCTCGGGGGCAAACTTGGTCGAGGCGTCCGAGCGGAGCAGGAACTCCAACAGGTAGCGGTCGTTGTAGGCGTAGTTGATGCGCCCGATGTAGGACAACGTTCCTGATTCGGCGCGCGTCCAGTTGGTGGTCATCTCGCTGTCCATACCCACGGAGTTCGACTGTCCCGTGGTGAATTCATACGGGTCGGTCACCTGTCCGGTCATCCACTCGCTCTCGGTCTCCGACTTTTCGATGGAGAAGAGGGCGCTCACGTGGTGGTCGCCGAAGTCGCGCGAATAGGAGAGGGTAAGGTTCATCTGGTAGTTGTCGGTGCGGTCCATTGTACGGGAGAGCATGTCGCCGTTGTCCACCGAGTTTCCGCCGTTGGCGAGGATGAAGTTATTTTCGTCCATCAGTGCTTCGTATTCAGCCTCCTGACCTGCGATGGGAGTGTACAGGTGCTGTCCGCTACCGGAGCGGCGTGACATCTGATAGAGGTTGTACTCCGTACCGTACTGGTTGTTCTTGTTGGTGCTGATGCTCTTGGCGTAGGAGAAGCGCACGTTCAGTCCCTTGAGGAAGTCGATGTGGCTGAAGTCGTACTCGAGGCTGCTGTTGATGGTCAGGTTCTGGCTCATGGAGCTGCTGTAGTCGCCGTTGTTCTGGAGCACGTCGAAGTGGTAGACCTGGTCGTCGCCCTTCTTCTCGTTGCTGATGCCGTAGGCGGCGATGGGCAGTCCGTTGACATATTCAGGGATGTAACGCGGACGGTAGAGCAGGCGGCGGTAGTCATTCTCCGAGTCTGTTCCGCCGACTTTCACGAGCGGGTTGGTCTTCTTGCCATAGTCGCCGGACACCTGCAAGCTTGCCTTGAAGCCCTTGGCTATCTGCAGGTCGACACCGGCGCGGAAGTTCCAGCGGTCGTAGTCGAGCTTCCCGAGGTTACCTTCCTGGTCGAAGTAGGAGATGCCTGCGTAGTAGTTGGCCTTCTCCGACGCACCACTCAGGTTCACACTGTGCTTCTGCGTGATGCCGGTCTCCCAGTACTTGTCGAGCAGGTTGTAGTTGAGTCCGCGCATGGCGGCGAGCTCGTCGGCCTGGAAGAGGTCGAGTTGGGGGTTGAGGTCGGTCTTGAGGGGGTCGGCAACCTTCACGGCGTTCCACAGACGGCCGTACTCATAGGAGTTCAGCATCTTGGCATGGCCGACGGCGTCGGTGATACCGAACGAGCCGCTGTAGGAAATCTGCGGGGCGCCCATCTTGCCACGCTTCGTGGTGACGAGGACGACACCGTTGGCAGCACGTGCACCATAGACGGCTGCGGCGGCGTCCTTGAGGACGGAGATACTTTCAATCATGCTCGGGTCGAGGTTGTTGAACGCTTCCGAGCCGAGGTTCTGCATGGTGTTGCCCACCTTCACGTCGTTCGGGTAGATGAAGCCGTCGATGACGAACAACGGTTCCTGTGCGGTCGAACCGAGGGCACTCACGTCGCCCGAACCACGGATGGACAGGCGGGCGGGAGCTCCCGGACGTGCGTCGCCGCCGCTCACGCTCAAACCGTTGACAAGTCCGCTCAGCGAGCTGGCGAGGTCGCCGCCCACGAGGTCCTGGATTTCATTCATCGGGACGGTGGAGATGGCACCCGTCAGGTGGGCCTTCTTCTGCACGCCGTAACCCACGACAACCACTTCGTCGAGTTGCTGGGTGTCCTCCTTCATCACGATTTTCACCTGTGAGAAGTCGGTGACGCGCAGGGTGGAGTAGCCGATGTAGGAGATTTCCACGGCTCCGCCCTGGGGAACTTTGATGGTGAACTTACCGTCGAGGTCGGTGATGGTGCCGCCCTGGGTCTGTCCGGCGATGCGTACGGCAGCACCGATGATGGGGATGTCGGTCTCGTCGACGACCGTACCCGTGAATGTGATTTGTGCTTGGGCAAATGCCGACGTAAATGTGCCGACGGTCATCAATGCACCAAGACCTACCTTTAATATCTTGTTGTATTCCATTGATTCAATGCTTAGTTTGTTTTGACTGGGTGGGTTGGCAAGCCTGCGGAGGCGGGGGGCCCGTTGGCGTCCGCTTCCCCCGTCCGCCTGTCAACCTGTTTGATTACTTATACCAGCGCGGGTCGCCTGCCTGGTTCTGAGTGGCGACAGGAGCCGTCGGTGTGAAGTTCACGCCGCCCTTTTCCTGGTCGTCGAGGTTGATGGCCTGGAGGAACGTTCCGGTAAAGGCAGGGTCTTCGAGGGTTGCATACGGGTTGCCGTCGCTGTCCTTGCGGCCGCCGGTGTCGTTGCCGTTCGGTGTTCCGCCGTCCACGCCCCAGATGGTGTTGCCCGGTGTGTGGCGTTCACAGTTGTTCTGCAGGTACTGGTAGATGCGGAAGACGTCGTAGAAGATGTTGTACTGCGTGTTCAGCACGACGGTGTTCGTGTTCGGCATGTTGTTTCCGAAGTCTTTGTTGGAGAATGTCTTACAGAAGGTGTTGTAGCGGATGTTGTGCGTCGACGAGTTGTCGTTGTTGCCGAAAATCTTCTTCGGTTGGGCGTTGCTGGAGTTGGAGTAGCGGATGAAGTAGGCAGAGCCGTTCTTCACAAGGTTCCAGATTGTGTTGTTCTCGATGGTCATGTCCTTCACCAGTCCGTTGCCGCCGCCGTAGAGGTTGATGAACGAGTTGGACCCCTCGTTGTTCAGCTGAATCAGGCAGTCGGTGATGCGGAAGTCGCGGAGGCTCCACGGCTGCTTGTTGCCATAGATGAGGCTGTTCGGCAGGTTCTTGATGTTGCACTCCTGGAAGATGACCGGCTTGTTGATGACATAGCCGTTCTGGTTGGCTCCGTTCGCCTTGTAACCCAGGCTCTCGGTTGAGATGGAAGCGTCAGGCGTGTCGCTCAGCATGAGGAGACCCGTCTGGGTGGCACTCGTACAGTCGAAGTCGATGAACTTCACCTTCAGTCCTGCCTGTGTCACGAGCGCTCCTTCCGGTCCGACGATGACGCGCGGGTGCGTGCCGCCCTTCTCGGTGCTGCGCAGGGTGATCTGGTTCAGGCGGAAGTCAACTTTGCCGTTGAGCGTGTAGGTCTCGCCTGCTTCAAGCGCGAAGCCCTGTTCCTTCTCGCTGTCCTCCAGGTTGGCGTTGATGTACTCGGCAATGTCCGTGCCCACGGGGATGGTCGTTGCCGGCACGAGAGCAGAGTACTTGTAGACCGTAGCCGATGCAGCTCCGGCGTTGTTGAGCTTGTCGTTGCCCAATGTCTGCAGGCTGATGTTGTAGACGGCGTCTTCTATCTTGGCGAAGGCCACGGAGCAGCCGTCCACGATGCTGTCCTGAATAACGGTGAGGGGATTCTCCGAAGTCACAGACTCGTCCTCCGGGTTCTCAATACATTCGATGTTGCAGAGATAGCCGCCGGCTCCGTAGATAACCGGCCAGGAAACCTTGACACTTTCCGTTCCGTCGGGGTTGGTGAGGATGCTGAATGATGCCTCGTCGATGGTCGGCGATTCCAGCTGCGTGTTCGTCACACCGCCACTGAAGCTCTCGTCATCGACTCCTCGTGCACACGAGGCGGCGAGAAGAACCACTGACAGGAACGCAATGCCTCCAATACGTTTGGTTTTCATCTTACTAGGGATTTTAAAGTTAAACAAAAGTATATTCTATCTAAAGTTCAAGTTCCGTGTTGACGGTGGAGTGAAAGTACATCAGGGAGGCACAATGTCTGTCGACTTGTACGGGGCATATCCTTATCTTTCAGTTCTTGTGCTTTGTTAATGTGCTTTTCTTCTCAGGTTCTTTGTGTTTGTATGACGCTGCGAAGGTATGTTAAAAAACTAGTGGGTAGGGAGTAAAATCATCTCAAAAAGGCGGACGTATGTTGCACCATTGCCTTTTAACGTGCCGCGTACCCGTCGCAGGCCCTTCTGTCCGTGGAGGTTGGGGATTATCGGACGGAAGATTCCTCCGGCGGAAGGGGAGCGTGGGTGTCTTCCGAATTCGTGACAACGTGTAAATATTTATCGCCTCTCTCTTTTCGGACCTCCGTCTCTACGTTCGTACGGACGCGTCGCCACGCTCGTACGGACGCGTCCGCACGACGCTACGGACAGGCCCGTACGATGCTGCGGACACGTTCGTACGAAGGTCTGAAATAGTTTTGCTATAATGTGTTGACAAACAGAATGTGGTGTCTGCTCTTGCGTCTACGTTTTACACCCCTTACTGGCCCTCCGGAGGGTGTCCGTGTGTCCTGTTTTTTCGCATCACCGGACGGACATTTCCCGGAAATCAGGTCTTCCGCCTTCAAATACAGCCCCGTTCATGCCGGAAGCTGCGTGAAATCGTCGTATCTTTGCGCCCATATAACAAAGAACATAGATGAAGACATTTCAAGAGTTAGGTGTTTCCGAGGAGATACTGAGAGCCATCACGGAGCTGGGGTATGAGAATCCCATGCCCGTACAAGAAGAAGTAATCCCTTATCTGCTGGGAAACGGGAATGACGTTGTAGCTCTAGCCCAAACCGGAACGGGAAAGACGGCTGCCTTCGGACTGCCGCTGATCCAGAAAATCGAAGTTAAGAACCGCATGCCCCAGGCATTGGTCCTGTGTCCCACCCGTGAGCTGTGCCTCCAGATAGCAGGCGACCTCACTGACTATTCAAAATACGTGGACGGCCTGCGTGTGCTGCCCGTCTACGGCGGCTCGTCGATAGAGAGCCAGATACGCAACCTCAAGAAGGGGGTACACATCATCGTGGCGACTCCGGGCCGTCTGCTGGACCTCATGGAGCGTGGCACTGTGAAGCTCGGCACCATCCGTGACGTGGTGATGGACGAGGCGGACGAGATGCTCAACATGGGGTTCACCGACAGCATCAACGCCATCCTGGCGGATGTGCCCGAGGACCGCAACACGCTCCTCTTCTCCGCCACGATGAGTCCCGAGATAGCGCGCATCGCCAAGAACTACCTCCGAGACCCGAAGGAAATCACCATCGGCACACGGAACGAAGGCAACAAGAACGTGAACCACCTGTATTATATGGTACACGCGAAGGACAAATATCTCGCCCTGAAACGTATCGTCGACTACTACCCGCAAATCTACGGCATCATCTTCTGCCGCACCCGCAAGGAGACACAGGAGATAGCCGACAAGCTCATCCAGGACGGCTACAATGCCGACTCCCTGCACGGCGAGCTGTCGCAACAGCAGCGTGACCTGGTGATGCAGAAGTTCCGTCAGCGTCACCTGCAGCTGCTCGTCGCCACCGACGTGGCTGCCCGCGGACTCGACGTGGACGACCTGACGCATGTCATCCACTACGGACTGCCCGACGACACCGAGAGCTACACCCACCGCAGCGGACGTACGGGACGCGCCGGAAAGACGGGTACGTCCATCGCCATCATGAACCTGCGCGAGAAGGGACGCATGCGCGAAATCGAGAAGATAATCAACAAGAAGTTTGTGGCAGGAGAGATGCCCACCGGCAAGCAAATCTGCGAGAAACAGCTCATCAAGGTCATCGACGATATCGAAAAGGTGAAAGTCAACGAGGAGGAAATCGCCGACTTCCTGCCGGACATCTACCGCAAGCTGGACTGGCTGGAGAAGGAGGACATCATCAA
>ENA-OPTB01000822-OPTB01000822.1-human-gut-metagenome-genome-assembly--contig:-NODE-822-length-27716-cov-3.261090_pt1 | contig 27716 bp, 19 predicted proteins | sample MGYA00241810_ERZ501911 | MGnify/ENA primary metagenome ERZ501911 (study PRJEB25962, sample SAMEA2042304) | human gut metagenome | biome: human gut; feature: human-associated habitat; material: faeces... | reverse complement strand
TCAGACGTTTCGTCCTTTCCCATTATCAGAACATTTTATATTGGTCTTTCTTTATGTTTAACATTATACACCATAGTATTTCAAATATAAATAGCGATAAACTTTAAAATGTGCATATTTTTTTAATAAAATTTATATCATTTCCTACTTGAAATAATATAAAAATATGTTAAAATGTTATATAGTTTAATATAAAGATAAGATAGGATGGAGAATTATGAATGTAAAGTTGTTAATTTGTGACGATGAGAAGATAATACGTGAAGGACTTGCTTCACTGGATTGGAATACCAGAGGTATTGAGGTAGTAGGAACAGCAAAAAATGGTGAGGTAGCATTTGAGCTTTTTCAGAAAATGCTTCCCGATATTGTTATATCAGATATAAAAATGCCAACAAAAGACGGCATATGGCTTTCAGAACAAATTCATAAAATTTCGCCTAATACAAAAATTATATTTCTTACAGGATACAATGATTTTGAATATGCACAAAGTGCTATTAATAACGGCGTATGTCAATATCTTTTAAAACCGATAGATGAATTTGAACTTTATGAAATAGTTGACAAATTAACAAAAGAAATACACCTTGAGCAACAAAAAGCAGAAAAAGAAATTGAATTACGCAAAACGCTTAGAAATAGCCGTTATTTTCTATTGAATTATTTATTTAATCGTGCACAGTACGGTATTCTTGATTTTGAACTATTTGAGATATCTAAAAAAACTGCGGCAATGACGACATTTGTAATACGTCTTGATACAGACAGTACCAACTACGGAATGAATTTTATGATTTTTGAGGCACTAATCGAACATCTTCCTAAAACAATAAACTTTATTCCCTTTTTTAGTAATTCGGACCTCGTATTTATTTGCTGCTTTAACGAACCGGAAGGAGAATCCGAGCAAAAACTTTTCTCTTGTTGTGAGAATTTGGGAGACTTTATTGATACTGAATTTAACGTTAATTATAATATAGGAATAGGTATCTTTACTTCGGAAATATCCGAACTTGAGGCAAGCTATACCTCTGCATTGCAAGCACTCGATTACAGTGACAGACTTGGACAAGGAAACATTATTTATATTAATGATATTGAACCAAAATCACAGCTTTCGGCATATCAGTCAAAACTGATAGAAACCTACATAAAAGCACTTAAAAACAACGACGAAAAGCAAAGCAAAAAAAGCGTCAAGGAACTTTTCGACGTTATGGAACGTTCTGATATGAATCTTTATAATCAGCAGCGACGCTGTATGTCACTTATTCTTTCAATTTCAGATGCACTCTATGATATTGACTGCGATCCAACAATCCTCTTTAAAAATACGGATGCGTGGTCATTAATCAGAAAAACTCAATCTCCTGCAGAACTTAAAACCTTTGTTGAAAATATTACAGATGTTGTAATATCATATATTGAAAGTGTTCAAAAACAAAAGGCTGCAAATATAATAACTCAAGTAAAGGCTCTGGTCGAAAAAAATTATGCAAGGGATGCCTCGCTTGAAACGGTTGCTTCGCAAGTGTTTATTTCACCTTGCTATTTAAGCGTTATATTTAAAAAAGAAACTAATATAACTTTCAAAAATTATCTCATACAGACAAGAATTGAAAAGGCCAAAGAACTTCTTGAAAAAACTGATTTAAAAATATATGATATTGCCGAAAAAGTAGGATACAACAACACCCGCTATTTCAGCGAGTTATTTCAGCGTATCTGTGGTAAAACTCCATCGCAGTATAGAGCGAGTCACAATCCATCTATGCCTCAAGACATATAGGAAAAACACCAACTACGTTCAATGTCATTAATTTAAGTCAAACAAAAAGAATTAAGTTTAGAAATATACTTGAATTTAAAATAATTAAAAAAGTGCTTGACTGAGGTGAACTCGAATCAATGGTGTGGTCGAACTATTTTATTATGATAATCCAAGACTGTAACCACAATCACTATTTAAGTATCCGTACAACTTTTAACTTAAATTCATAACTATATTTTGCAACAAAAAAACCGACCTCCAAAAGTTAGATTTGTGGTCTAACTTTTGGAAATCGGTTCAATACCTACATGTTTCCAAACCATTTTCTCATTTTGTGCCAAGCAATATCATATTAACTAATGACATTGCGGCTATGGTGGTTTTCCTGTTAAATATCACATTAGTTTATTCTTATTGCATCAAATCCTCAAATATTTTTCCTGTATTCATTGACGTTTCTTCATTATTAAAGAATTTAATAAGTGCTTCCTCCAGCTTTTTTAGATTCTCTCCATTAATACTTACTGTTGCAAAAGAGCTTGAATTTTGTACACTTTGCTTTATTCCCTTCACATGTGGATTTGCATCTAATATCATTTCATCGTCATAAAGTTCTCTTATTATCGGGATAAGCGATGTATCTCTTGATAGTCTTCTCTGCTGCTCTTTTCCATTCATAAAATCAAGAAACCTTATTGCTGCCTCTTGATTTTTTGAATTTGAGTTTATTGCAAGGGCATAACTTCTTACAAATTGATTTTTATTAGGCAGACTTGCTACCATTATATTTCCCTTAACTGCCGAAGTATCACCATTAAGCATTTTCCATAAAGAGCTGTTTCCCATCAACATCGCTGCACTGCCAATTTTAAAGGCGGCTATTGTATCAGTGTAATTTTCAATATCTTTGTATTCTTCAATAAATTCCTTATATAGATTAAGCGTTTCTGCATAGCTTATGCCCATCGCCTCTTTTATTTCTATAATATTATACATCATATCTTGAATATCTGAGGTAGTCAGTCCCAGTTTAATAGGTAGTCCGAAATCAGAATTACGGCAAAGATTTATAATTCCATCCCATGTTTCAGGAACGTTATGAATCTTATCGCTCCTATAAAATATAACATCAGTATCCATTCCCACAGGCATAGCATAAAAAGAATCATTAACAGAAAATCTTTCCTGTGCATCAATTATATATCTGCTATTATCTAATAAAATCTCTCCATCAAGAGCCTTTATGTATTTCTGCTCAACAAACTCCTTAGTCCACTCATCATTAATCCAGTATATATCGATCGAACTGTCTTTACCACTTAACGCCGAAACATATAGCTGATGCCTCTTTTCTGTTGAAGTGGGTGCATCAATAAATTTTACTTGAATATCTGGGTTTGCTTCATTAAATTCAGCTATATTTTGCGTGAAATCTGAGATATAGTTTGGTTTTATTACTTTTAAAACAGTAACAGCCTGTGCGGATTCCACTGTTTTCTCCACTGTGCATCCTGAACACATTGATAACATCACAGAAGCAAGCAAAAACAAAATAAGTAATTTTTTCATTAAAAACACTTCCTTTATAAGTCTTGCTAATAATATTATACCCTAAATACTTTATTTAGTAAATAGCGGAAAACTTTAAATAGTGCATATTTTTTTGTATTACTCTGCCAAATATTTTTATGACTTGAAATTTAATATGGTTATGGTATAATTATATCATAGAAGTGTTTTTATATATACCAATTTAACTTTATAATGATAAAACGGATTAGCTATATCCATAAAAATTCATAAACTTTATATTTTCAGTATTTTGTAATGGCTATTATATTATAAAAAGGAGGTGTTTGTCATGTCTGAAAAGTTCAATAATATGTCATTTCGTACAAAATTGTTGCTTTCATATATTGCGGTTATTATATTATGTATCATTATTTTTGGTTTAACCGTATTTTCGAGCATTTCAAGAAGATTTGAAAATGAAATAACTGACAATAACGCACAGATAACAGGCCTCGCTGTCAATAATATGACAAATACCATGAATAATATTGAGCAAATTCTGTATAGTGTTCAAGCCAATTCGACAATTGAAAAAATGCTGACTGCGTCCAATCCTCCGTCTCCTTATGAAGAAATTGCCGCCATAGAACAAGAACTTTCAAAAATAGACCCCTTAAAAGCAACAGTATCACGTCTTAGTCTATATATTGAAAACCGTACATCATACCCATCTCCGTTTGATTCGAATGTGACCGCTTCCGTTTATTCCAAAAATGAGGTATGGTATAAAAACACAAAGGAACTGAACGGAAGCACATACTGGTGCGTTATGGATTCCTCTGATGCCAATGGCTTGTTGTGCGTTGCTCGTGCGTTTATAGATACGAGAACCCATAAAATACTCGGAATAATCCGTGCAGATGTTAATCTTTCGCAATTTACAAATGATATTGCACATATAAGTATGAACAATACAGGTAAGCTTTTTTTGGTATATGAAAATCACATAATAAACACGTGGAATGATAGCTACATAAACAACTTTGTAAACGAAAATGAATTTTTTAAAGCAATAAGTGCTGATTCCGATAAGCCTCAGCTTGTTCAGATAAACAAAGAAAAACATATTATAAACCATAGCCGGCTCAAGGACAGCTCTCTTATCCTTGTACGTGCTTCAAAACTTGATGATTTTAACAGTGATATACATATAATCAAAAAATCAATGATAACTACAGGAATTATAGCATTACTTGTCGCTCTAATATTCATTTTTATTTTTACACGTTGGCTTACAGCTCCTATAACAAAACTTATAAAGCATATGGAACGCTTTGAAAATAACTATGAGCGTATACCGATAGAAATAACCTCTCATGACGAGATGGGCAAACTGGGTGAGTCCTACAACTCTATGCTCAACACCATAGATTCTCTCATAACCGATGTTGAAGATTTATATAAAAAACAAAAGATATTTGAACTTAAGGCTTTGCAAGCTCAAATTAACCCTCACTTTTTATACAATACCCTTGACTCAATTCATTGGATGGCACGTGCTCATCATGCACCGGATATAAGTAAAATGGTGTCCGCATTGGGAACTTTTTTCCGCCATTCTCTTAATAAAGGCAACGAATATACTACAATAGAAAACGAATTAAATCAAATATCAAGCTATGTATCTATACAAAAGATACGCTTTGAGGATAAATTTGACGTTGTATATGACATTGACGAAAATCTTCTGCACTGTACAATCGTAAAATTAACAATTCAGCCTCTTGTTGAAAATTCTATCATCCATGGTTTTGATGAAATTGAAGAAGGCGGTATGATAACAATTCGTATCTATCCCGAAGATGATTATATATTTATTGATGTTATTGATAATGGTAGCGGCACAGACACTAATGAGTTAAATAAAGCTATTACTCATGAATTGGACTACAACGAACCAATCGAAAAATATGGACTTACAAATGTAAATCTGAGAATTCAGTTATATTTTGATAAAACCTGCGGCTTATCATTTAAAACCAATGAAACCGGCGGTGTAACAGCCACAATAAAAATAAAGCGAAAAGAACCGGAATATAAAACTATTGATTTATAATTTTGTATATGAGGATTGACTGCAATTCAAATACCGAAAATAATATAACTCAATACTGCCGCAAACTTAATGCTTATTCAGCTTTGCACACTGTTATGAAGAATCTTTCATAACAGTGCTATCTTTGCCATGTTCCGGCAATACCGAGATTATATTCAACAGAATGTAACGAATGTCAAAAATAATTGACCGTTCATTATATTTATATAAAAGCACCTTGCTTTTTAAGTTCTTTTCTTAATTCTTCAATGTCAATGTCTTGCACGTTTATATTATTTACAGCACATATTCCGGCGGCAACACCTCCGCCATGACCTATAGCTCCTGCAATAGGTGATACACGTATTGCCGCTTGTGCCTCGAAATTTGCACTGATGCAGCGTCCGACTGTAATCAAATTTTTCACATTGTCAGAAATAAGCGAACGGTACGGAATATGATATATATCCCCATATTCTAACGAAAGTTTTGTTTTTTCATACATTTGGGTATCATTTCCCTCCGGAGCGTGAATATCTATTGGATAACCGCCGCAAGCAATGGTATCATCAAAATCTACACAGGATATAATATCCTCAGCTGTAAGCACATAGCTACCTTTCAGCTGACGTGAACCTCGTATGCCTATAAATGGACCCGTAAACTCAAGCTCTGCATTTTCAAAGCCCTGTACCTCTGTTTTAAGCAATTCAAGCACTTCCCAAGCCTGCTTTCTTCCGAGAATTTCAGCACGAGTTAAATCCTTCGGTTCGGTGGGGTCTACATTAATTATGCGTGTGGTATTTACAATAAACTCTCCTACCCTGTCTGTTTCAAAAAACAGAATATCCTCCCTCTGAAATGAAATCTTGCCTGTCTTTTGTGCTTTTTTCAATGTATTTACATACCCGCCTATAGATAGCTTTGGAGCACGGGTAACTTTGCTTAAATCACTCTTAAGCCGAGGAAATTCATCATTATTATTCATTATATATTCCTTGACTCTATCCGTATCAACATTAATAACCTTAAAATTCATTGTCATAGGCTGGCATTTTCCATCTGCCTCACGACCTTTGTTTGTTTCAAGCCCTGCAAGAAAAGCAAGGTCACAATCTCCGCTTGCATCAACAAACATTCTAGACTCTATACATCGTTTACCGTTTTTCCCATATACCTCAACAGAGTTTATTACGGCATTTTCGTATTCAACATCACAGACCACACTATGATAGAGAAGTTCAACACCGGCTTCTGCCATCATATCCTCAAGTTCAAGTTTCATTCCTTCAGCCGAAAACGGAGTAACTGTATATGTATAGCCCGTAGTATCAAAAATATGCCCCGGAGAGAACCCTTTATTCATTAATCTTTCTATAAGTTCATTCGTTACACCCCGAACAACTTGAACATCACCGGCATGAAACGTCATCATAGGTCCCGTACCACATGCTGTAAGTGTACCGCCTAAAAAGCCATATTTCTCAATCAATATAACACTTGCTCCACATCTTGCAGCTGCTATTGCTGCCATACAACCGGATATTCCACCTCCGATTACCGCTACATCATACATTTTTTACACCTCCAAATTTTATATGTTGTTCCTCGCCCCTTGCAGCACAAGTATCAATCTCCATACATACATACGGTACAAGTTGTATTATATTAATTCGTTCGCTCTTACTTATTATTTCTTGTGCACTGTAGTCAAGCTCTATATAAATTTTATCTTGTTTCTGTGTAATATCAGATATAGAAAGTTCAAGCGTTCCACAAGTCTGCGTGGTCATCACAATACAACGCCTATCACAACTTATCCCCCCTGCACTGTGCGTCTTATCTTTCAAAAACACCACTCCGGTTGTTCCATTCTTTTTTACACACTGTATTGAATCAGAATTCTCAATTATCCTTATTCCACTTTTTCTGTAATAATCATTTATTTCTTCTTCATGGCATTTTGGAATAACTATATATTCGTAAGAAACGTCTTTTACCTTTCTTCCGTGTTTAATCCACATTGTAAGATACCTTCCCTTGTAACTCTTACCATCTGATTTTATGCTCATATTATTCCAATCTCCGCTTCGTATCTCTCGAAAAATATTTACCTCCTGTTCCTCCGGGAAACAGTAGCCCACATCATGACTACCATCAAGATAAGCTCCTTTTATAATATAACCTTCACTTTCTTCATTACCATGTACTGTAAATCTCGAATTATCTGTTACAAGTCGATTTTCAATTATCGTTTCTACTTCACTTTCTTCTTCACTGTTTATACAACTTCCAAGACAAACCACTTCTTTATCGAAGAAAAACCACGATTTATTCGCTTTCAGACTATTTTCATTTGAAATCAACTTCATTGTGCATACACCGTTTTCCCCTATGCCGCATCCTCCTGTAAAATCACCTGCGGCATTAATATTAGGTTTTACTGTCGAGCCTCGTAAAACAGTTGTCCCTGGTAGGCGTTGTAAATCTATTGTTGGCCAAAAAAAGTCCGACTTTGGCTCATTTTTTTTATAAATGTACATCATACCGTCCGAGGTATGATGAGCATTTTGATTTTCATCGTTAATTGATTCATATGCTGCAGTCCGTTCTGAATGCATGGCAAGACCTATCGTATAACCATTTCCGTGTTTAACAACTCTATCCATACTGTTAAATGCCATAAAATATGGCTTGATTTCTTTCGGTTTAATATTATTATCTTCTTGTAAATGTTCCGCAAGTTCTGCCGTAAATACTGAAGCATATTCAAAAAAATTATCTGTAATCTGTGTCTTGATCGTACCCTTCAATTCATTAAACTCAGGCATTTCACTTAATATAAGCATTGCCGAAAGTATGTGCGTACAAGCAAGGTCACTCTGCTCATAATAACGTGAAATTTCTCTGCCACGTACCATATCCATAGTTCTGCCATTATATATGAAAGGAAGATAGGATTTTTCAATCCATGTATTAATTATATCTGTATTTTTATTTTCAAATTCTGTATCTTTAAAAATATATAACATCGGTGCAAGTTCTTGTATAAGCGAGCGTCCGTAACCACAATTATATGGTATATTATCATGTTGAATAAATGAACCATCCTTATAAAAACCGTCACCGCTGTCTGTTATAACCATTACATCCTGTATACCGGATATAGCATTCTTTATACTATCGTTGTCTGAAAGTAATATTCCACGAACAGCAAAAATAACTGACTCCCAAAGTCTGTTAGCACCGGTAAGCTTTATCCTATCATTAAAATGTTTTTCCGCCGCCATATATCGTTTGAGTTGTGATTTGTCAGTATAATCATACATCAAGGTAAAAATACTGTTGATACTAAGAGGGATACCTATTTCCCAGTACCACCAGTTACCTTTAGGCACAGTAGTGTCATTATATACTTTTTCTAAAGTATTTAGTGCATTAAATATTTCATTTTTTATATTTTTATTATGATAGAATTGTGAGTTATTTTGAGAAAACGATATAGAAATGTCCAGTATTCCTTTCAGTGTTGCATTTATAACTCCCGGCTCATTTGATGTAATTGCCTTTTCTATACGCCCACCAAGCTGTACAAGCCTTTGTTCTGTGCGTTCATCTGATTGTAGTATGCAATCAGCCGTTTTTTTGCCGTTGTATCCTCTACCGCATAAAACATCAGAATATCGCTTTCTTAGTATGTTAAAATCCGTCATAATCATTCCTCCCATTTTTATATGTATCAATAATATCATATATGTCTATGCATATTAAATGGGAGAATCTTTAATTAATGCGTTAAATTTTTTATATTTCAATTTAAAAGGACGCTTTAAAATAGAGCGTCCCTTTAAATTTTATAACAGTTCCCATTCTTTTATTCATTCTCTTTTTATAGGCTCATCTCTTGCCTAATCAATATACACGTTTTAAAACAACTGATTTAGCCAATCAACTGACAGACTCAACCACGGATACTCTCTTTCAAACTTTCGTTTGGACCATATTAACTCATCACTCACCCTTGACAAACCATGCTCGCCTTTCTCAAATATATGTAATTCAAACGGTACTCCAACCCTCCTCAAGCCAGCTGCATACATCAGTGTATTTTCAACAGGAACACATATATCCTCATATGTATGCCATAAAAACGTTGGTGGAATTATATCCGTAATACGCCTCTCAAGCGACAGACTGCTCCATAGATGATTTGACTCGTCATCTGTACCTGTAAGATTTTTAAATGAATCTTTATGAGCAAATTCACCCGATGTTATTACCGGATAACTTAAAATTTGAGCATTTGGCTTATGCATTGCTAACTCAATCTCGCGCTCGCTGAATATTTCAGAATCATTCCACAAGGCACTTAGTGATGCTGCAAGATGTCCACCGGCAGAAAATCCGCATACAATTACCTTATCCGTATCTATATTCCATTTTTCTGCATTTTCTCTAAGCATGGCAACTGCATTAGCTGCATTTTGTATAGGAAGCGGATGTGTGTGCGGTTCAACACAATAATACACTACTGCCGCATGGAATCCTGCTGCGTTATATGCCATAGCAATACGCTCTGCCTCACGCTCAGATACCATTCCATATCCACCTCCGGGAAATATCACAACTATTGGACGTTTCTTACCGTCCAGAATATACGTTTCCATATACGGCATAAATCCATATTCTGTCGCTTCTTTCAACAAGTTAAATTTCTTATTAAACATAACATTCACTCCGTCTTAATTTTTGTCAGTTAAACGGGCATATCCTATCACAGAATATGCCCGATATGCTCATCTTAATTCAATGTAAATACTTTATTAAATAATGGTTTCATATCATTTTTCCATATAAAGACCTTCACCTTACTCTTATTTACGCAAGTAAATGGAATAATTACACTGTCTGAAATTTCATCTGATTTTATCGAAAGCAATGTACCATTCTCATTATATTCTGCAACATAAACCATGCCTTCTTCTGTTATATTGGTAAATATAGCATTAACATTTCCATTTTTATCATCATACGTTATATTCACTGTCGGTTCTGTAGGCTCATCCTTTGCTGCCGCATTAATTGTCACACTCATAACTTCACTGGCAAAGGATTCATCTGCAACTGCCGCCACACGAACAATGTAAGACCCCGGTGCAAGATTTGTGATTTCCGTGCCTGCACACTGCGTCCATGTGAATGTAGGTTCTGACAATGATTTATATTCCATTGTAGTGTCAACACCTGTGATTTTGCCGTCATTGCCTTGATAAGTCTGTTCTTCAACCGCTGCTACATTTGGTGCGGATGAACGTTTAGGAATAGAAAGTTCAAACGCTTCACTGTTGCTTGTTTTTATGCCATCACCTTTTTTTACGATTTTTAGGGTATGACCGAAATATGTGTTGTCAATGTCGATATCCTCTGTTACATTATCTTTATCCGTCGCTACGCCATCATCTATTTTTATTATATAGTCACAGCCTTCCGTAAAGCCTGTTAGCTTTTCGTTTACATAGTTAATCGAGATTGTAGGCTGCGTTTCCGGCATTGCATCATACGCAATAATTGTAACCGAATATTCTGCACTCTTAAACTGCCTTTCGGCTTCCTCGTCTGCACTTACAGCTTTATAACGGATTTTATATGTGGTTCCAGGCTCAATATCACCTATATCATCTCCATCGCCCGTAGTCCAATTAATACCATTATTCGTACTATATTCCATAGTGTCTGCGATACCTGCAATAGTACCTTTGCCGCCAATCACACTCGGTTGTGTTACTATGATTTCCGATTTTGTCGGTGCTGCAGGACGTGCCTTAACTATTAGAGTCTGTGCTTCACTCGCAACCGTTGTCACATTATTACCCTTCTTTACTATCGAAAGCGTTATCTGTTCATTTGTTATATAATTAGCTAATGATAACTTGTTATCTGTTAATGTAACATCTAAACCATTAATTGTATATGTTCCATCCTCAACAAAGTTTATAAGTTCCTCTGTTGTATAATCAATTGCAATTTCAGGCGTCATTTCCTTTTCAGCTATAAACGTTTCAACTGTAATTGTTGTCTTCTCACTTGCAAAGTCTGTATCTGTTGCAGCTTTGCGGACATTGTATTCGCCTGCATCAACCTCAACTGTATCAACCAACTGCGTACTACTCCATTCATCTGTTCTCTTGAGTTTGTACTGCATGCCATTCATACCTGTGAGTTTACCTTTGCCGCCTATTTCCGTAGCATTTACACCTTGAACGGTTGTAGGTGCCTTAGGACGTGCTTTAACTGTCAACTGTTGCACGTCACTGTCGGTATATGTTTCGGTATTGCGTGCTTTTTTTACAATTTCAATAGACAATAATTTGCCGGCATAACCAATTTTTTCATCATCAAGCGATATTGTCGTCACGCCCTCGCCAAGCGTTATATCTTTAGCATTACCTTCACCCACCTTTATCGTATACGGTTCCTGTGACTCAAAGCCGGTAAGTGTTTCATTTATATAATCAATGCTTATCTGTGGAGTTGCTTCCTGTATTTTTGCCGGTGGTATAATTTCCTCCTCCGAATATGATACTTCTGTTACTTTAACGTTATCTATATACGTCGCATTTTCAATATTATTTGAAGCTGTATGATAGAATCGCAAGTCTGTTATTCCTTCCTTTAAAGTGTCAAAGGCTCCTTTACATGTATCAAATGAACTTCCTTCTTTTACAAAACTCACATTATCTTGAAGCATTGTTCCATCTAGCCATATTGAAAATATTCCTGTGTTTGGATGAAGTTCAAGTTTTATATGGTGCCATTGGTTATTCTTTATAGACATTGCTTGTTCATAGCACCAGTTTCCTCCCGTATTAGTAATAGCTGTTCTGAGTGACGATGCGGTGAAATATGTAAGCCATAGTTCATTTCCTTCCTTTGTTTTAGCATACATACCTCTTGATGCACCAATCGCATCATCAGCACTTTCAAACATCGTGTCGTATTCTATTGTTAATGTTTTCTGCGGATTATCTGCCTTACTTATAGGAATAGTTGCATTAGCCGTTGCCTTATTGCCGGTGGCAGACAACTTCAACGACTTTGTTGTTTCTCCTGTAGGTATTGCCGACGTTACCGTCGTTGTTGTCCCATTAACGTCATTCGTTGCCTTTGCCAGCATATCATCGCCGTTGTTATACTCAACAGATGATGGACTTTCTGTATATCCCTTCACATAATCATATCTTGTCGGTCTTATAATATTATAAGTTGGATAGTCAACACAGGTAAGACTGTTAATGTTATCATTGTCTGTTGCAATTGCATAAACACTGTGCACACCCGATGTAACATCAGGTGTAAATACCCATTTACCGTCGTCACGTTGTTTAGCATCACCCGCCTTGATTTCTCCCTCGTCAATATATACCTCAACTTTACTGACAACACCATCTGTGTCATAAGCACTTATTACAATGTCGTCGCCTGACTGCTCTACTTTTGATATATACGGTGCATAATTATAGAACTCTGTCGTTGACAACTCTTTATTTACAGCTTTAGAAGCATATTTCTCTGTCAAATCAGTCATAAACGGTGCTATAGGTCTGCCTGCAGCATTAAATGTATTAATCACGGCTGGGGTGTCAGTTTGTGCTTCAACTAAATCCTTTGCAATACCCGGAGTATCTGACCATGCATACTTAACCTGTGGATTTGTTATATCTGTTACATCTATTTCTATAGTATCGCCGTTAATTGTCGGTGTAACATCTTTGTATATTCCGTCATCATCTTTAAGTTCAAAGCCCAACGGCACACCTCCATCATCGGTTGAAAGAGAGCCGTATGTATTCTTGAAATGAAGAATAAGTTTATCGCCACTGCGTTCCATATAATCAAAAGATGGGCTTTCAACATTTGATTGTGTATTGTTAATAAAATCTTCTATATAAGCAACTGCTCTGTCAGCAATAGGTCCTTTATCATTTGGGTGAACATTATTTGTAGTTCCTGTATCATTGCTCACAACTGTTTTTACGTTATCCATTCTTTGTGATACATTCCATTGTCCCGCTCTTACTCCGGTGCCAATGCGTATTGTCGAATAAATTTTTGCAAAATTCGCAGTAGGAAGTTGAACGACTACAAATGGTAAGTCCTCATCATTAAATGTTTTTCTCCAGTTGTTAATAAGCGAAGTCAATGCTTGCTCATACACTGTGCCGCTTTCAAAGGTAGTATTTGCCTCTCCTTGATACCATACAACAGCAGATGCTTTCAAATTCTTTAGCGGCAGAAGTCTTTGTGTATATAGTCCGCCTTTTGAGCTTGCTCCCGCCATCATTCTCTTTGCTTGTGAATCCCAATTTACTGAATATGTCGGAATCCACTGCATTATTGACGACCCACCCAAACTTGAACTTATAAGACCTATAGGAACATCAGAATCTTTTTTTATCATCCTCTTACCTATCAAGAATCCAAGTGCAGAAAATTGCTTTGAATTTTCCATAGTAGCAACCTTCCACTCTGAAATCTCGTCAAATGAATTCATATATCTCACGTCTTCGTAAGCTTCACTTAATTCTTCGTTCATCAACGTTGGAAAAGTCTCAAGGCGATTAAACATATTTGATTGTCCCGTACAGAATATAACATCACCGACAGCCACATTATCGAGAGTAATCATGTTATCACCGCTTGATACTGTCATAGTTGCTGATTTTACAGCTTCCATAGCAGGAAGGGTTATCTCCCATAAACCATGTTCTATTGTTGTTTGCTCATCAGCCCCATTAAAATTTACTGAAACCGTATTCCCCGATTTTCCTGTACCTGTAATAGTAATAGGTTCTTTTCTCTGGAGTACCATGTTTGAGGAGTACACCTCATCCAAAGTTAACTCCGGTTCAAGAGTAGGCGTTGGGGTTGGGCTTGCCGTTGGGGTTGGCGTTGGTGTCACATCCGGATTGATTGTTGTGGTTGGCGTTGGTGTTGTATCCGGCTCTGTTTCGCCACCTCCATCACTGTCTATATTCACATCAAATGAGTCAATAGACCACTGTATTTTCTTAGTGACTTGAGTTTTATCCTCACTTAAATCTCCACAGCCTATATATAAATATACGTATCCATCCTTTGATGCCGTAATTCCGTTAGGCAGGGAATACTTCATATTTGATTTGTTTGTTGACCAGTTTTTTATATTACTTTCATCTGTATGCTTTTCAAGTTCCTCTTTTACCAAATCCTGCGAGTGTGATGTAAGTGTTATTTCGCTATCAGAAACAAAAAGACAATATTCCAATTCCATTGTTGCAGTATCAAGATATGTAAAATTAATATCGACATTAATCTTGTCGCCGGTATTTACTTGTGCCAACTTAAACATTGTCGCTCTTGGTGTATTGTTTGCTTGTATATAATAAGTGACACTTTCTTTACTGCTTACAGTATTTTTTAATATTTTACTATTACTTTTGTCTGAACTTGGCAGTGTATACGCTGATACTCCGTCCGCTTCCGCTTCTACTGTAGTTGTAGTAGCCGCAAATGCCGTCAAACCGATAGATGCACATATCATCGTCACAGCTAACATCAATGAAATAATTTTTTTCATTTTTTTCCCCTCTTTCCGTTTTTATATACTTTTACTCATAATAACTATATCTTGTTATTAATCTTACCACGGGAATTTTTTTATTAAAATGCGGTAAACTTTAAGCTGTGCGGTTAAATTTATTAAAACCAACCATGTTTTTCGGTACAAAAGTCATATAAATCGTAAAATATGCTGTTAAAAGCTTGACTTGCCATAACATTATCCATAACCCTATTGACGCAAAAAAACAGTGCCATTAGAGTTGGTTTTCAAACCAACCTAACGACACTGTTTTATTATAAAGTATAAATAATTTCTTCTAAAATTTAATCGCTATATCATTCCAAAATGCTTGAGTGCGTATTCTATGCCATTATCGAGCAAATCTTTTGTCACAAAAGATGCCGACTTTTTAAGTTCGTCACTGCCATTACCCATAACGATACTGTTAGGCACCGCATTAAGCATAGGCAAATCATTCATACTGTCGCCTATTGCATATGCACTGTTAATCGGAATATTATGATATTCAAGGACTTTTTCAATTCCCGTTCCCTTTGAAAATCCTTTTACGGTCATTTCACAAAAGCCGTCACCACGCACAATAAAATCAAAATCTTTTTCAATTTCTCTTTTAAATCGTTCTATATCGCTTTTTTCATCATACCAAGCCAAGAATTTATCAAAAGCAAAATCATTGTCACTTACATCGGGTGACAAATCTTTACCCTGCATTTCAAAACGTCTTTTCAGCTTTACAAAACCGTCTAAATTTCTGCTACGTTTATCACAATAAAACGACTTAGAATGTTCATACATCGGCGTCATATTACATTCATACACAAGATTTGCGACATTTCTGCAAAGCTTCGTCGGCAATGTATGCTGATATATCACTTTACCGCCACATTCTATATACATTCCGCAACCGCAGACATATCCATCAAAGCCTATATCTCTTATTCTTTGCTCAACATTCATAACGGTTCTGCCTGTATCGACATACATCAAATGTCCGTTTTCCTGTGCCTTATGTATTGCATTCACCGCACTGTCTGGTATTATATATGCCTCGTCATCGGATATAAGTGTGCCGTCCAAATCAAAAAATACTATCATAAAAATCACTCCAATAAGTATATTATATATGCTGCAAAAAGATTTTTCAAGTCGGACATACTTAATTTATATCGCAAGCATTGCCGAACCTATAATTCCCGCATCGTTGAAAAGCTGAGCCATAACAACCTTTTTCTCCTCTGCCGCAATATTTGTTCCGCCAAGGTCTATTCCTATATAATACATTATTTTGCAATTCCTACGGTCATTATCTCATACGTTTTTGCCTCAATATTGAAATAGCCGTTATCACTGTCAATTTCCTTAATCTTCTTTTCTATAATATTACTGATGTAAAGATTATCGATAACATCACTCTTTTGAATTGTCAACGTTGTAGGTTTATCGCTTACATTTACCCAACGAAGTATTATATCTTCGCCGTTGCCTTTTTGCTTGATACCCGTAAGCGTCAAGCCGTCACCTTGCCAATTAATCATAGAATAATCAAGCGGCATTGCTCCGTTATGACAATCTGTAGCGGCGGTTATAATATCTGTTTTGAACTGATAGCACTCCTCATAAGCTCCGCTTGAAATCAAATCACCCTTAAACGGTACAATTTCAATTTCCGTTTCGCTTATACCCAAGCATTGAGCCTTAGGAGTCGGTAACACGCCCCAATCGCCCATTTCACCGACTGCACGAAGAATTGTAACTGCGATTGTATTATCTAAATCCGGTAACATTTCATATTCGTACAAGCCTATATTTGCGACTGCTATACCCTTTTCACCGTCATCAATGCTCACAAATCCCTGCTCGTGTTCACACCCACTCGGATTATTCCAACCTGCATTATGACGATTATTTCTTGTAACAACCTCAAACACAGAATCAGCCTTATGTACATCTGAATTTATACCTGTCGGCACCATAATTCGAACTCTATGGTCTTTTACTTCATTATCAAATCTCGTTTTGATTTTTACACCCTTACCGTTTTTGTCAAGTGAAACAAATGTTTCTATCTTCATTTCAACGGTATCATTACTTCTTCCGCCAACTCTTTCTTTAAAGAATACCATATGACGTTTTTCGTCCTCGAAATTATCATCGCCCGACTTCGGAACTGTAATTGTGTTTGTGATTTTATACATTGCTCTGTACGGCTCATCTTCCGCAAGTTCAATCTTCGCAACCGTATCTTGCGTTGTTATCGCCTTACTTCCCTCAGGCATTTTATACATATATTCATTGCCCAAGTCACCTGTTTCTTCATAATAAGCGACACCTTTATATGTTCTGCCGCTTGCTTTGTCTGTTACATTAAGCGAACCGTTCTTGTTTATTTCTACACGAATTGCATCGTTTTCCATACAATTTTCACCGCTGACAAGTGTATCTGTTACTTTTTCTGCGTCCCCCTCAACAAGAGCATATGTTTTATATCCGACAGCGGATATATTTTCAGCTTCAAATGTTACACGAACACGTCTTGCCATGTACGGTTGTCTGAACTTATCCTTAGGCAAATCGTAGCCGAATCTAACTCCCAAATCTTCGATTTTAAACGGTATTGAATTTCCGGCTGAATCTATAAGCTTATAGTTTGGCACATTTATTTCGTCTAAATCATACGCACATTTTTTAAGCCAGCCCGATTTACGAGTTACGTCAATTTCCACCGACACAACTGATGTGCGTTTTCTGCCTGTCGTGTTAAACACAACAAACGGAAGTGCATTTTTATACTTTTCGTATTCCTTTGTATTAATCTTATCTGCAATATATCTTGTTCCCTCTGATACAAGATAGTCCGCAACTTGCTTACTCTTATTAAAACGTGTTGCCATTTCGTCTTGTACCTCATCTACACTGCAACAACAGATACTGTCGTGAGGGTGATTTTGCATAAGTTTCTTCCATGAATATTCAAGTTCGTCCGACGGATAATTTTGTCCCAAAACAGATGATAAAACTCTGACAGGCTCTGCACCGTTTTCAAGTGCCGATTCACATTTTCTGTTCATCTGCTTTAAGTAAATGTGTGATGACGCACAATTAATAAGCGTTGACCAACCGTCTGTGTCCTGACTTGTAAGTTCGCCTTTGACAACCGCCAAATCATTTGGCACTTTCTCTTTAATTGCCTTAATATAATCAGGGAAATTTGAATGTTTAAAATTAATGTCGGGATAAAGTTCCGACGCAACTTCTATTGCCTTCCCCAAATCCGCTTGTACTGGCTGATGGTCACAACCGTTCATCAACAAATATTCATCAGTTGACGCAAAAGTCGCAACTTTTTTCAATCTGTCGTCCCAATATTCTTTTGCACTTTTCTTGTCTGTCGGAACTTCGTTGCCGTTATTATACCAATTTGCAAACAGAATACCGAAAATCTTCGTACCGTCAGGAGATTCCCACATCATTTCCGAATACGGAGATTCATAGTTTCCGTTTTCTTGAATTTCGTTATCAAATCCGACAGGGCGTACACCACGTCCGAATGTCACTGTATCCATTCCCGCTTGTTTTAAAATTTGAGGCATTTGTCCCGCATTACCGAATGCGTCCGGGAAATATCCCATTTTGCACATAGCGCCGTACTTTTCAGCTTCTTTCATACCTACAAGCAAATTTCTGATATTCGCCTCACCGCTCGTATAAAATTCGTCTTGCAAGATATACCAAGGACCGATTATAAATTTACCCTCCTTGATATACTTAATAAGTTTTTCTTTATTTTCCAGTCTTATTTCAAGATAATCGTCAAGCACAATAGTCTGACCGTCAAGGAAAAAGCTTTTGAATGAATCGTCCTTTTCAAAAACCTCCATACATTTATCTATCAATTCAACAAGTCGCATTCTGTGTTGTTCAAACGGAAGATACCACTCTCTGTCCCAATGAGAGTGTGATATTATATGTACATTTTTGCTCATTTGAAATTCCTTCTTATACCATATAATAAATTTGGGTTTGATATATTTGTTATATATTATATCGCTATTATATATCAAAATCAATACCCAAGTAAAATTTCGTTGCACCTGTTGCACTATTATTACCGTCATAAAGTTCAACCTTTGATGTTGCAATAGATTGATTATCACGAATATGTTTTATTTGAATACCGTTAGTGCTTCCCTCCAATATAAACACCATTGCGTTTTACAAAGATTTGTACCACGAGTATAGAACTACTCTGCACTGTCTCATTTGTATACGAATAGACTTCTTTATGATATATTTTAACTTCAAATTATCTCCGTCCATTCCAATTATATATCAATTTTTTATTTGTTATGTATAATTATATTACACAATATATCAAAGTTCAGTATTTTTCTGTTTTTACATAATCTAAAATTTAATTTTAACAAAAAAAATAAACCGTTAGATTGTTTCAAACGGTCTATTTTTAAAATTCAATTGCGAACAGCAATTTTAACAGGCACAATGTATTTAATTCCGGGCATTTCGCCGTTTATTTCTCTAAGAACGGTTTCACCTGCTTTCACACCCAGTTCAAAGAAGTTTTGCTCCACGGTTATTATCTTGTTTCCGCCATCCATTTCGTCAAGCTCGCTTATATTATCAAAACCCATTATGCACATTTCATTTGGAACCGATATATCAAGTGCCTTACAACAATTATATACTTGAATTGCCACCCAATCGTTTTGGCACAAAACACAAGAAATTCCTTGTTCATGCATACGATTTACAATCGTTTTCAAATAATTTTCAACGTTGCCGTATTGTTGTCTTTCTTCTTCAGTCAGCATTTCGTACTTGTCGTCAATGTTCGCATATACATAATCAAGATTAACTCCTAAACCTTTTTCTTCAAGTGCCGCCGCATATCCCATATATCTATCCCTTATTGATATAGTTTCATTCACACGACCTCTGCAAAAAAATCCAATCTTTTTATGTCCATGCTCTAATGCATATTCGCAAAGTGCTTTTCCGCCGCCGCTGTTATCCGACACAATATAACTCATAGGCATATTTTCTATATAATTATCAATAAGCACAAGAGGAATTTTTTTAACTAAAAACTGATTATACACTTCAAAATTTCTGCCACCACGTACAGGATAACATATAACGCCGTCTATCCCCTGTTCCAAAAGTGAACGAAGTATTTTCTCCTCGTTTTCCACACTTCTGTTTGCATTATATATACTGACAAAGCAATTTTCCTTATTGAGCACACTATTAATTCCGTCAAAGCATTTGAACATATTACCAAGCTTTATATCAAACGGCATAACCAATGCCACAAGAGATATATCTCTGTTTTTTTTGTGTATCGTAACTGCGGCATTGTCTTCCTTGTCCTTGCCAAGAATACTCATCGCATTTTTTGAAACAAAACTACCGCTGCCTCGTTTTCTGTTAATCAATCCGTCATGTTCAAGCTCCTCAAGTGCTCTGATTGCGGTTATACGACTCACACCGTATTCCTTAGTAATTCTGTCCTCTGTGACAAACGGTGCGTCGTATTCAAAATCTCCCGACTTTATACGCTCTTTTAATTTATCCATAATTTGTTTGTACAATGGTTTTTTTTCTGACATTAACGTTATTCCTCCAAGAACAATATATCTTAATTCATTTTCTTTCTTATATTTAAGATATCACTTTTCGAGTGACTTGTCAAACAATATATCAATTAAAACAAACAATTTGTTTCTCTCTCGATTTACGATTTAATAAATATTTTCTTTATACTAACAAGATTTTTATGCAGTATTTATTCATACTTTAACACACCGCAAGCCGTATACAAATTCATATACCGGCTTACATTTAAAGAATTTATAGTAACTATGATTCAAAAAGATTGATTACAGTATTTCGACAAATGCAACTAACGGTACTATATCACCGAGCTAAACATTTATAACAAATGTACTATTATTTTTTAGCAAGTATAATTTAATATATTAAATTAACAAACCAAAAAACGCTTGTTTTATCAAGGGAAACAAGCATTTTTCTTTATTTTTATAAATAACTGTTGACATTTAGAATAATTAGCTGTATAATAGATATATCAAATAAATCAATTGTACATTTAATCGTTATAATTTAATATGTCAAATAATTAATAGAGATACAAAATGAGTACAGTTTATAATAAAAAATATTTTACAGATTTGCTTGAAAAGCTTGTGCTTCCTTTAAAAGAGCATTATTCCGAAGAATGTGCCAATCTTTATCTTGGACATACCGGAGCCGCTTTCGAGGACCGTACAATTCCTATGGAAGGCTTTTCAAGAGTTTTATGGGGACTTGTTCCTTTATGGGTAGGTGGCGAAAATATCGAAGATTTTTCGGAAATATACGCCAAAGGTTTAAGTGCCGGAACAAACCCAAACTCAAAAGAATACTGGGGCGGATTTAGAAATTACGACCAAAAGTTCGTTGAAATTGCCGCTATAGCTTACGGCTTGCTTTTAGCTCCCGACAAGCTATGGGAACCGCTTGACGATAACGTAAAAAAGAATCTTGCAGACTTCTTGCTTTTAAGCAATTCATACGAAGTATCGGATAACAACTGGCGTCTGTTCCCCGTACTTGTAAACCTTGCTCTAAAGAGTTTATCACAGCCTTACGACCAACATTTAATCGATTTTGGTTTGGAAAGACTTGATTCATATTATCTCGGCAACGGTTGGTATAAAGACGGCGTTACGGAACAACGTGATTATTATATTCCATTCGCTTTGCATTTCTACAGCTTAATATACGCCAAAGTATGCTAAAAAAGTGACCCCGAAAGAAGTGCATTATACAAAGAACGTGCCGCAGAATTTGCAAAACAATATATCTATTGGTTTGACGATAAAGGTCGTGCATTGGTATACGGACGTTCACTTACATACAGATTTGCACAAGCGGCATTCTGGAGTGCGTGTATATATGCCGATGTACCCGTGTTCAGTCACGGAATTATCAAGGGCATAATCGTAAGACACTTTGAAGAATGGTTTTCTCATCCGATAACCGATAACGGCGGTGTTCTTACAATAGGTTACAGATACACTAATTTACATATGTCAGAAAGCTACAATTCTCCGGGGTCACCATACTGGAGTTTGAAAGCATTTATATTGCTTGCACTTCCGGGAAATCATCCGTTTTGGCAAGCAGAACCGTTACCGTTCCCGCTATTCGACCAATACCAAACAGTATTGCAGTCGGAGGCTCAGCTGATAATTCAGCATAGCGGTAATGCAGTAACCGCTCTCACACCGGGTAGGTTACATTACATCAATCATGTTCATGTGTCAGAGAAATACTGCAAATTTGCATACAGTTCGGAATTTGGTTTCAGTGTTCCACGCTCAAACAAATTCTTCAATCAATCAGGTGCAGACAGTACTCTCTCATTTGAAATAGACGGCTACATTTTCACTCGCAGACTCTCCCTAAAAATATCTGTGAAAGAAAATTCTCTTTTCTCTCTCTGGTCTCCTTTCAAAGGTATCAAAGTCGAAACTACTCTCATCCCTATTGAAGGGGGACATATTCACCGTCATAAAGTCACAAGTGATTATGATTGCATAGCTCGTGACGCAGGTTTTTCAGTATCATGCGTTGACGGTGCAGAATGTACATCATTCGAAAGCAACGGGGTTGTTACAGTTAAAAACAACTTCTCTTTCTGCTCTGTTGAAAGCACAACGGGTGGTACTCCCGAAGTGGTATCGTTCCACCCGAATACAAGCCTTGTATATCAAAAAACGGCTACACCGTTTGTCTCATACAAGATAAAAAAAGGCATAACAGAGTTGGAAACAATCGTAAAATATTAATTAGTTTACCCTATCCATAAATTTTACATCACAAAACCACCTCATCCATTGTTTGAGGTGGTTTTTGTGTATTTGCAAAAATATCGTCCTCAAGAATACTCTGGTAATAATCATATAATAATCTTTTGATTACTCATTTTGCAAAACACAAGTTTCGATGAATTTGTATTACCGCAATGGAATACCATAACTGAATTAATAATTATATAAAATAAAAAACAATGCCGTTAGTTTGGTTTTACCCACCCTAACGGTTATACTATAAGCAGATAGACAAAGGGTGTGTTTCACAAGCACGACCGATGTTTACCTGCTTAATTACATAAAGAAGGGAGGTAAAACCGTGGCAAAGAAAGAAGAAATCAAAATTACAGCTCTATATGAGCGTTTATCAAGAGATGATGAACAGGCTGGAGAATCAAACTCCATCCAGAACCAAAAGAAATATCTTGAAGAATATACCCGTCAGCATGGGCTGAGAAATATCCGGCACTTCTATGATGACGGCTATTCCGGCACGAACTTTAATCGTCCCGGTTTTGCCGCCCTGCTGGAAGAAGTCGAAGCCGGACGAGTGGAGACCCTTGTGGTAAAGGATCTCAGTCGTTTTGGTAGAAACTATCTGCAAGTTGGCTACTACACAGAAATCCTTTTCCCGAAAAAGGGCGTTCGGTTCATAGCCATCAACAACAATGTAGACAGTGCTACCCCGCAGGACAATGACTTCACGCCGTTCTTGAACATCATGAACGAGTGGTACGCCAAGGACACCAGCAACAAAATCAAGGCAATCTTCAAGTCCAGAATGAAAGACGGAATGCGATGCAGCGGCTCTATCCCGTATGGCTACAAGAGGAAGCCGGACGATAAGCAGACCCTCATCGTGGACGAGCCAGCCGCAGAGGTTGTCAGAAAAATCTTCCGTCTGGTTTGTCAGGGCAACAGCACCACCGCCATTGCGGAAATGCTGACAGCAGACAAAGTGCTGATTCCCTCCGCTTATGCAGCCTTAAATCAGCCGAAGAATTGCAGACACAAGAATGTGGCAGACCCTTACCGATGGAGTGCAACCACCGTTGGCTACATCCTTGATCGGCAGGAATATCTCGGTCATACTGTGTTGGGCAAATCCATCTGCGAGAACTTCAAGACCAAGCAGCGCAGAGCCGCAACGCCGGACGAGCTGATGATTTTCCCCGATACGCATGAAGCCATCATCGACCAAGACACATGGGATATTGCCAGAAAGATCCGCTCGAAGAAAAAGCCGAGAGTGGCGAACGGCACCTACTCCCACCGCCTGTCCGGCTTGGTGTACTGTGCTGACTGCGGCGCAAGAATGGGATTTATCAGCCCCGAAGCAAATCACAGCGAAAAGCACTATGATTCTGATTCCGCTTTTCAATGCGGCAATTATCGGAGCAAGAGCGGAGAATGTGTTTCTCACTATGTAAAAACATCGGTTCTGGAAGCAGCAATCTTACAGGCAATTCAGGCAGTAAGCAAATATGTCCTTGAAAACGAGGACGAGTTTATTCAGCAGCTCAAAGTCGTTTGGAATGAGCAGCAGACCAGAACAGCAAACAACGGCTATCAGGAACTTGCCGAAGCAAAGAAGCGAATGGCTGAGCTGGACGAGAAAATCAACAAGCTCTATGAGAGTACCTTGAGCGGCTTGCTGCCGGAGCGACAGGCACAGCGCATGATTCAGCAGTACGATGAAGAACAGATTTTGCTGGAAAAGCGTGTTGCAGAGCTGGAAAATCTGGTTCAGCAGGACGAAATCAAGCAGGTGGACGCATCCCGTTTTATCGCTCTGGTCAAGAAATACCGGGACTGCGAGGAGCTGACCGACACTATGCTCTATGCATTCATTGACAGGATTGAGGTTCACGAAGCCACAGGCGGTCGAACCATTTACCGCCAGCAGAACATTGATATTCATTTCAATTTCATCGGTAACTACTACCCGCCTGTTGAAGCTGTTTCCGAGGAAGAACGCATTGCCGCCATCGAAGCCGAACAGCTGCGAAAGAAGCAGGAAAAGGGCAAACGCTCGGAAGAACGCAGAAAGCAAAAGCTGTATGCTATGCGAGAAGCTGCGGAAGCCGGAGACCCGGTCGCTATCGCACAGTATGAAGAACATCTGGCATATCAGCGTGAACGAAATCAGAAGCACCGCCAGAAGCTAAAGGAAGCCAGAGAAGCCAGCCCGGAATATATCAGTCAGTTAGAGGAAAAAGAGCGCATCAAGCATGAAAAGATGCTCGAAACTGAGCGTAAGCGAGTGGAGCGAGCCAAAAAGAAAAACAAACTGACACGGGCTGAGCTGAAAGAAAAGGCAAAGACAGACCCCGAAGCAGCCAAGCAGCTGGAAGCAATGAGAGCCAAGGAAGCCGAAGCCAGACAGCGCAAAAAGGAGCGTGAGGAAGCGAGGATGGCAGCTGATCCAGAGTACGCCGCCATGATGGAAGCCCGAAAAAAGGAGTATATCCGCACAAGGACTGCCAAGCGCAAAGCTGAACACGAAGCCCTTGTGGAGCTTGCCAAGACCGATGAAGAAGCCGCAAGGAAGCTGGCTGAGAAGCGGAAATATCAGAGCGAAGCCACCGTTAGGTGCTATCAGAAATTGAAAGCCGATGCGGAAGCCGGAGACCCCGAAGCCATCAAACGATACGAAGCCCACCTTGCCAAGCGCAGAGAGGACTACCACAAAAAGAAAGCAGAAAAGGAGGATATTCCAGCATGAACGAGTTATGGATAGTCAGATTTGTCCGCAAGGACGGCAAGCCGGACGAGGAATATTACTATCGTTCTCTTGCCGAAGCAGAGCATCACAAGAACCTGTTTCTGAACGATGATTCCGGGCTGTATGAGCGCATTGAAATCATCAGCGACAAGCATTAAGGAGGACATTATGGAACTGAAATTCATCAAGAGCGGAGATTACTACATCCCCGACATTCAACTGCAAAACCCGAATATCCGTCTTGGAAAGTGGGGGCTGATGCGAAAGTCGTATCTGCGGATAGCACAGCCGTTTCTCTTTTCGGAGATGGTACTGAGCGAAACGCTATATCCCCATTGTGCGGAAATTGAAGCCGCCGCCAAGAGCCGTATGAACACCATCCTTCCCCAGCTGATGAAACAATACGGCGTGACCGAACGGCTCAAAGCCGCAAATCAGCTTGAATGGGTTCGCCAGATGAACGCTTGTGTGGCACAGGCAGAGGAAGTCATTAAGGACGAGCTGATTTACAGCTAAGCAAGGAGGAAACCATGGGACTGATAAAGCTAATCATTAAGATTCTGGTGCTGCCGCTGGTTGCGGCAGTCACCTTGATACAATGGGTCGGTATCTTCTTCACGCAGTTTTCGACCGTTATCTTCAATCTGCTTGCCGGGCTGATGTTCCTGATAACGATTGCCGGATGGATGTTCGGCATCAGCGCAGGAGCAGAAACGCTCCGACTGCTGGCAGTTGCCTTTGTGGTCTTTATCATCCCTCACATTGCGGAATGGCTGATTATTAGAATCGCCGTTATTAACTACGGACTGCGTGATTTTATCAAGTCCTGACCCAACAATTTTATATCGTCAGCAAAGCGACAGGTATTTCCTTGTGAAGTCCCTGCCGCTTTTATTTTATCAAATTAAAGGAGAGTAAAACGATGACAATGAACCAGAAGAAAGCACTGTACGCCTTTGGCTGTCCCAACCGTGAAGCAACGGTCAACCGTTTCTGTACGCTGGCAGAACTTGCCCCTGATCCGGCTGTAAAGCATTTCTTCCTTGCAATCGCAAGGGAAATGAATGCCCCGACCGCCGACCGTTGGTATCGCTGTATGTTCTTCAATCTCCGTAGAGATGGAAGCATATCTGCGCTATGAAAAGGCTTTTGAGCGCATCGTGAGTGGCTGTCCGGCAGTTGAATGGGAGGATGACGAGTATGACCTTGACGAAGTATGAGAAAGAGACCATTATCCTGTTCAACGAGGGCGAGGACACCGCCCACATCCAGACCTACAATGCCGGACTGCGGAAGCGGCTGGCAGCGTTCAGTAAGAAGCACCCCGACCTTTGCCGCTTGGAAAAGTCCTTCGCCCAGGGCGGCGTGATCTATGTGCTGGACAAGTCCAGACTGTCTATCCGACTGCAAGCGCCGTATAGCGAGGAACGCAGACGGAAAGCCAGCGAGAGCGCAAAACAAACCGGGTTCAAGAGCCGGACGGAATAATGTAACAGTTAGGGGGCGATATGCGGTCAAAATGTCGGGCTTGCATCCGATGTTTTGACCGCAATTACATAAAGGAGTGTAAAGTATCGTCCTCCCTCTTATTTGAAAAGTAATTGGTTACAAAGTGGTTGTATTATTCAACAGTAGTTTGAGATTTGCAAGATACGGTTGAAATTCAAGAGAAATTGTGCTATACTGTCAGACTGTAAAGTTGTGCGATGGAGGTAATGCTCGTGGCAAGATCTTATAATAAGCTCTGGAAGCTGATGATAGATAAAAAAATGAATAAAACACAGTTGAGAACAGCTGCGAAAATAAGCTCTAATGCTATGGCAAAATTAGGTCGAGATGAATCCGTGCCAATCGAGACACTTGAAAAGATATGTAATGTTCTCCAATGTGATATTGGGGATATAACTGAAATTATTCCGGAGGAGAACAAGGATGAATAACCATGTTAGATTCATTGACCTTTTTGCAGGAATCGGCGGAATCAGAAAAGGTTTTGAGATTGCTTGCGCCCAAAAGGGGTTATCAACTGAATGTGTATTTACTTCTGAAATTAAGCCCCATGCTATTGAAATCTTAAAGCAGAATCACCCGGG
>ENA-OPTB01000816-OPTB01000816.1-human-gut-metagenome-genome-assembly--contig:-NODE-816-length-27851-cov-7.332278_pt1 | contig 27851 bp, 21 predicted proteins | sample MGYA00241810_ERZ501911 | MGnify/ENA primary metagenome ERZ501911 (study PRJEB25962, sample SAMEA2042304) | human gut metagenome | biome: human gut; feature: human-associated habitat; material: faeces... | reverse complement strand
CCGGAAGGCAAAGCTGCTCCTGGGCGGTCAGTTCGCATCTGACAAGGAGCTGCTGGGCGAGGCGACCGTCAACCGGCTGGGGACTTCGCGCGGGATGGCGCGGCTGGAGCTGTCGCAGAAGGAGTGGCTTTTCCTGAACGGCACAGTCGGGATGGACTATGACTCCCGTCGGATAGACGGACGGGGCAGGGGACGCTACCTGCCCGATACCCGAAGCCGGGAACTTGCCTTCTTCGTCGACGAACGGGCGGACTTCTCCTGGCTGCAACTGATGATGGGCTATCGTCACGACTTCATCCGCCGCAGGGCGGTGGAGGGGAACGGTTACCAGCCGGGACGCGGACTGGCAGGCAGGGAACGTGCACCGCGCCGGTTCGGACTCGACCAGTTCAGTGCCGGGATGAAGCTCGACGTGCTGCGCCCTGCCTACCTGCGTCTGTCCTTCACCCACTCCCAGCGTGCCCCGGAGGTGAACGAGCTGTATGCCGGGAACAACCATTATGCCATCGTGACCGAGGAGAACGGCGACGACCGCCTGGGCAAGGAGATTGCCAACGCGGTGGAGGTGGAAGGCGGACTGGCGACGAGGCACTTCGAGGTGACGGTCAACTGGTACCGGACGCACTACGACGGCTATCTCTACCTGGCGCACACCGGTGTGTCACGGGGAGGACTGACGGTCAAGGAGTGGCGGGCTGCCGACGCCCTCCTGTCCGGCTGGGAGGTGCGGGCCACCGGGAAGCTGGACTTGAAGTCACTGGGCAGCTGGCAGCTCGGAGGATATTACGACCGTGTGAAGAGCAGGAACCTCTCGGACAGCGAGATGAGCCGTTGGGCGGAGGGGGACTTCCTGCCGAACATGCCCACAAGCCGGTTGGGGGCAAGCTTGTCGGGGCACGTCGGACACTTCACGGCGCATGTCGCGCTGGACCATTACCTCCGGCAGAAGTACCTGGGCAAGCACATCAGCGATGAATTTGCCTTCCCTGCCTACAGCCTGCTCAGCGCCCGGCTGTCCTATGAGAGGCAGGTCGGCAGAGCGGGAGTGGAGTGCTACGTCTACGGGACCAACCTGCTGGACCGCGAAGCCCGTCCGCAGAACTCCCTACTGCGCTACCTGGCGCCCTTGCCCGGCATCAGCCTGGGAGGAGGCATCTGCGTGCGACTCTGAACGGCGGGGCGGATGAACCCTCGTCAGTCGATTAAACAAGAAGAAACTATAAGCTTATGGAAACCCTGTATTTATTGAAGAATGTATGCCATGACCCTCTGGCACTGTCCCGTTTCAGCCAGTTCCGCTGTTACCGGCTGGGCAAGGGGAAGGTCGTCCCGGACTTGAATGCGAACGATGAGTTCCTGGTCTGTTTTGTGTTGAAAGGCTCTCTGTGCTATGTGTTGAATGAGAAAGACTTCTCTTCGAGGATGGTGATGGAGAACGAGCTCTTCTTCGTCAGCCGTCTGCATCACTGCAAGGTCAAGGCGATGGACGATGTCCTGCTGGCAGTCCATGCCTGCAACATGGTGGCACCCTACTTCCACCGCCGCGTCATCGCCTACCTGAAGGAAATCTCCATGGAGGAGGTAGACCCGCTGGAGACCCTGCCCATCACGCCCCTGATGCGTTCCTACCTGGATTCACTGCTGGACTACATGGAGCACGGGAAGGTCAATGCCGACCTGCACTATGCCAAGGAGTATGAGCTGTTCTCCCTCTTCCGGATGTGCTACTCCAAGCAGGAGATAGCCTCCATCTTCCGCGATGCACTCTCCAGCGACCTGCAGTTCTTCGTGGCGGTCATGACCCACTACAAGCCCTGCCGGACCGCCAAGGAGCTGGCTACGCTCTGCGGATATAGCGAGTCGGTGTTCAACCAGCTGTTCAAGAAGTGTTTTGCCGGCGAGACGCCCTACCGCTGGCTGCAGATGCGGACGTCGGACGAGATAGACTTCATGTTGCGGAACACCTCGGTGTCAATCAAGGAAATCATGCTCGACTACCACTTCAAGACCTTCTCGCACTTCACGACCTACTGCAAGCGGAACCTGGGTGCCACGCCCAATGAAATCAGGCAGAAGGGGGCAGGGCGGACGCGGAAGGGACAGATCTGACCCTTGCCCGCCCCCGGGAGGACGAAAGACGAAATGCAAACTCTTTTGGATTTTTAGACGGAGGGCGAAACGGGCTTTTCTGTTCTTTTGCAAAACCAATCGGACGGCACTCGTCCGGTTGGTGAGTTGAATCTTAATATTATTAATGAGGCTTCCGCATCTGCCCGACTGCCCGGCAGTCAGCTGAGCGACGGAAGTTGATAAACCAATTAATGTATGAAGAAAACGTTCCTATCTTTGTTGCTCGCTGCGAGCACATTCAGCGCCTACGGTCAAGAACTGCTTGAAGGGGCGAAGTTTTTTGATAACTGGTCGTTCGGTGTGAAGGGCGGTGTCATCACCCCTCTGAAGCACAGCCCGTTCTTTAAGAGCATGCGTGCCGCGACAGGCGTGGAGCTGACGAAACAGGTGACCCCGGCGTTCGGCATCGGTGTGGAAGGCATGGGATATATCAATACCAGTGAGAGCAAGACCGCCTTTGATGCCTCGAATGTGAGCCTGCTGGGTAAGGTCAACCTGATGAACTGGTGGGGCGGCTACACCGGCACTCCCCGCGTCTTCGAAATCGAGACCGTTGCCGGAGTCGGATGGTTGCACTCGTACGTCGACGGACCGGGCGATGACAATGCCTTCTCCACGAAGTTCGGGCTGAACTTCAACTTCAACATGGGTGAGTCCCGTGCATGGACCCTGGCACTGAAGCCTGCCATCATCTACAACATGGAGGGAGACTTCGACGCGCACAAGTCCCGTTTCAACGGCAACAATGCCGTCGTGGAAATCACCGCCGGACTGGTCTATCACTTCGGCAACAGCAACGGTGAGCACCACTTCACGAAGGCACAGGCACGCAGCCAGGCAGAGATTGACGGACTGAACCGCCGCATCAACGAGCTGATTTCAGAGAATGATGCCCGTCAGCGCGACCTGTCGGCTGCCAACGAGCGTGCTGACCAGCTGAAGCGCGAACTGGACGACTGCCGCAACAAGAAGCCCGAAGTGCAGACCGTGGTCGAGACGGCCAAGACGCTGGAGTCGGTTGTGACCTTCCGTCAGGGACGCTCCACCATCGACGCTTCCCAGCTGCCCAACGTGGAGCGCATTGCCACCTACCTGAACAAGCACAAGGATGCTCGTGTGGTCATCAAGGGATATGCTTCGCCCGAAGGCAGCCTGGAGGTGAACGAGCGCATTGCCCGGGCACGTGCACAGGCGGTCATGAACCTGCTGGTACGCAAATACCGCATCAATGCCACCCGCATCACGGCAGAAGGTCAGGGCGTGGGCAACATGTTCTCTGAACCCGACTGGAACCGCGTCAGCATCTGCACCATACAGGAAGGAAAATAACAAACTCTTACCCGCACGGAGGGCAGCAGCATTCTCTCCATACTCAGCAACGCTTCATTAAGACCCGAATCTCTGCTCCTCCGTGCTCCTTTCCGACTACAAGCCGGCCCTTAACCGCATCCGAGCGGGGGATGGACGTGCAAGAAGCGCCACTTGGATGGACCAAAGTATAATACTTAGGGGGTCTAAGTATCATACTTTGGCAGCCTAAGTATTATACTTTGGTCCGTCTAAGCCGGGCTTTGATGAAGTCTGTCCCCGGGCTGGATGACGTCAGAGGCCGCCTCCTCGTCAGCTGGTCCACCATGCCCGGTGCACTGACCACGGGAGGACACCTGAAACTAACTGATTTAAAATTCAACACACGATGAATAAGATTCTACAATGGGGGCTGCTGGCGGTTCTGTCAGTATGCTCCTCCTGCGTCACAAAGCCGTCCTGCGACGGCACCTACGAAGGCGTCCTGCCGGCAGCCGACTGTGCCGGCACCTATGTCATGCTGGCTGTCGATGGCAACCGGTACGAACTGTTTGAGAAATACATCTCCCGTCCGGGTTCGTTCCTCACTTGCGGGGACGCCACCCTCGACGGGAAAGTGCTCCGCCTGGACAACGGCAAGGAGTTTACCCTGACGGACGGAGGCTTGTCGTCCGGTGAACAGCCCTTGCGCCTGGTCTCTTCCGACAAACAGCTGGCAGACCTGTACACGACGTTGCAGCTGAAGGAGGTCCGTCAGGGTGAGGACGCTTCCCTCAAGCTCTATGAGAAGGGCGGGGTGCACTATGCCGACCTCTCGTTCAAGGGAGAAGAGTATGCCTTGAAGTCCGTTGCACGGACGGACTCTGCCGAGGAGTACAAGGACGGGGCGGCTTCGTTGAGGCTGCCGGCGGACTTTGTGCAGAAGGCGCCGTTCGTCCAGGCTGACTTCACGGACGGGAAAAACGACTTCCGCTTCACGGTGCTTGCACCTGCCAGCGCGGTATATGTAGTAGCGGACGGAGAGGGGCCAGCCTCCTTCGACGTGGTCTACTACAACGACGGCAACCGTGCCCTGGTCAAGCTCCTGTGCCCCGACCTTGCACATTGCTACACCCTTCCGCAGACGGAAGCCTCGGCAAAGACCGCCGTTTATGCCGACGACAAGGTGGAGTGGAGCATCGACAATGAGAACCGTGCGACCCTGCGCGTGGACGGGAAAGCCTACACCTACAAGGCTGTCAGTGAATAGGGTACGGGGCGTCTGCCTCTCCCCTCGACTGCAATGTGCAAACACTTGCACGCCGATAGGAAAGAGGGGAGGGGTTATGTGGCAACGTATCCCCCGGATAGGTAACGTTCGTCCAGCGCAGAATGCCGAATTTTGCGGGTGGTAAGATGATAGCTCATATCCTCACAGCTAAGGACATGAACTCAGTAGCTTTTTATTGAATGAACGATTTTAATACCCTATTGACTGTAAAGACAGAGCAGCCGGCTTGTATGGAGCCTGTCGTCAATGACGATTGCTGGTTCAAGCATCTGGTCTTTGACACCACTACGGTTTTGGAATGCGAGTATAGCAGTAAAAACTTCATCCTGTTTCTGACCGGAGGCAGTGTCCTGCTCAACACCGACAGCTATTGCGGCGAGTTTGTGGAAGGCAACATCCTCTTGTTACCCCAGTCCTCGTTCATCCGTCTGGAGGCGCGGGCACAGACCCACCTTGTCTCGCTGTCGTTCGATTACCTGACGAACCTGTGCAACAGTGCCCTGCTCCAGCTCCTGCACGAGCATGCCTGTTCCGTCTCGGACGAGGTGTGTCCGCTGAAGATGCAGCCCTCGCTGGCGCTGTTCACCGAGACACTCGCCTACTGCCTGAGGCGGAAGGCCATGTGCCCCCATTGGCACAAGGTCATGTCGCAGGAGTTCATCCTCCTGCTGAAGGAGTTCTATCCGCGGAAGGACATGGTGGGCTTCTTCCGTCCCCTCCTCGGGGAGGAACCGGAGTTCAAGAGCTTTGTCCTGCAGAACTATCCCAAGGTGGACAACATCGCAGGGCTGATCGAGCTGTCCCAGTTCAGCCGCAGCGTCTTTTTCACGAAGTTCAAGAGCGCCTTCGGCATCACCGCCAAGCAGTGGCTGCTCCGTCAGCGGGCGAACCGTCTGCTGGGCAAGGCTTGCCGTCCGGGCATCTCCGTGAAGGAGCTGCTGGAGGTCTGCGACTTCGACTCACAATCACAATTGAACAGATACGTGCGGAAGACATTCAACTGCACGCCCAAAGAGCTCATCGAACAAGCGCAAAAACGCTATTGGGTTGAATGACCCGGTGGCACGATCAGCAGACTATACATCCATCACTCATGGTGCTATAGGATTAGGTTGCATAAAGTGGAAAGAGGGTACGTCGCCGACGACGTGCCCTCTTGTCTGTTCAGGGGCGGCGGACTTCAAATTTGCTACAGAATCTGTTCGCATCTTTGCATCCATCTGATAACTTTTCAGGCGGAAGCCTGAACAGCCCGACGGACGGATTGCCCGTCCGGGCCTTACTCCCTATTCAAATGAAACTGCTGATTGTAGAAGACGAACGGGAACTGTCGGACAACATCGTGTCCTACCTCAGTTCGGAAAATTACGTGTGTGAGCAGGCATTCTCCTACGAGGAAGCCGGGATGAAGACCGGTCTGTATGACTATGACTGCGTGGTGCTCGACCTGATGCTGCCCGGTGGCAACGGGTTGGACCTCCTGCGCGAACTCCGGCGCAGGCGCAATCCCGTGGGTGTCATCATCGTGTACGTCCGATGGAAAAGCTCTCGACGAACGCCTGCTGTTCAACCGTTTCTACCGTCCCTCCGAGCAGGTCAAGGGCAACGGACTGGGGCTTGCCATCGTGAGGGCGATTTGCCAGTATCACGGGTGGAAGGTCTCCTACAGCTACACCGGCAGACACTGCTTTACGGTCGATTTCTCGTGAGGGCGTCCACTAGGCTCCTCATTTTCCGCGGCAGGGGCATCAACGAGCTGTCCGACGAAGGACTCATCGACCGCACGGACGCTCCTTCGTTCTTCGGCCTGTACATGGGTCTGAACATCCCGCTGAGCAGTTACGACATCGACGAGGAGCATGAGTTCCGCACCTCCTCCGGCAGTTCGGCCCGTTGCGGCATCGGTTTCGGCACCGGAGCTTCCCTGACGTTCCGTGCCTCGCACCATTACGGCGTGAAGCTGTTCATGGACTACAACCTCCTGCCTTCCCACAGCAAGAGCAGCGGTGAATACATGAACCAGCTCGTGGGCGGCGCCTCCTTTCAAATAACGTTCTAACGGTGTTTGAAGGGCATAAAAAAGCCTATCCACATACGCCATGGCATGTGGATAGGCTTTACTGGATAGGTCTTAAGGGCGGTTAATTGGCGCTCGGATTAACTGGTGTATTACCTGCTCCGGAAGATTCAAGCACAATGTTTTCGCCCGGTTGGAGTTCGTTCTTCTCTTCCGTGATGTTCAGTCCCTGATTGACGGAGCTGTCATTCACCTTCACCGTGATGGTGGTCTTTATATTGCGTTTGAAGGTAACTTCCTGATTGATGAGAGGCACAATGGCTCCGTCGTTCTTCTGCCAGGAGATGGAGACCAGAATGTTTTCTGTGTAGGTATCGGCAGTCCAACGGTTACCGGAAGGATATTTATTTTCAAATGTGAAGATATCTTCTACTTCTGTTTGCGGAAAGACCAATTGCAAAGTGGGAGCATCTTTCAGCTTGATGTACAATGTACCTTCCGTGAATCCTTCCGTGATGAATTTGGCTCCGAATACCACTTTCTTCATATTGATGGATACGGAACCGTTTGCGGTCGGGACGTAGTCGGTCACTTCACCATAGTAACGCATGGTGTTGGGATGGTAGAATGAACCGGATAGTTCAGCTAAATAAGTATATCCATCATCCAACCTGTCCATTTCTTTGCCACTATCATAGACAAATTTATTCTCTAGTTTGGTTGCGTCGGAGGTTACGTCGGATGTATAGAACGGAGCCCAGTATGAAGTTCCATAGTCATTAGAGCTGATTTTCTGCTTCCCATCCACCACCATGGATGACACGAACTTATACTTATATCCCTCCAGCAGCTTGATGACCATGCCGTCCTTGCTGTCAAACAAGCCATAGGCGTAGGGCTTATAATCATCAGCAGAAGCTGGAGAAGAATAGACTTGGATGCCATAGAGATCGTTGGTGGCAGCCCGTGAGAGAGGACTTTCCTTGATGGATGTGATTTCACCGGAGAAGCCCAGAGAGACTAGAAACTCCTTAGGGGTGGTGTTCGGTTCGTCGGGAGTTACGCCCGGAATGCTGTTCTCGTCACCACCACATGCCGCAAAGCCAATCAGTACAGTTGAAATAGGCAAGCATTCAGTCCTGAATATTAAATATGATGAGTGCGTTTATAGAAAGACGGGCATACCGATGGCTGAAGGAGAGCTATCATTCTTCTTCATCAAGCAGGCGCCAATAACCGCTCTTGTTGCTTCCGTGCCTATAGATAATGTGGGCATTACGAAGCAAGGCTATGTGTTTCCTGACCATTCTGTCTGAAATCCCCATGAGGCTCCCGATTTCGACAGCAGTAACCTGTGGATTATCCATGATGCGCGCCAGGACTTCCCATGTCGTGTCAGAAAGCTCAGGGTGGAGCAGCTTCAGTTTATCAGGAACTTTATCAGGAACTTTATCAGGAACTTCAGGTATCAGCGGTTCTCCCTGATACTTTTTCAGCGCATGGAGTATTTCGTTCAACATAAAATCAATGAATGGACCGCTGTCTGCCTGTTGTGTACTGGACTCTATGGCTTCGTAATATAGTTGTTGGTTGGCATATACCAGATTTTCAATCGGGAGATGTTCGAATACCGGGTTGAGGCGTCCCAATATGAGAGATTGCCACAACCGTCCCATCCGTCCATTCCCATCACTGAACGGGTGGATGAACTCAAACTCATAATGAAAAACGCAACTACGGATAAGAAGATGGTCTGGAGCATGTTTCAGCCAATGGAACAAATCTTCCATAAGTTCGGGTACACGCATGGGCGGGGGAGCAAGGTGAACACATCTGTCACCTTCAAATACGCCGACTCCACTGCTGCGGAAGCATCCCGGATGATCCACCAAGGCTTCCATCATTACCCCATGCGCTTTCAGGAGATCTCTCAAGTCAAACGGATCTAACGAAGTATACAGCTCATAAGTCCGTATGGCATTCTTGACTTCCTGTATTTCCCTTAATGGTGCCACCACATGCTTCCCTTCCAAAATGTCATGAACTTGGTTCTCTGACAGTCTATTGCCTTCTATGGCGAGCGAACTGTGGATTGTCCTGATTTTATTGGCTTTTCGTAAGCGCAGCCCATCTGCCTGCTCCATGCGTATGGCGTACCGTTCGATTTGTGCCGATATTTCGGCAACAAGGCTGATTGCCCGGGGAGTCACGGTAAATGGTGGAACGTATCCGGAATACTTTTCCTTGCTCATAACTTATCCTTCTTATCTATTCACTAGTGAAACGGTAGAACAATGTGCCCAAGACAATTGTTCATGGAGCGATAGGTTGCTATCAACGTCGCGAATATACGGATAAATATCCATATATTGCTATCATCACCGGAAATCCCTATCTTCGTACCTCTCTTCCGAACTCCCGTTTTGCCTGACTTCCTGCCAGACACAGGACGTTCCCCTTCATTCCATCGGCGTTCAAATCCCGTTTTTCGACATCCCTTTTCACCCGTCTCAAATCACCCTCTTGCGCATCTCCCGACCTGCATTTCGCGCAACTCACTGTCACACCAACCGTAAGCCCTGTTTGTGAGATGCTCATCTCAGGAGAATGAGATGCTCATCTCGCGACAAGCAGATGCGCATCTCGTCGCTGTCTCTTTGAGTCGGGAGGCTCAGGGGCATGCTTTAGCGGATGGATGTCTGTTGCTCTTACTTCCCATTCTTCTCCGTCAGATATTTCCAGTAGCGGACGGGCATGTCCTGACGTTGCTTGCGCGGGTTCATGCGTTCGCGGATGCAGATGGCCTTGAAGTAGGTGCGCCACAGTTCCTGGAAGAGCTTCTCGTCCTTGTCGAGCAGGGACTCGTCGAGCTTGCCCGACTGGAAGTGAGGCAGCTGCTCGTCGAAGTGCACACAGGTCACCTCCCGACAGTCGTAATAGTAACCGTAGTGCCGGCGTCGGTCATAGAGCAGAAAGGGCTGGTCGGCAAAACGGTCGCGGAAATGGTCGATGGCAAGCGGAAGAACATTGTAGAGCGGTTCCATGAGTGCAAAATAGGTGCCGTCGGCTGCTTTCTGGAAGCGGACGAACTGGAGCATGCGCAGCCGTTCGTGTGCCACCTTGCGGCAGGTATTGGTGACGAAGAGCACGTCAGGGTCGGCAAAGTTGCGCTCGATGCTCTGCGGGGAGTCGATGGACTTGCGGATGTAACGGAAGAGGGGCATGTCCAGCTCCGGCAGTTCGGAGAGGTAGGCAGTGGCAAGGCAGGAGAGGGCCTGGTGGGAGAGCTTCTTGCGGAGGGCATTCCAGACGCGGGTGGCTTTTGCCTCGTCGGTGATGACGGTGTGTTCCTCCTCGTAGAACAGGGGGAGGGGGACCTCGTCTCCTTGCAGGACATCGGGGAAGGAGCGACGTGCATAGGCATCAAAGACTGCCGTCAGGAGTCCGTCGAGGGTGCGGTCGAAGCGGAAAATCGTCATGGCAGCAGGGGAGTGGGTGAGGCGGAGTCGCCGAAGTCGAGTGTCAGCTGACGGTCATCGGTCTTCCGCTTGGGATGCGGGACGAGGAGCCGGCGTACATTCTCCGGATGCAGTTCGTGGATGGTGGGCGAAACCAGCTCGCCGCACGTGATGAAGTACTTTGCCTTCTTCATCACCACTCCCATCTTCTTCAGGTGGAAAGAGGTGACACGGCCGAAGCGTCGCGAGTTGACAATCAGCGTGGCGGACTTGACCCCGATGCCCGGCACGCGGAGAATCAGCTCGTAGTCCGCCTTGTTGATGTCGACGGGGAAGACTTCCGGGTGACGCAAGGCCCACGCCAGCTTGGGGTCGACCTCCAGGTCAAGGTCGGGATGGGCATCGTCCACGATTTCGTCCACCCGGAACTGGTAGAAACGCAGCAGCCAGTCTGCCTGATAGAGCCGGTTCTCCCTCACAAGGGGCGGTTGCTTGAGCAGAGGCAGCCGTTTGTCGTAGGTGTTCACATGGATGTAGCCGGAGTAGTAGACGCGGCGCATCGTGGGACGGGCATACAGGGCGGAAGAGAGGCGCAGGATGTCGCGGTCACGGTCTGCCGTAGCACCGACAATCATCTGTGTGCTCTGTCCGGCGGGGACAAAGCGGGGCACATGGCGGCAGTGGCGCCGGTCTTCCTTGTTCTCCAGGACACCTTGCTGGATGAACGACATGGGTTCGTAGACGCTGCGGAAGTCCTTCTCCGGGGCAAGGAGCTTGAGGGAGCTCTCGTTGGGAATCTCAATGTTCACGCTCATGCGGTCGGCATAGAGCCCGGCTTCATTGACCAGCTCGCGACTGGCTCCGGGGATGCTCTTCAGGTGGATATAGCCGTTGAAGCGGTGGATGGTGCGCAGGTCTTTTGCCACACGGACGAGCCGCTCCATGGTGTAGTCGGGGTTGCGTACCACGCCCGAGCTGAGGAAGAGCCCTTCGATGTAGTTCCGCCGGTAGAACTCCATGGTCAGCTCGACCAGTTCGCGGACGGACAGCGTGGCACGGGGGATGTCGTTGCTCGTGCGGTTGATGCAGTAGGCACAATCATACATGCAGTAGTTGGTGAGCATGACCTTGAGCAGCGAGATGCATCGTCCGTCGTCGGCAAAGCTGTGACAGATGCCTATTCCCCCGACGGTGTTGCCCACTCCCGTCCCACGGTTGGCACGTACGGTTCCGCTCGACGAACACGACACGTCGTATTTCGCCGACTCCGTCAGGATACGCAGCTTGTTGAGGGTCTCTTCAGTCATGGCTGTCGGGAGTGGACAAAGGGGACTTTACAGTTTGACTTTCTTCTTCACCGCTTTTGACTCGTTCTGCAGGTGGTCGAGGGCGGTCACTACATAATAACAGGTAGTCTTGCCGTCTTCGTAGGGAAGCTTGTAGAAGGTGTCGCGAGTGATGGTGACAATCTTTGACGGGTCTTCCAGGTCGCGCTTCTCGCCTTTGGCAAAGCGGTAGACCACGTACTCGATGGCACGGTCCATCTCATGCCGGGCTTTCGGGGCGGTCCAGCAGAGAATATATCCGTCTTCCATCCAGACCGGTTTGAGCTTGCGGACCTTCTTCGGCGCTTTCTTGTCCATGAAGGGGAAGAGCGGTTGCAGGGCAGGGTAGCGGTGGTAGTAGCGGCTGAGGGCTTCGCGGTAGTTGCCCACGTTGTCCACGACGGCGGCTGCATACCACTGGCAGGAGCCTTGGATGGCAGGTTGCGAGCGTTGGAGCTGCATCTTGCGTGCCTGCTGGTGGATGTTGGGGTTCTGCAGGTCCGGTTTCTTCACGGTGCGCATCACGTCCTGTCCGATGAAGAGCGGACGGTTGTCGGCATGACGTGCCCACCAGCTGACGAGTTCGGCATAGTCGGCTGCCGGATGTCCGATTTCCCAGTACACCTGCGGGATGTTGTAGTCCACCCATCCCTTGTTGACCCAGAGGAGGATGTCGGCATAGAGGTCGTCATAGTTCTGCAGACCGTTGGTGCGGCTTCCGTTGGGGTCGCTCTTCTGGTTGCGGTAGATGCCGAAGGGAGAGATGCCGAACTTCACCCAGGGCTTGGTGGAGCGGATGGTCTCGTGCAGTTCCTGGATGAGGAGGTTGACGTTGTTGCGTCGCCAGTCGGCGCGGTTGGCATAGCCTGTCCCGTACTGGGCAAAGCTCACGTCGTCGCGGATGGGGACACCGGCGACGGGATAGGGATAGAAGTAGTCGTCCATGTGGATGGCATCCACGTCATACCGCTCCACGATGTCTTTCACAATCTGGCAGATGTAGGCGCGGTTCTCCGGATAGCCCGGGTCGAAGTAGAGCTGTCCTTCGTACTCGATGAAGCGGTTGGGATAGAGCTTGGCGGCATGGTTGCCTGCCAGCGTGGCCGTGCCTTTGGTCTTGGCGCGGTAGGGATTGATCCAGGCATGTAGTTCCATGTTCCGCTTGTGACATTCTTCCACCATGAATTGCAGCGGGTCCCACAAGGGCGAGGGAGCCTTGCCTTGCACACCGGTGAGGAAGCGGCTCCACGGTTCATACTTGGAGGAGTAGAGGGCGTCACCCTCGGCACGCACCTGGAAGATGATGGCATTGATGCCGGCTTGCTGGAGTACGTCGAGCTGCCGGATGAGGGTCTGTTGCATGGTTTGAGGCGACATGCCCTGGAACTGTCCGTTCACGGCTTGTATCCATGCACCGCGGAACTCGCGTTTGGGTGCCGTCTGTCCGTAGACTGTCCCGCAAAAGAGGAGCAGCAACAGGAGGGGGAGGAGAGTCTTGTTTCTCATAGGGTCTGTTATTCGATAGATTGCTTGTATTGATGGTTGCAAATATAGGCGATTCGCAGCAAAGGACCGTCAGATGGAGTAGACTATTCCGCCCACGGCACCGCAGAGGATGATGAGCAGGATAGGATTTACCTTATAGATATATGAGGCAATGAACGTGCCGGCAAAGAGCAGGATGCTCACAACGACCTGCAGCATCGATTCGTCGGGGCTGCCGAAGTTGGCGGTGTTCATCAGCAGCAGGGCGGAGGCGGCAAGCAGTCCGACGACCGCCGGACGCAGCCCTTTGAAGACGGACTCCACCGTGGGGTGCTTCTGGAACTTCAGGAAATATTTGCTGATGAGCAGCATCAGCACGAACGAGGGGAAGCACACGGCAAAGGTGGCGATGAGGCTGCCCAACACGCCGATGACAGGCGAATAGCCGGCATGGACGATGGCGGAATAGCCCACGTAGGTGGCAGAGTTGATCCCGATGGGACCGGGAGTCATCTGACTCAGTGCGACGATGTCGGTAAACTCGGAGCTGGTGAGCCATCCATAGCGGGTCACCACTTCGCCCTGAATCATGGAGAGCATGGCATAGCCTCCGCCGAAACCGAACAGACCTATCTTGAAGAAGGTATAGAAGAGTTGCAGGAATATCATGACTTGGCTTGTTTATGGTTCTGGTAGCGTCCCCAGCAGTAACCTCCCACACCGGCAAGGACGATGACATAGATGGGAGAGAAGCCCCATGCCCAGATGAGCAGGGCTCCCAGGATGGGAATCCACACATTGAAACGGTTGATTTTACTAGACTTCGCCACGGTGAACGTGGGGGCGGCAATCAGGGCGACCACACCCGGGCGGATACCCTTGAAGATGTTCTCCACCAGGGGGTATTCCTTGAAGCTCTGGAAGAACAGGGCGATGAGCAGCATGATGAGGAACGAAGGCAGGATGGTGCCCAGCGCACAGGCATAGCTGCCCTTGGTGCCTTTCAGCTTGTAGCCGATGAAGATGGCAATGTTGACGGCGAAGATGCCCGGTGCCGACTGTGCCACCGCCATGAGGTCGACGAACTCTTCGCGGCTGATCCAGTTCCGCTTGCGAATCAGCGCGTCTTCAATCAGCGGAATCATGGCGTAGCCTCCTCCGATGGTGAAGATGCCGATCTTGAAGAATAGCAGGAAGAATTGCAGATAGGTGTTCATATCAAAATAAGGATAGGTCAGAAAGGAAAGGGCTGTGCCACACGACACAGCCCTTCCGCATGGTTATCTAAATTGGAACGAGAAGCTTATGCTTTGTGTGCTTCCACCCACTTGCGGGCATTGACGAATGCCTCAAACCACGGCGTGATCTGGTCGCTGTCTCTGCGTTCAGCCGGGTAGCAGGCGTTCTGCCAAGGGAAGAAGGCACGCTCCAGGTGGGGCATGATGGCGATGTGACGTCCGTCGGCACTTGCCAGGGCAGCTACGGAATAGTCGGAGCCGTTCGGGTTGCCGGGATACTCGTCATAGCTGTATTTTGCCACCACATTGTATTTGTCTTCATCGTAGGGCAGGGAGAACTTGCCTTCGCCGTGAGCCACGAAGATGCCCAGCTTGCAACCGCTCAGTGAGCCGAACATCACGCTCCGGTTCATCGGGATGGTCAGACCGACGAAGGAGGACTCGAACTTGTGGGAGTCGTTGTGGAGCATCTTGCCGCGTTTCTCGAACTCCGGATTGATGAGGTTCAGCTCCATCATCAGCTGGCAGCCGTTGCAGACACCGAGTGAGAGGGTGTCCTTGCGGGCATAGAACTTGTCGAGGGCTTCCTTCGCCTTCGGGTTGAAGAGGAAGGCTCCAGCCCAACCTTTGGCAGAACCCAGAACGTCGGAGTTGGAGAAGCCGCCGCAGAACACGATCATGTTGATGTCCTCCAGGGTCTCACGTCCGCTGACCAGGTCGGTCATGGTTACGTCCTTCACATCAAATCCTGCCAGGTAGAGGGCATACGCCATTTCGCGTTCGCCGTTCGTACCTTTCTCACGGATGATGGCTGCACGGACACCGCTCGGCGTACGGCGGTCGGGGTCGACACCATATTGTGAGAACTTGCCGGTGAAGTCCTTGTTGAACACGAACTCCACGGGTTGCTGCTTGTAGTTCTCGAAACGCTTCTTGGCGCATCCGTTCATGCTCTGCTTGCAGTCGAGCAGGTAGGAGGAGTAGTACCAGACATCGCGCAGGTAATCGATGCCGAACTGGTAGGTGGCATCCTTGTGCTCTACGAGGATGTGACGCTCGTCCGTCGGTTTGCCCAGCTTCACGTAGCCCACACCGGCATCTTCGAGAATCTTCTTCACCTCATCCTTGTGCTTGTCACTCACCTGGATGACAACACCGGGGTTCTCGGCAAAGAGAATCTTCACGAGGTCGTCCTCCTTGATTTTGTTCAGGCTGATGTTCAAGCCGCCTTCGGTGTTGGCAAAGCACATCTCCAGCAAGGTCGTGATGAGACCTCCGGCAGAGATGTCGTGGCCGGCAAGTATCAGGCCTTTCTTCACCAGCTCCTGGATGGCGAGGAAGGCATCGCGGAAGTATTCGGGGGTCTGTACGGTGGGTACATCGTCGCCTATCTTATAGAGTGACTGTGCAAAGGCGGAGCCGCCCAGGCGCAGTTTGTCGAAGCTGAAGTCCACGTGATAGAGGGTCGTCTTGCTGTCGTTCACTAGTACGGGCGATACCACCTTCTTCACGTCGGATACTTCACCGCCGGCGGATACGATGACCGTTCCCGGACTGATGACCTTGTCGCCGTTCGGGTATTTCTGGGTCATGGACAACGAGTCCTTTCCGGTCGGTACGTTGATTTGCAGGGCGCAGCAGAAGTCCGAGAGTGCCTTGACGGCGGTATAGAGACGGGCATCCTCTCCCTCCTGAGAGCGGCAGGGCCACATCCAGTTGGCTGAGAGCGAGATGCTGTCCATGCCGTCGGCAAACGGTGCCCAGACAATGTTCGTCAGTGCTTCGGCAACCGACAGGACAGAACCTGCAGCAGGGTCAGCCAGGGCAGCTTGGGGTGCATGACCGATGGCCGTGGCGATACCTTTCTCTCCACGGTAGTCGAGGGCTACCACGCCACAGTCGCTCAGCGGCAACTGCAGTTCGCCCTGACATTGCTGGCGTGCCACTTTTCCGGTCACCGAACGGTCAACCTTGTTGGTGAGCCAGTCCTTGCAGGCAACAGCCTCCAGCTGGAGCACGTTGCGCAGGTATTCGTTGAGTTTGGACGCATCGTAGGTCACATTCTCATAGTGACGCTCCACGGTGTTGTCCACCATATAAGTCTTCGGGGAGGAACCGAACATCTGGTCGACGGCAAGGTCGAAGGGACGTACCCCATCAGCCTGCTGGAAGGCGAAGCGATGGTCACCGGTCGTCTCGCCGACAACGTACATCGGGGCACGCTCGCGCTCGGCAATCTTCTGCACATGCTCAATGGCTTTCTCGTCGATGAGCAGACCCATGCGCTCCTGGCTTTCGTTGGCAATGATTTCCTTGGCAGAGAGGGTATGGTCACCGATGGGGAGCTTCGACATGTCAATCAGTCCGCCACACTCTTCCACCAGTTCCGAGAGGCAGTTCACGTGGCCTGCCGAGCCGTGGTCGTGGATGGAGACGATGGGGTTCACATCCTCCTCGCAGAGGGCACGCACTACGTTGTTGGCACGTTTCTGCATTTCGGCGTTGGCACGCTGCACGGCATTCAGCTCGATACCCGACGAGTAACGTCCGGTGTCTACCGACGACACGGAGCCGCCACCCAGACCGATGCGGTAGTTGTCACCGCCGATGACCACCACCTTGTTGCCGGCTTCGGGTTTGCCTTTCAGGCAGTCGCGTTGGGTGCCGTAGCCCACACCGCCGGCAAGCATGATGACCTTGTCGTAGCCGTAGAACGTCTCCTTCTCCTGATGCTCGAAGGTCAGCACCGAACCGCAGATGAGCGGCTGGCCGAACTTGTTGCCGAAGTCGGACGCACCGTTGGAAGCCTTGATGAGGATTTGTTCGGGTGTCTGATAGAGCCATTTGCGCACCGGCAGCAGTTTCTCCCAGGCACGACCCTCCTCCGTACGCGGATAGGAGGTCATGTAGACAGCCGTTCCGGCAATGGGCCAGGAACCCTTGCCGCCACCCATACGGTCGCGGATTTCACCGCCCGTACCCGTCGATGCACCGTTGAACGGTTCCACCGTGGTGGGGAAGTTGTGCGTCTCGGCCTTCAGGGAGATGACGGTCTTGATATCCTTGATGACAAAGTAGTCCGAGGTCGAGTGGTCGGCAGGTGCGAATTGCTCCACGACCGGTCCTTCGGCGAAGGCTACGTTGTCCTTGTAGGCGGAAATAATCTTGTTGGGATTCTCGGCAGTGGTCTTCTTGATCATCTGGAAGAGCGATGACTCCATCTCCTTCCCGTCGATGATGAATGTTCCGCCGAAGATTTTGTGGCGGCAGTGTTCGGAGTTGATTTGTGCAAAGCCGAAGACCTCCGAGTCGGTCAGCTTGCGTCCCAGGTCTTTTTCTACTTTCAGCAGGTAATCCATCTCCTCACGCGAGAGTGCCAGTCCCTCTTTCTCGTTGTATGCTTCGAGGTCGTCGATATAGACGATGGGCTGGGGCTTGATGTTGGTGGTGAACACGTCCTGTGTCAGTCCGTGGTACATGCGCTGGAGCATGGGGTCATAGTCAGCGTGTTCGTCCTTTACAGGGAAGTACTCTTCAATGCGGAGGATTCCTGTCAGGCCCATGTTCTGGGTGATTTCCACGGCGTTGGTGCTCCATGGGGTAATCATTTCCTTGCGGGGACCGATGAAATAGCCCGTCAGGTTCTCTTCTTTCTCAACAGTGGCTTCGCCAAAGAGCCAACAGAGCTTCCGCGTGTCTTCGGCACTCAATTCACGGTTGGCTTCCGTGGCAATCACTGTGTTAGTGGATGTTCTGAAAAATAGAATCATATACTTTTGAGTTATGGATAAGTGTATTATGCTCGTTTGTATGCCGGCTTTGGAAAGCCTGCGCAAAAGTAGTCAAAATCTGTGAGTGAGCAATATGGATTTCCTTCTTTTCCGCGTGTAATCTTGGCAGATAGACAGACATTCCCTATGTTTGCATGCCGTGTGGAGCAACAGGCCGCCCCATCGTGCAGTGAACCTGAACTACAAACCACATCCAACCGTTTTGTGTATGATGGATTTACAGACCTTCGATGCCTTTCTGGCATCCAACATCGACATCGATCCCGCCATCGTTGCCCGGCTGACGCAGACCTGCCGGCGGATGGAGCTGAAGAAGGGGGAGTTTGCCTTGCGGGCAGGCGAGACGTGCAAGCACAGTTTCTTTGTGGAGCACGGACTGCTGAAACAGTACACCATCGACGAGAAGGGGAAGGAACATATCCTCCTTTTCGCACCTGAATATTGGTTTGCCGCCAACATCGAGACCGTGCACTTCGGTCGTCCGTCCGACTATTTCATGGAGGCGCTCGAACCGACCAGCATCCTGCTGCTCGACCAACCCCTCATTGACCGTCTGTCGGAAGAGTTCCCCGCCTTCCGCAACTTCAACAGCAACCTGTTGCACAGTCAGATTCAGGAACTTCAGGGACGGGTGACGCAGCTGCTCAGCTCTTCCGCCGAAGAGCGTTACCTCGACTTCACCCGCCGTTTCCCTTCGCTCATGCTCCGTGTCTCCCAAGTGCAGATTGCAGCCTATCTGGGCATGACTCCCGAAGCCCTGAGCCGTGTGCGGAGAGACCTGGCTAAGAAGTGGAAGAAGTAGCCTCCGCTGCCCCTCCGTCTCCCAATCTTAACTTACATCAATGCACAGCATCCCCTGTCAGCCTACCTTTGCACTCGAAAACAAAGGAAAGGAGATTAAGACTATGACAACAACCAAACGAATCGAAGTGATTTTGTCGCCTGTGGAGACCCATTGGGTGGGCGATGGTTTCAAGGTACATAATTTTATTCCGGCAGCTCCCGGACTGGACATGCAGCACATGGACCCCTTCATCCTGCTCGACTACAACGCGCCGATGCGTGTCCCGGCTTTGCGCACTCCGGCAGGAGTCGGTGTACATCCTCACCGCGGTTTTGAGACGGTGACCCTCGCCTATCAGGGCAAAGTGCAGCACCACGACAGTGCTGGTGGCGGAGGTATTATTGAGACCGGAGATGTGCAATGGATGACCGCAGCCCGCGGTGTGCTCCACAAGGAGTATTACGAAACGGAGTGGAGCAAGCGGGGCGGCATCTTCCACATGGTGCAGCTGTGGGTGAACCTGCCTGCCAAGGACAAGATGTCCGAGCCGCGCTATCAGGCGATCCGGAATGCCGACATGGGACGTCGACTGTTGGCGGACGGCAAGAGCTTCGTCGAGGTGATTGCCGGCGAATATGACGGAGTGAAAGGACCGGCGGATACCCACAGTCCGGTGATGCTGATGAATGCTCGTCTGCAGGAGGGTGCGAAGGCGGACTTCTCCTTCCCCTCCAACTACAACACCGGTCTGCTGGTGGTTCAGGGTTCCGCCCTGGTGAACGGACAGAAGGCACCGACCGACCATTTCGTGAAGTTTGCCAACGAGGGTGAGACGTTCACCATCGAGGCAGTGACCGACGACACGGTCGTGCTGGTGATGAGCGGCGAGCCTCTCCGCGAACCCATCGTGTCCTACGGACCTTTCGTGATGAATACCCGTGCCCAGATTCAAGAAGCTTTTGATGACTTCAATCAAGGTAAGTTTGGATACCTGGAAGACTGAGGACTTCCGGACACCTCTAGGTAACAGAAATGCGGAGGCGCCACATGCAGAGTCTCGGAATGCATGGGGCGCTTCTGTCTTTTTGTCAAAACGTCAAACGAACCCCTTTGAAAATTCATTCTTCGCACCAAAATACAAGCTGGTGACCAAAACAGCCCTTCTTCGGCAATTTGCAAAATGCACCTTGCTGCCATATTTACTCATACTGTTTCATAACGGAAGAAAATACATCCGAATGGAATCATCAAGAATCAGAACCGGGAAATGTAGGGCGCATTCTCACACTTTCAGATTTAACGTCTCCGGGAACAAACCAGGAGTGAATGACTCTAAAATTGTATTTCAAAAATGCAAAACAAGCGTTTCATCTTCCGAATAGTTGACTTCGACGGATGAAACAATATTGTTTGCCGAACGAAACACAAGTGTTTGACCTCCCAAACAATATTGTTTGACGAGTGAAACAATATTGTTTCGCGGTATAATTATTCGTTTTTGCTCCGTCTTCTACATGTTTATGCAACCTGTTTCGCATGAATATTCTTAAAATAGCCTACTTTGCCCGATTTTTCAAAAGTACGCGTTAGCCGGAAACGGTATTTTAGCTGATTCTGTCAAGCAAAAGCAGTGTTTTGCTTGCATTGTGTTATTGCGGTTGTTTGGGCTTTGTCGTTCCTTGTTGTCGGTTGGTGCTGGTGTTTTATAGTAAGATTCTATTTGTTTTAATTTATAGCACGCTCACGTTATTTATGAAAAAGGTAGTATTTTTGTAACGAAATACCGTCAGTTATGGATCTCTGGGACAAAAAGAAACGCTCCGCCGTCATGGCGAAAATCCGCAGTAAGGACACGAAGCCGGAACTCATCGTGCGGCGTTACCTTTGGAGTCGGGGCTATCGCTACCGCAAAAACGTGCGTGGGTTGCCGGGTACGCCGGATATCGTGCTACGTAAATACGGGGTAGTGATATTCGTGCATGGGTGTTTTTGGCATGGGCATGAGGTGGACGGCACCATGCCACATACGCACACTGAATTTTGGAGAAAAAAGATTGAGCGGAATAAGGAACGGGATGAGAAAAGCAAGCGGGCGTTAATGCGGATGGGGTGGATGGTAATCACTATTTGGGAATGCCAACTAAAACCGAAGATACGGGAAAATACGTTGATGGAATTGGAGTATGTTATCAACCATGCTTACTTGGAAAGATTGAGGAAAAAGAATGTGAAGTCCTATCGGCTGGAAGAAAACGAACACTCCTCCGGCATGGCAGCGGAGGGAGTTACGGAATATGGAAAAGCATCAGAATGAATTTTGTTCTTTTAGTATTTCTATCCAAGATTCATCGAAGTTCAGCGAATTTAAAATAGCATCTTTGGTCAGCAGAGGAGGCTGTTTGATTTTAAACTTTAACGCATTGTCCGGGACAATTGTATGGATGGTAAATTGAGAACCATGTGGTTGCCAAGTAAAGCATACTCGTCCTGTCTCAATTTCTTTTCCAATTAGATTTCCATTGCTGTTTGCCTCACATACAACAAGCCTGAAGCACTGCAAGGATACGCAGTCGAACAATCAAAAACAACTGATGTTGTTTTAATGTTATCCCAAACTCACGTAAATATTGGTTTTACTTTTATGTGGTAAAAGTGGATGTTTCTGTAAGATTTTGATTAGCTTCGCGACATGAAATTGAAATAAATAAAAATTCATGAGTGATAAAAGTAATAACCAAGGTAGGGCTTATGAGTTTGTATGCCTATTGACTTTAAATGAAGAAATAGGCAAACTTCGTCCTGTAAATATTGTTCCAAATAGTAGTTTTATTGCAGCAGAACATGCTTGGAATCAATTGACTACAGAAATGAAGAATATCTATAAGATAAGTTCTTATGCTGCAGTTGTTCAAATCTTGGATTTGGAACCTCGTATCATAGAAAAAGGAGAAGATGTTTTAGAATTACAACTACAGGCGGATTTCAAAGGAGAAGATGGGGATGTGAGAGATATTTTGATTATTCGTCGTAATATTCAATGGGAAATAGGGTTAAGTCTTAAGCATAACCATTTTGCGGTAAAGCACAGTCGTCTTAGCCAAAAGTTAGATTTTGGAGCTAAATGGTATGGAATTCCTTGTTCTCAAGTATATTGGAATAGTGTAAAACCTGTATTTGATTATCTTTCCCAAGAAAAAAATAAAAAGACATTGTTTAATAATTTACCGGACAAAGAGAAGGATGTTTATATTCCATTATTGAAAGCTTTTATTAATGAAATAATCTATCAAAATCAGACGCATTCAGACTTACCTCGTAAATTAGTTGAATATCTTTTAGGTAAATATGATTTTTATAAGATTATCAGTATAGACAAACGACGGACCACACAAATCCAATCTTACAATTTACACGGCACACTTAATCAAAATAGTGTATGTAAAAAAGCAAGCATCATAATACCCACTTCATCATTACCGACCCGTATAGTTAGTTTGGAGTTTGTTCCAGGTAGAATGAATACGGTTGAACTTTATATGGATGGAGGTTGGCAATTTTCTTTTCGCATGCATAATGCTGAAAAAATAGTAGTTCCAACTTTAAAGTTCGATATTCAAATAGTAGGCATGCCTACTACTATAGTTACTATAAATTGTCTTTGGAAATAAAAATATAATAGAATGGAATTAATCAGTCTTTTTTCCGGCGCAGGAGGTTTGGATTTAGGCTTTCATAAAGCGGGATTTAGAACGGTTGTGGCAAATGAATTTGATGCAAAAATTTGCCCGACTTATCGTGCTAATTTTCCGGAGGTAACTCTGATTGAAGGAGATATTCGTAAAATACCTTCTTGCGAGTTTCCGGATAATATTACAGGCATTATAGGAGGTCCTCCTTGCCAATCATGGAGTGAGGCTGGCTCATTAAAGGGAATAGAAGATGCTCGTGGTCAACTGTTCTATGAATATATTCGTATTTTGCGCGATAAGCAACCTTTATTTTTTGTTGCAGAAAATGTATCTGGTATGTTGGCAAAACGTCATTCAGATGCAGTTAGTGGCTTTATGAAGTTGTTTGATGAAGCGGGATATGATGTTAATTTAAAGTTGCTTAATGCTAATGATTTTGATGTTCCGGAAGACCGAGAACGAGTGTTCTATATTGGATTCCGTAAAGATTTAAATATCCATGATTTTGAATATCCTACTCCTTTAGAGCATAAGCCCACTTTGCGTGAAAGTATTTGGGATTTGCAAGACTCTGCAATACCTGCTCTTGAAAAAAATAGGACTAATGGAGATGCTTGTAAAGTACCTAATAACGAATATTTTATAGGGGCATATTCTCCTATATTTATGTCGCGTAATCGGGTACGCTCATGGGATGAACCCGGCTTCACTGTTCAGGCTAGTGGTCGTCAGTGTCAATTACACCCACAGGCACCTAAGATGATAAAGGTTGAAAAGAATTTGCAAAAGTTTGTGGAAGGGAGTGAAGAGCTTTATCGCAGGATGACTGTGCGTGAAGTGGCACGTGTGCAAAGTTTTCCAGATGATTTTAAGTTTATTTATGAGGATGTAAATTATGGATATAAGATGGTAGGCAATGCTGTACCTGTAAATTTGGCTTATCATGTAGCTATGCAAATAAAGGAAACGTTAATAGAAAAAGGGATAGTGCTTATATAAGATATGAAAGTCGCATCTTTTTTTGCAGGATGTGGAGGGTTAGACCTTGGCTTTGAGCAGGCAGGCTATGAAGTTATTTGGGCGGATGAATTTGATGAGACTATACACAAGACTTACCAATTCAATCACCCAAATACCTATTTGTGCAAAGCGGATATTAGAGAATTAAAAGGAGAAGATATTCCTGAGTGTGATGGGTTTATTGGAGGACCTCCTTGTCAAGCATGGAGTGAAGGGGGGAAACAATTAGGATTGGAGGATGAACGAGGATTATTGTTCCTTGAGTATATCAGATTAATAAAAGAAAAGCTTCCTACGTTCTTTCTTATAGAAAATGTACAAGGGATTATAAGCGACAAACATTTTAGTACATTTCTATCATTCCTTTCTACTCTTGAAAAAGCTGGATATGTTGTAAATTATTCATTATTGAATGCCGCAGATTATCATATTCCTCAAGATCGTTATCGTGTCTTTATTATTGGTTTCTTGAAAGAGTTGAATTGTACCTTTGATTTTCCACGACCATATGGTAAACCTTATGTTACATTGAGTAAGGCTATTGGAGACATCATGGAAGTGCCTCATCCCTATGTAAATGAACATGTGAATCCTCAATATAATAGATGGCTTAATCATGATATCTTTGCAGGCTCATGGGATGCAAAATTCATGGCACGTAACCGTGTTCGTTCATGGGATGAGGTTTCATTTACAATCCAGGCACAGGCTAAGAATTGTCCCTTGCATCCTCAGGCTCCTAAGATGAAATATATATCCCCTAATCTGCGTTCTTTTCAACAAGGGGCAGAGCATTTATATCGTCGGCTTAGTGTTCGGGAATGTGCAAGAATTCAAACTTTTCCAGATAAATTTCGTTTTTTCTATGATGATGTAAAAAATGGTTATAAAATGGTTGGTAATGCAGTTCCTCCTCGCTTAGCTAAAGTTTTAGCCTTGTCAATAAAAGATGCTTTAATTTCAGCTCAAGCAAGTCAAAAGTAGCAATGTATTATTAAAAGACAGCTGGACAAGACTTTCGCACAAAAAGTCCGCATGGTTGCAATGCAATATCCACATAGCTCCAAGAAGAAATGGTCAAGTATCCTAATAATACTTTGCCAAGTATCCAATATAGAGATAACCTTTGCGCGAACCAATGCCCGGTTGGAGTTCAAAAAAGAATGTAAATCCTGTCCCCTCTTTGGCAAAAAAGTCGCATCTTTGCAGCATGAATTTACATTACGCTTGGTTAGAACAGTTCTCGTTGCTTGAATTCCTGGTCAAAGGGTTCATCATCGGTGTGGTCGTATCCGCACCCTTGGGACCCGTAGGAGTGCTATGCATCCAGCGTACGCTGAACAAGGGACGTTGGTATGGCTTCGTCACTGGGGTGGGAGCGGCATTGAGCGACATCATGTACAGTCTGATGACAGGCTATGGCATGTCGTTCATCTACGACTTCCTGCAACGTCCGTCGAACATCTTCTACCTGCAACTCATCGGGAGCATCATGCTTTTCTTTTTCGGGCTCTACACCTTTCGCAGCAATCCCGTGCATGCCCTCCGTCCGGTGTCGACCAGCAAAGGGACGCTGGTGCACAACTTTGTGACCGCTTTCTTTGTCACCCTCTCCAATCCGCTGATTATATTCCTGTTTATAGGCTTCTTCGCCCGATTCTCGTTTGTCCTGCCCGGCATACCGGTCTATGAACAGACGCTGGGCTATCTGGCCATCTTTGCCGGAGCCATCACGTGGTGGTTCAGCATTACCTATTTTGTCAACAAGGTGCGCACGCGCTTCAACCTGCGCGGCATCTGGATTCTGAACCGCGTCATCGGCGGCATCGTCATCGTTGCTTCCCTGGCGGGATTCTTCGGCACCCTGTTGGGTAAATCTCTTTATTAAGTGTCGTCACTACTATGTTCATTGCAAAACAACTCAAGGAATCCAACATCGCAGAATACCTGCTCTACATGTGGCAGGTGGAAGACTTGATACGTGCCAACGGGCTTGACATCGAACGCATCAAGGACAGCATCATCCGTCCGTATGAACTCGACGAGGAACGGAAACGGGAACTCACACAGTGGTATGAAGACCTCATCGACATGATGCGCCGCGAGGGAGTGGCGCAGAGCGGACACCTGCAAATCAACAAGAACATCATCATCCTGCTCACCGACCTGCACCTGCGGTTGCTGCGTTCCCCGAAGATACCAACCTACGGGGCGAACTACTACCACGTGCTGCCCTACATCGTCGAGATACGTGCACGGGGCGACCGTCGGGATGTCCCGGAAATAGAGAACTGCTTCGACGCGCTCTACGGGGTGATGCTCCTGAAGTTGCAGAAGCGGGAAGTGAGCCGTGAGACGGCGGCGGCCGTGGCGGAAATCAGCCGTTTCATCGCGCTGCTGGCTGCCTATTATAAAAAGGAGAAGAACGGAGAACTGGACGAACTGCTGGCTGACGAATGAGCGACGGGAATACGAAAACAGCAAGTCCCCGTTGCCGATGAGCCGGGAGTCAGCGAAACCTGAGTACGATAAAAAACATTCAAGACCCATGAACGAAATAGAAAGAAGACGAACCTTTGCCATCATTGCCCACCCGGATGCCGGTAAGACCTCACTCACCGAGAAGCTGTTGCTCTTCGGTGGACAAATCCAGGTGGCAGGCGCAGTGAAATCAAACAAAATCAAGAAGACAGCCACCTCCGACTGGATGGACATCGAGAAGCAGCGCGGCATCTCGGTGACGACATCCGTGATGGAGTTTGACTACCATGACTATAAAATCAACATCCTCGACACGCCGGGTCACCAGGACTTTGCCGAGGACACCTACCGCACCCTGACGGCGGTCGACAGCGTCATCATCGTCATCGACGGCGCCAAGGGTGTGGAGACGCAGACCCGCAAGCTGATGGAGGTGTGCCGCATGCGCAACACGCCGGTCATCATCTTCGTCAACAAGATGGACCGGGAGGGTAAGGACCCCTTTGACCTGCTCGATGAACTGGAGGAGGAGCTGCACATCGCCGTGCGTCCGCTCTCGTGGCCCATCGACCAGGGACAACGCTTCAAGGGTGTGTACAACATTTATGAGCAGAACCTCAACCTCTTCCAGCCGTCGAAACAGGTGGTGACCGAGAAGGTGCAGGTGGACATCCACACCGAGGAGCTGGACGAGCACATCGGCGCTCCGCTGGCAGAGAAGTTGCGTGCAGACCTGGAACTGATAGAGGGTGTCTATCCCGAGTTCGAGGTGAACGACTACCTGAAGGGTGAGCTGGCACCGGTGTTCTTCGGTTCGGCATTGAACAACTTCGGTGTGCAGGAGCTGCTCGACTGCTTTGTGGAGATAGCCCCCAGTCCGCGTCCCGTCATGGCGGTAGAGCGTGAGGTGCGTCCCGAGGAGCCCAAGTTCACCGGTTTCGTCTTCAAGATAACCGCCAACATCGACCCCAACCACCGTTCGTGCGTGGCGTTCTGCAAGATTTGTTCCGGACGCTTCACCCGCAACACGCCCTACCTGCATGTCCGTCACGGGAAGACCATGCGCTTCTCTTCGCCGACGCAGTTCATGGCGCAACGCAAGACCACGGTCGATGAGGCCTGGGCGGGCGACATCATCGGTCTGCCTGACAACGGCACTTTCAAGATCGGCGATACGCTGACGGAAGGGGAGAACCTGCACTTCAAGGGCTTGCCCAGCTTCTCGCCCGAGATGTTCAAGTACATCGAGAACGCCGACCCGATGAAGGCGAAGCAGCTTGCCAAGGGTATCGACCAGCTGATGGACGAAGGCGTGGCACAGCTCTTCATCAACCAGTTCAACGGACGCAAGCTGATCGGTACCGTGGGGCAGCTCCAGTTTGAGGTAATCCAGTACCGTCTGGAGAACGAGTACAACGCCAAGTGCCGTTGGGAACCCGTCAGCCTCTACAAGGCATGCTGGATCGAGAGCGACGACCCCGAAGAGCTGGAGGCATTCAAGAAGCGCAAGTACCAGTTCATGGCGAAAGACCGTGAAGGACGGGACGTTTTCCTCGCGGACAGCGGCTATGTGCTCCAGATGGCACAGAACGATTTCAAACATATCAAGTTCCACTTTACCAGCGAGTTCTGATAGGGGAGTACTCACATGTGGCTAACCGGAAGTGGGTATTCTCCCGACCGTAAAACCCCTATAAATAGGTATTTCATGTCTGCGTCGGATGCACTTACTTTGCAACATCCAAACAACGAAAGATGAAATGACTATGAAAAAGATTGGCGTATTTTACGGTTCCTCAACCGGAACGACAGAAGGAGTGGCAGAAACCATCGGACAGAAGCTCGGTGTGGCTGG
>ENA-OPTB01000809-OPTB01000809.1-human-gut-metagenome-genome-assembly--contig:-NODE-809-length-28215-cov-5.155114_pt1 | contig 28215 bp, 31 predicted proteins | sample MGYA00241810_ERZ501911 | MGnify/ENA primary metagenome ERZ501911 (study PRJEB25962, sample SAMEA2042304) | human gut metagenome | biome: human gut; feature: human-associated habitat; material: faeces... | reverse complement strand
AAAAAAAGGCAGGCGGGAAAAAGTTTCCCGCCTGCCTTTTAGTATTCTGTTATTTTATTATAGCTGAAAGCGCCGCCTCGAAACAGGACGGACAATATAGGTAAATTCCTTTTCCGTTTTTATCAAATAATCGAACCCACTAGTCAATATTATTTCCAATTCATCATCCAATACCAAATAACGGTCGTGATACTCCGGTAATGTACGATCTACAAATGTCCATTTTTCACAATGCGCTCTTAACATAGCTACATCCAGATACTGAGAATCATAGACTACAGTCAGTTGTTTTGTTGGGAAAATAGCCTTCAAAAGTTCTACATTGGCACCACCCTGAAAAGAATATTTATCATATACATAAATAGTTTTAGCTTTTCTGCATAGTGCAGAAATATGCTCTATAGCTTTCTGCCGGCTTTCACGCTTGAAAAAACAAGCAGTCAGATTATTTTCGATTTTATCTCCATTAATATTCACATAAGGATAATAATCCTTATCTGTACACAAAATAATCTTATACAATGTATTTTGAGCTAAATCCTCTAAGGGTTGCGTCGTAAAGCCACTTTTTCTAAGCGTAGTCTCTAATTGTGCACTAATACCCTTCCCGATCCTCTTGAGTTGGCTAGTATTCGTTAAAATAGAAGGTTTATAATAATGCAAAAGTTTCTCAATCAAATTTCTATCATAATCTCGTCCCTCCTTAAAGTTACAATACTCTTCTTGTAACTCATCACTCAATACAAAACTATAATTTCCCATATCATTCCATTTCTAAAAGTTCAGCCAATGTTGCATCAAAAAAGCCCCTCGGAAACTCAGGCTGAAAACGCCCATCCCTATTTAGCTGAATTCTTTCAAACGGGTCAACAATTCCTTTCTTATAATATATAATTGCCTTTTCCGCATCAAATTTCTTCTTGAATACCAAATATTGCAATTTATTAATCAAATGGTCGCAATGTGTTTCTATAATCAATTGAATACCGGCATTGGCGATAAAAGCAAAGAAATCCCCCAAGCGGGATTGAGCAGCCGGATGAAGATGTATTTCCGGGTTCTCAATCATTACTACATCTCCCGGTTGGGAACGTAAGCACAAAATAAGCACTTTTGCCAGATAACTCACACCAGCCCCCAATTGTGTAGGTAAGATTCCCGGAATATTGTCACTATTATATTTTACCTCCACTATCTGCTCATTCCTCTTTTCCGTTTTCAATTCCAGCTTCAATCCCAATATATAACTTTGCCAATAATTAAGCTGGGCAGCCAATGTAAACGAACTTTCATCTTTCACTAAAGCACTAATCAAGGCTTTAGATTTCTCTCTTTCAAAAGTACCTAACAGATAATTTCCATCAACACCACACACCGTTACAGAAGACATACTTGCCAAATTCTCGGCCCCCACACGGTTAGCCGACAGATAAAATAGATTTTTCTCTATTTCCAATCCGGCACATCCCGTCATATTCTCCTCTTCCTCCTTCTCTGAGAGTTTATATCCTACAATAGTTCCATCTATATCCAATCGAATCTCAATTTCTTTTGCATTCTCATATATATTCCTAAGAGTGGAAAAAGAAGAAAGCAACTGGCTCAAATGTAGTTGTCCGCTCTTGGTGGTAGCCTTATTCACCAATAAAATGGCCTGCAATACGCTCGATTTTCCAGTCGAATTCAGCCCCGTCAACAAAGTTAACGGCTTCAACGCCATCTTTTCATGCTTAATATTCTTCAAACCACTTATCGTCAGTTCTTGTATCATTATCTTAGTTCTTTTAAAAATTGATTTATACGTGAATATCTATATCCCAAGCTAGTAACAGAATCAACATTTCCCTGGAAATAACCACTTTCGTCCAACGACTCCTTCAAAGCTTCTATAGCTAGCCGTATCTCTTTTTTATAATCCAGATTCCATTCAAACATAAATAGATATATGAGGCATTCAAACAAAGGCATATTTATCGGGCGACGTTTACTTATACCCGAAAAACGGAAAGCATCCTCTCCCAATATCAAATAGATATTCCTTAAAGCGACTAAAAATGTCTCTTTCAACATTCCAACCTCCTCCTCTGTCATGAATTGATTGATAAATATCATCACCTTAGCTAAAAAATCATCAATATCGCTTCGATACTCTATCGGCTTACCCAAATCGGCCGTTTGCAATTGTTGCGTCATTAACAGATAAAAAGCTATTGCCCGCAATACAATATACCGATCCCGCATTCGGGTAGGGCTTACACCTCTTCCCGTCGCATCCTTAAACTCATCCGAATTACAAATGCTATCTATAAGTGCAGTTGCATTACCCCGATATAAGGCATTACGCATTTCTTGATTATTCAATCGGGTTCCACCACGATTTACTCTATCAAAAATATCATATTTCACACGCTCCGGGGTCGGCGGCTGAATAATATAGAAAAACAGTTGGTAGTCTTCGAATATCCCTTGCAATTTTAAGTCCAAATCAGCAAATGCACTTCCATTTAAGGTATGCAATATTTTCAAGTCCTTTAATTTGAATCCTCCCTCTAAGAACTTTAATATTGTATTGATACGCTGTCGTCCGTCAACCACCTGCTTCTTTCCATCTCTAGCCTCAAATAAGTACATAATAGGAATGGGTATTCCCATCAATATTGATTCTATCAATTCAGATGCCTGCCGACCTTTCCATACGTCATTTCTTTGAAAATCGGGGGAAATAATTATTTCTTTTCTCTCTACGCACAAACGTCTTAAGTGCAAAATACTAAACTGAGCTTTCTCCACCCGCACTTCCGCATTGGGATAAATAGTCGACGAATTGTTTTGTTCCATATCCAATCCGGACTCACTTTCCAACCATTCTTCTTGTATTCTCATTTTGTACTATAAATTCTAGAGAACAAAGATAACAACTCTTAAGTTTAAAGCCAAAGAAATAAGAGCTTAGTTACAACTATATCCAAAATCTTGTGTTATCCCGATAGAGAAAATTATCCTCACGTATCTCCGAGAATGTCTGTATCCCAATAGGGTATAATCTTTGCGAATCTTCCATATCAATCATATTTTTCACAAAGCTACAAAAAATATCCGTTCAAAAAAGGCAGGCGGGAAAAAGTTTCCCGCCTGCAACTCTTTCACTTTATCTGTTTTTTCACTGTTCTCCCCGCTCCTCCTCTCTTCTCTTTCTGTACTCCAGATACAGCAACTTCCATTTATCCAAATACGCCTCGATTTCCTCCTCACTAAAGGAGTCAAAAAAGAAATCGACAACTTCTACGTAATGACTCAATCTGCCATCCAGCCCTTTTTTACATCATTGTAGGTAGAATGCCCGATACCTATTGCCTTATACACTTCAGGATTCTTCAAACCCGAACGGTCTTGCAACTCCAAAATGCAAGCGCCCAAACTCTCATAACAAGCTTTTTCTTTTTTCATTCTTATTTATTGTTAAAAACACACCATAACGATTAATTATTTTAACTTTCATCCCATATGTCGGGATGATGTTTATTTCGTATTTGCTAATTTTACACCGTGTTTTAAAGCACATTCGTGTTTTTTTCGCAAAGGTAAAAATTTAAACTCATTACAGCAAAACAATATGCCAAACAACTACAGAATGTCCTATTTCATGCCACCCATCGCCCCCGTCAGGAATGAAGAAGGACGAATTGTCACCCCCGCCCCCCTTCTCCCCTTCTGCGAAATCTCCGTGGAACAAGTTTTCCAGATGATCACCTGCAACGAAGACCTCAGGCTCCTGACCGAACAAGTACGCAACACCCCGGATATGCGGACGGCAAAAGCAACGCTCCTGCCTTACGTGACTCCCTGCGGCACCTTCACCCGTCGCAACGGCAAGTGCTTCCTATCCCCCTCACGGCTGATAGTGATAGATGTAGACCACCTCGACTCCTACGAAGAAGCCGCCGGAATGCGCCGCACCTTGTTCGACGATCCCTTCCTCCGCCCCGTACTTACGTATATCAGCCCCAGCGGTCGGGGCGTGAAAGCATTCGTCCCGACCGGCACACCATTTCCGGCAGACGAGATACGGAATGTCACAGAAAGCATCCACAGAGCCATGCAATATGTCGAAATGGCCTACGCCCCGGCAACGGACATCACCGCCCGTGCAACTGCTAAAGGCGTAGACGGTTCAGGAAAAGACCTGGTAAGAGCCTGCTTCCTGAGCCACGACCCCGAAGCCTTATTCAGAAACATCTGATATGACTTATAAGTCATTGCCTGACCATATACGAATTTATATTTCTCAATTGTATAATTCCCAATCCAAGAAAAATGAACGACATTGAATCACTACGCCGCCTCACCGAGACAGTCGAAACGGCAGGAGCGGATATCGCCCCGACTTACATTGAGTACGTACAACTGGCATTTGCCATCGCCACAGATTGCGGCGAAGCCGGGCGCGACTATTTTCACCGTCTCTGCCGCATGTCCGCCAAATATCAGCGTGAACAAGCCGACAGGGTATTCTCCAACGCACTCACCACGAAACATGGCGACATACATCTGGGCACAGTGTTCCACCTCGCCGAAACAGCAGGAGTCACCATCCGCAAAGACGAAGTTATGAACAGCCCGGCGGGTACAAAAGGTACAGCAGGTACACCCCGCAATTTTCTCACACACACGTGCGCGCGTAATAAGGTAAGAAATGACGAAACTTGCGGAAACGGAGAAGAAGAACTATTGCCGGGCAGTGAACCGCAGCATCCGCTACCTACCTTCCCCGAAGCTGACTGGCCGGAGTTTCTGCAACGTATCATAAGCTATGGAAACACTGCGGCCCAACATGACATCATGCTATTAGGAGCATTGACAGCCTTAGGTTCTTCCATGGAACGGTATGTGCGTTGTTCTTATGGCAGTAAATACCAGTATCCCTGTATGCAATGTTTCGTCATCGCCCCTTCCGCTTCCGGCAAAAGTATCCTTTCCTATATCCGGTTGCTCGTAGAACCTATCCACGACCAGATTCGTACAGAAGTGGCCGTACAGATGAAAGCATATAAGAGAGAGAAAGCGGCTTACGAAGCAATGGGCAAAGAGCGTTCAAAAGTGGAAGCTCCGCAAATTCCTGCCAACAGGATGTTTCTTATTTCCGGTAATAATACCGGCACGGGTATCCTGCAAAACATCATGGATTCCGAAGGAACAGGACTTATCTGTGAAGCCGAAGCGGATACCCTTTCCACTGCCATAGGCTCGGATTACGGGCACTGGAGCGACACGCTCCGCAAAGCGTTCGACCACGACCGCTTGTCTTACAACCGCCGTACGGACCAGGAATACCGGGAAGTAAAAAAGAGCTTTCTTTCCGTCCTGATTTCCGGAACACCCTCACAAGTCAAAACTTTTATTCCGACGACAGAAGACGGTGCTTTCTCCCGTCAACTGTTCTACTATCTGCACGGCATCTGGAAATGGGTGAGCCAGTTTACAGAGGACAAGATAAATTTGGAAGAGGTATTTACCGCTATGGGATTGGAATGGAAAGGGAAACTGGATATGATAAAAGCACATGGAATTCACACACTCCAGCTCACGGTTGGACAGAAAGAAGAATTCGACGCACTCTTCTCCCGCCTGTTCTCCCGTTCGAGCATAGCCAATGGCAGGGAGATGTACAGTTTCGTAGCCCGCCTGGCTGTCAATCTGTGTCGTATCATGGCGGAAGTAGCTGTATTGCGTGCTCTCGAAAGTCCACAGTCTTATCAGTTCAAAGTGTCCCCTGCTTCCAGCTTTACTCCCGACAAGGAGATTCCTACTGACAACATCAATGACGGTATTATTACCCGTTGGGACGTAACTATTACTCCCGAGGACTTTAAAGCTGTGCTTGCACTTGCTGAACCTCTCTACTGTCATGCCACGCATATCCTGTCTTTCCTTCCTGCCGTAGAAATCAGTCACCGTTCTAATGCCGACCGGGATTTCCTCTTCGAACAGTTGGGTGAAGAATTTACCCGCGCACAGTTGTTGGAACAGGCAGCTGCCATGGGAATCAAAGAAAACACTGCCCTCACCTGGTTGAAACGATTGACAAAAAGCGGAGTGCTTATCAGCATAGATGGAAAAGGAACTTACTCGCGCGCACGTGTGCGTGTGTAAGGGAGCCCCGGAAAAGTGTACCTGCTGTACCTGCCCGTTATTAACAACGCAGTGATTGGTCTGTATCAAAGCAGCGCTTTACGAGTGCTAAAGCTTAGCTTTACGTCCTCTAAAGCGCCGCTTTAGCAGTTGTAAAACGCTGCTCTCCTAAGGCTCGCCCAACGCATCCACAATCACCCTCACCTCCAACGGTGTGAAAGAACGATGTTCCGGTTGATAACCCAAATCATACAAGCGTTGTAAAAGTCCGGGACACCGCAGGATCCATTTTTTCATTTTCCGGTAAGCGGCAATACTGGTAAGTTCGGGAGAATAGAGTTGCGCCAGCTCCATGCGTCCATACGCACGTATTCTGAATTCTTTCATGATGGATAAGTTTCTGATTTACTGTCACAAAAGTAACAAAATATTTCCACATAGCCAACGTTTTTCCATTGAATAACCGACCCTAATTGCATATAACCGACAAGGTATGAGCATAACGGTACACAACCGATTTTCCGGTAGTCCGGGGTTGTATCTTTGTATCGTCGAAAGGGGAAAGAATCCCGGAGACACCATGTATAACCCTTTAATTTATTGTTTTATGATTCGTTACAAAATTTATCAGAACCAGCAGAAGAAAGGCTTGAATGCGGGAAAGTGGTTCGCCCGTGCGGTAAGCGATGAGACGTATGATTTGGGCAAGCTTGCCGAACATATGTCGAAGCACAATTCACCGTATTCCGGCGGTGTCATCAAGGGTGTGCTCACCGATATGGTAGACTGCATCAAGGAGTTGCTGCTCGACGGCAAATGTGTGAAAATTGACGACCTTGCCATTTTCGGTGTAGGTATCCGCAGCAAGGCTGCTGAAACGTTGGAAGAGTTTTCGCTGGAGAAGAATATCACCGGTATGAGACTCAAGGCACGTGCCACCGGCAATCTGTCAACGACCAACCTGAAGCTCGACAGCCAACTGAGACAGCAGGCGGAGTATCAGAAGCCTACCACTTCCGGTGGCGGCGGTTCCGGTTCTGATTCCGGCAATACGCCTGATCCGAACCCGGATGATGGCGGAGAAACTCCGGATCCGGCAGCTTAACCCTTGTCCCTATCTCCTGTCTCTCCTATTTTCTGTGAGCCCTTCTTTTTGCGAAGGGCTCGCTAATATTAAATTATTTAATCTTAAAAAAATCGACTTATGAGCAATTCATCATCACGCCGCTCCGTATGGAGCCTGGTTCTCAAAATTATCATCACTGTAGCCACCGCCATCGGCGGTGTGTTCGGAGTGCAAAGCTGTATGTAGGTTAATGAGGACTATTACGCTAATTATCATTCATTGCAGTGCTACGCCGGAGGGGAAATCCCTCTCGGCGGAAGCCTGTCGTTCAGACCATATCCACCACCGGGGATTTCGTGACATCGGTTATCATTTCTATATCACACGTGACGGAGAGATTTATCGGGGACGGTCGCTTGAAAAGGTTGGGGCACACTGCCGGAACCATAACGCACATTCGGTAGGTATTTGCTACGAAGGCGGGCTGGATGCGGAAGGAAAGCCGAAGGATACTCGTACCTTGGAGCAAAAGGGTTCGTTGCTTGCTTTGTTGAGGGAGTTGCGGAGACAGTTTCCGAAAGCGTTGATTGTGGGGCATCGTGATTTGAATCCGATGAAGGGATGTCCGTGCTTTGATGCGGTAAAAGAGTATTTGCAGGTATAAATTAAAAAGACGAATGGCCGACAGAAGATTTCATTGTCAGCCATTCGTCTTATATTTTCTATAATAACCCTGAATTTATTCGTACTGCCAAATATCATCCATGGTAATGGGCACATAAGCACCATCTTTCATTTCTATGATAACAGAAGGTTCATGTACAACAAGAGTGTGCCACATTCCAACGGGGACTTGAGCACCATAAACACCTTTCGCGGGATTCAATTCATAACGACCGCATTCAACTCCTTTTTCGTTATAGAAAAGTTCGGTGACATGACCTCTAAGCAGAATTACGGTTTCACTAGTCGTTGTGTGACGATGAATGGGAACATGCGTTCCCGGTTGCAAGGCATTGAGCATACGTTGTGAAGTGTCTCCATCTCCATTACGCAAATCCAGATTGACACGACGTCTCTCATTGGTTTCAGCTTGAGACAGCAACTCATCAAGTAATTGGTCATTAATTTCCATCATTCCTTTCGTTAGCTTTAGCACGCAGATACTCTTCGTGCAAATGATAATACTTCTTTTTGAACAATATATAGGCTACACACAGCAATGCCAATACCACTACAAGATACAGATACTTGTTCACCGGCAGATAGATGGCACCCAAAGAAATTACCAACTGCAAAACCATGTAGATGGTGGACACTGTCACATGCTTAATATGCAGTTCATTAGCCATCAGTTGATAAGCATGCTTGCGATGGGGTTTACCTATATTCTCGTGTAGCATGATGCGGTGACAGATAGTAAGCACACTGTCCACACCATATACCATCAACAGCACTATAGCCCAATAGTTTCCGCTCTGCAAAATATAAGAGCCCAGGAAATAGAGCAGAATAAATGCAATGGAGACACTACCCACATCACCGGCAAAGCATTTTGCCCTGGTGCGGAAGTTGAACAGGCAGAACACCAATACACTCAACAAAGTCACAATGATAAAGTTGTTATCGGTGTATTCCTCCTGCATATTCAAGAGCAACAAGGGAATCAATACCGCCAATGAATAGCCACCAGTGATACCATTTATGCCATCCATGAAGTTATACGCATTGATAATACCTGTACATACTATAAGTGCAATGATAACCACCCACCAATACTCAGGCAGTAAAATACCCCACTGATAGAACATGAGCGTCATAGCGGCGAAATGTACAATCAGTCGAAATTTATTGGGTACCGAATGAATATCATCGGCAAAACTGATGCCACCCAACATCGTGAGCCCCAACAGGAACCACGGACATGTTAAACCATAAAAGGCGGCATAAAGCCAGGCTCCAAACAAGAAAATAATACCACCGCCACGCAACACTATAGAACTGTGCGATGAACGCAAGTTGGGTTTATCTATAATGTTACACTTATCGGCAACCTTGAAATATGCTAATTCAAGAACAAGCAACAATACTGCTATCAACAGATATACGACCATACTTATTTTGTATTTGCAAATGATTTAACGGTTTGTGTCAGTCCTTCTTCGGCACGTATGGGCATTTTATCTACCCCCAGCGCCCTTTTTATTTTGGCATTGCTCACCACATAGTTTTCGGTAAGTTTCGTCAAACGCTCCGAGTTCAGCGGCAGGTGCAAAACGTCTCCCATCTTTGCCATGCCGTTCATCAATCCCTTGGGTAGATGCCAGATGTGTGCTCTCTTGCCCAGCGCATTGCAAATGACTGCAATAAGCTCGTTCGTTGACAAAGACTCATCATCTCCCATATTGTAGATGCCCGAAGCGACATCTTTGGTAAGCAAACCCTCAATGGCAAAGCAAAGATTGCCAACGGAAGTAAAACAACGTCGGTTCTCAAATGCCCCCAACGGCCAAGGTATCCCTCTTTTCACTACACCGTAGAGCAGATTGAGATTACCTTTGTTACCGGGACCGTGTATCATACATGGACGCAAGATATACACTTGCTTACCGGTTGCAGGATGAGACAAGATATACTCTTCAGCCTTAATCTTGGACTCACCGTAAGGCCCCACAGGATTAGGAACAATATCCTCAGTAAGAATATCGCCCGGAACAAAATCGGCAGCAGCCTTTACAGACGAAAAGAAGATAAACTTTCCGGCCGATGACTGAAGAAACCAGTCATAGATTTTCTGTGTCAATCCGGTATTAATCCTGAAATAAACCTCCGGCCCCGATGTTTTCTTCAAATCGTGTGCTTTGCCGGCAAGATGGATAACAGCATCTATTTGTGGAATCTTATTTTCGTCAAGGTCGTTCCAGGAAAAGGTCTTGACTACACCCTCTTTTTCCGGAGCAACAATGTCGAGACCATAAATTTCATGATTCCGTCCCATGGCCTTCACAATATTACTTCCTACAAAGCCGTGGATTCCGGTTATAAGTATCTTCATATTACTCTTTTGTAAAAATCAACTCAAAAACTTTCACAAAGTATTTCAATCCAAGCAACGGCATACATGTCCATATTCCATTTTCACGACATGCACGGACAATTTCCTTATTCAATATCCAGTTACTCTTCAAGTTAGCGGTACTCTTACCTCCTGTGCGCATCTTCATGAAATCCAAATGCAAATACTTTGATTTCAATTTATTTGAATAAAGGAAACGAGTCAGCAACTCGTAATCAGCCGCAATCTTATAGTCATACTGGTAATAACCATATTTCTCAAAATTGTGCTTATATGTATAAAACGAAGGATGTGCAGGCATAAAGCCAAAACGAAAACGCCAAGGCGCAAAGTTTTTAGATGAATAATAGCGTACCGTCTTATCCAAATCACTATCGTTCACAAAGCGGACATCACCATACACAGCCTCGACGGATTTATTTTGTTCAAAAGCCTCTGCTACCTTCGAAATCACATCCGTGCGATGAAAGAAGTCATCCGAATTGATGATGCCCACTACGTCACCGGTAGCCATTTTAATCCCTTTGTTCATGGCATCATACATACCCTTGTCCTTCTCTGAGAACCATTTCATGCGACCATTGAATTTAGGCTCATATTCTTTGATAATACTCACGGTTTCATCCTTAGACAAGCCGTCGGCAATGATGTATTCCAAATTCTTGTAGTCTTGCTTCAGCACACTTTCAATGGTATCTCGTAGCGTTGCAGCACTATTCCAAGTAACTGTTACTATAGAAATCCTCATAATTTATCATTAGTCATTAAACCACACAGCCTTACAGCGAAATATTCCAACGATTCTTAATAAATACCTTCATTTTCTCCTTATCCTCGCCACAAACCTTCTTACAAGCTAGGATATTACCATCCACCATAGCACGATACCACCATCCTTGGATGAATGCGAACAAGAAGCCCTCCTTACCATCAAGGAAACCACCCCTCATAACATAGCGATAACAGAAATATACAAAACTACGCCAAAACAATGGGAGCTTGTTATAATTATTCTTGCGGTTATGTTTCTCCTTTGCTTGTTTGCCAAGTCCCCCATTTTTGTCTCTATCATTACCCCCTGAAAGGTTGAATTCATCATTCAACACCTCGCAAGCTTCACGCTGTGCATAGTTGATGTGTTTGCGACAATAGTCACCCAAATCAATTAAAGAATGATCACAGAAATCATTATTCAACACTATTGAATGCCCCTCTTTCAGCGCAATATGCTCATCCATCAAGCGAGCATCGTCATATCTGCCCATACCTTTGCGAAACATACGCATAATCAACACAGGATATACGCCATGCTTTACCCACCTATCCATAAAGATGTGACGACGCTTCAACTCTATACCAGTCACCTCCTTGGGCAAAGTAGGCAACTTCGTTTCAATCTCTTCCACCAATTCTGGCAGCAGATACTCATCTGCATCAATACGCAACACCCATTCTGTCGATATCTCAATGTTATCAACCGCCCAGTTAAACTGTTCCGCTTGATTACCCGGATATTTGTGAACAACAACTTCCACATTATCAAACTCCTTACATATTCCTACCGTTCTGTCGGTAGATGAGCTATCTACCACGATGACCTTTTTGGAAAATGGACATACATTTTCCAAACAACGACGAATATGTATTTCCTCATTGTATGTGAGGATGATGGTTGTTAAATCAAGTTTATTCATTTTTCAGTTCTCTCTTCTTAATAAATTTTGCAGGATTCCCTCCTACTATAGCCCATCGTTCCACATCCTTAAAGACACAAGCCCGAGCACCAACTACAGCCCCTTCGCCTATAGTTACCCCCATGCTCACAAAAGCATCAGCCGCTACCCAAGCAGCATCTTCAATCACAATAGGAGCGGTGATAAGAGGATGTAATGGTTCTGTTACATCGTGGCTGGCTGTACAAAGAAAAGCACCTTGTGATACAGTCACATTGTCACCTAATATTACAGAAGCTACATTGTAACAATCTACATTAGATGCCAAACATGAATATCTTCCCATGACCAAGTTCTTTGGATAATAAACCTTTGCTGATGAATACACCACAGCAGTGGAATCAATCTTAGCCCCAAACAATCGAAGCAACATACGCTTCCATCCGCTCCCCATACTTCTTGGTAACGGTCGCGCTAAACACCCCCACACAATACTCCAAGCCAAACGCACCCATTGATGCTTTCGACCTAATGTATTATGATACTTTGATAAATCTATTTTTTCCATCAGACACTAATCAAAGAGTATATACAAAATCCGGTTTGGCACATTTGCCAACCACCCATCTATATAAATCGTTCATCATACCAGCCACTTTATGTTGCTCATATTCTTCTTCCATCAGCTTGCGCCCACGAGCACCCATAGCTACAACTTCAGCTTCCGACATACTCAATATTTCAAGCATCACCTTCGCAATAGTCTCAGGTTCATTGTCCTTCCACCATCCACACTGACACTCATTCAATTCACCCCAAGGCGTACCCAATGAAGCATATACTGGTGTACCACAAATTAGAGCTTCAGGTACAATCATACCAAAGTTCTCTTGCGTACTGGGAACCATCAATGCCCATAAGCGTGATAGACGATCGTATTTATCTTTACCGCTCACAAACCCTACAAACTCCACACAATCATCCAGCCCTAAACGCTTAACTTCCGTTTTCAAGAACTCTTCATAACAATCATCGTATTTACCCATAATTTGTAAAGACAATCTGCTTTGCTCTTCTTCCGATAAAAGAGTAAGCGCATAAATTAGATTCTCTACTCTTTTAATAGGATGCAACCGTCCCAAAAAGCCTATCTGTTTACGACCTTCAGATTTATTGACAATAGCTTCCACTCCTTTTGGAAAAACCACAGGATTAGGAATTACCGCAATAGGACCTTTATAGCCGAAAGTTCTACAATGTTCCATTTCTTGCTTGCAGGTAGCATGTAGACAAGTCGCGTTATGCACATCCTTATTAAACCATAATTTCAGCATAGGCCACTTTTTCCATCGCTTAATAGCAAGTGCAGAAGGATACAGCATACCATGGGGAGAAATAATATATGGCTTCTTTTTGGCACGTGCCATTTTACAAGTTACGTGGTTAGAATACATCCACAAACCATTAGTATGGTAAATGTCACAATCAGATTCAGCTAAAGCACGCTGCAAATTGGCAGAAAAAGCTAAAGGCGTTTTATAATCATTTGCCACTTCAATAAGCCAGCCACTCCCTTTACCCAAATTAGGTCCCTTACCATCAGCGCTTTCGGTAGTTAGTAAATGAACTGTAGCTCCCAAGTCTTCCAACCCCTCCAAAAGGTCACGAGTACAAGTACTGGGACCACCAGATGAAGCTGATAATCCCTGTATAGTCTGTAATACTTTCATTATTTTTAATTATTCTGCTTTTGAACAAGGACCGTCTTCTACTACATAATTTTCACCTTGTAACATCGATTGGCACAATTTATACAATTGCTCGGCAGCATTCTTTGGACTCCACACATCACGTATTGTCTTGTAAGCCTCTATGCTCATTCTTTCGCGTTCTTTAGGGTGTTTTATCAGCCAAAGTACTTTATCGAATAAATCATTCTTTTTCTTAAGATTAAATGAAAAGCCGTTTATGCCCTCTTTTATAAGATAAGGAGTTGAACCTGTCTCTATGGAACTTACAGGACAACATCCGCAGCTCATTGCCTCATTGAGTACGGCACCCCATCCCTCATTCTTATCACTGGTAAAACAAAAAATGTCATGCATGCGCATAGTCTCTATCACTTTACTGTTATGCATACTACCAAGCAGGTGAACAACCCCCTTCAAACCTTTACGTTGTATTAAAGCTTCTATTTTACTATATTCGGGACCCGTTCCAATCATATTGATTATAAAATCCACTTTTTCACGATAAAGCAAGGAAGCCAGTTGAAGCATCCGTTCCGGATGCTTCAACTGTAAAAATCTTGCTACCCACAAGATTTTTACAGTGGAAGCATTTCGCTTTGCCTTTTGTATAACTTCAATATCAATATCTGGTACGGCAGTAAAATATCCCCATTTATAACATTTCTTCTTGAATGACTGCATTAAACGAAAATCTCCTGCTGCATAAGCACTCGAACACAAAGCATAGAATGGCTTACCATGACAAGAAGTGTGATAATACCACTGTTGTTTAAGTAAACGAGGAGACAGTAAGTTTATCACCCCACGTTTCAACCAACGTTCACTATTAATAAATGTAATTTTGTTTGTCCGAATCCTCTCTTTTAAAAATATCAAAGGCGCAGCAGCGTATATCATCACATCTACCTCACGAATTAACCTCAATGCCTTCTGCACAGATTCCTTACCATCAGCCAACCGAATCAAGTAGGGTCGGCTAGAAAAGTCATTCATATCTCCACCTTTGCTATAGTCATTATCAACATCACCTGTCTCCACAAACCAATAATTTCCATTGGTCAATTTATATAGTTCATCAGCAACACAAGCCTGATGAATATTCAATGCTATTGATACAAATACTATTGTCATACCTCAAGTATTATTTATTCCAACCTATTTTTCATTTTCTTATAATCAGCACAATGCCCAATCATCAACCAATAAACAAAGCAGAGAAACCCACCTGCATATAAAGCATACCCCTCAAACATAGCATGTGTTATCATTGCAAGAAACATATACATTCTCATTTGGGCCACTACGCTTCTATCCCTACGTACACTTTTGTATGCACTTAATAACACACATAAATAGGGTATCATACCAACCACTCCTGTCATAGAAAGAATAGATAAATGAGTAGAGCCTGACTCTACCCCACCCGCAGCATTATAATCTTCTGAGTTCCTCAAATCAACAGAACAAAACCCAATTCCCAAAACCGGATTCTCCTCAAATTCTCGTATTCTATTATCCCATTTATCCTCACGACTATCAAATGTGCTACCAGCCTTTTCATTACGTTGCTGCTTAGTTATCAATCCCGTTGCAATTCTATCTGCAATAGGTATAGCTACAATTGATGTTACTACCAGCAATCCAATAAGAGCCTTTCGGCCACCACCCAAGTCTTTCATAAAAAAAAGTGAATAAACAATAGGTACAACCATAGCCAATGTAGCTCCTCTACTTGCTGACATTACAACTGCCGCTGCCGCTATAAAAAAAAGTGCAATAAGAATCTTTTTACGATAAACTACATATGTGTTAAGAAACATCAATGCCACAAGTGCAGACATAGGTCCAAGTAACATTGAATGCGCATAGAGTCCTCCGAATACACCTGCTGACGTAACATCATGCATCAAATCTTTACGCACTAAATTAATGCCGAGGAAATAACACACAAATGAACCTATTGTAAGAAATGTGAGAAGTATTAATATATTACGGTACACAAGACTCCTAAAAGCTATTGCTGTAGGAGAAGAAATACATGACGTACATAGTAATGTTACACATAGAAACAATAAGTACCGGATATTAGAGTTGAAAAAAGGTTCAGTTGCCCCTAATGCACTTAGAAAAAAGGCTATATACATTACCACATACAGTCCATCGATTTTCAGTTTGCCACATGCCAATATATATAACAAACAAACCATACACACGGGAATATATATACTTCCTAATAATGGAATACTAAAGCCTGTTATGCCATTTATCGCAATTATCGTAAACAACCACGCCATTCGCTTACAATTGATCGTAGCATCTACATTTGCAAAAACAGGTAAGTTTATCAAATAGTTAAGAATTTTATTCATTGTAATTCATCACAACATATATAATAAAAAATTTATTAACTGATATACTTCAAATACCCTGCAACAAGAGTGTTTATATCATATGGATGTATCAAAGTCTGCTTCAAATTTTGCGATTTAGCATTAGCAATCAATCTAGCCAATGTTTTATAATCATGTGGTTCAAATGTCCACAAATCTTCATCATCTTTCCCAATATATTCAGCAACCCCTTGATACTTACATATCATAAATGGTACACCACAGGCTGCCGCCTCAGTACATACACATCCAAATCCCTCAAAATAAGTTGGCAACACAAATAAATCCAACGATTGGTAATATCCCCTCAATTGAGAATGCTCGAACTCAGAAAGTATCTCAATATATTGTGTCAAATTATTATTAACTATATATTGTTTACAGTTGCTCAATGTGGGACCAGAGCCAACAAAAATTATTTTAATATCATGAATGCCATTGTCAACAAGTATTTTTAGTGCTTTAAGGAGTGTTATTTGATCTTTCAATTCCACAAAGTTTGCTATACAACCTATGGTATAAGGCTTAATGTTTACTCTTCTTTCTAAATCCTGCGTTTTTTCCAAGGGTTTAAACTTTTCACAATCAACTCCATTATATAATACATAAACATCCTTTATTTTTGGTTTACGAACTCCTTTCACAGCACTTAATGCATTGCGGTAGTCATCATAATAAAGATGTTGCGGTGCATTAGGAAAACTCAGTAAAGAATCTTTCATTCCTTCACTGACGCAAACATGCAAATCCACTTTCTCAAACAATTCAATACTTTTATTTGCTCTAAAAATTGCATTCCATTTTTTTCTCGCCCATTTTCCATTACGTATGGTAAAGGGATCGCAATCATGATGTTGAACGATAGCTTTTATCTTTGGGTTAAGATTCTTCAGAGCCAAAGCATAGGCAGCAAACTGAGAAGTATGACCATGAGCTACTGCAATGTCATTAATCTGAATACCAAGTTCTTTGACTCTCTTTATGAATAGGTAGGAGTTAATATCATTTGTGAGTCCATTCAGAATATAAGAAGGCATTTCAATACTATCGAAGTAATACACTTTTATCCCTTCATAGTCATAGGTCATAGTCCTTGTCCAAGGACACTTAGGCTTAAATACTATGACTTCATAGTCACTATTCTTTTCAATTGCCTTTACTTGATCATACACATAAGGGCCTCTAAAAGAATCTTTTGTAGGAAAAAAAGGCGTAATAGATATATATAATTTCTTCACTGAATGTATAATAAGATTTTTACATTAAAAAAATTGGAAGTATTAAAACTACCATTCTCTTTTCTTACTTTCGCCAAAAAATACCATTCTAGTGATAGGGTTAATAGAGATAATGCGGTCTATGATAAGACACAAAATTACCACAATAACAGTATATGCAAATGCTATGACAAATTGTAAGAAAAAGCCCATAGGTACATTAACAGCATCATGCAAACGTTGTGGCAAAGTTGTTATAAACAAATAATGAATGGCATATATCGGTAGCGTGTTCTTGCCAATGACACTTAAAGTCCTAGCCCATTTCTTTTCAGACGGAATCTCCTTACATATCATCCAAAATATAATTACGCCACCCACTCCACCGAGAAAATAGATAGGAAAACTTTGCATTCTTAATAGATACCATGCTACAAGTATAGTAATGAGTCCTATTGCATAGGTATATTTATTCAATACCCATTTATGAATCATCGTGTATTTACGCATCAAAAGTCCTAATGCGAAAAAAAGGAAATAATATTGTACGTTCTGTATAGGTAACAATCCACCCAAATTTATTCCCTTAATTCTTAATAATAGAATTACTGCATATATAATCGTATAAAGAACTATATCTATGAACAAACACAATTTATATCTTTTCAAAAAGTAATTTGCACAAGTATAAAAAAAGTCACACCACCACAAAGCGAGAAAAAACCAATATCCTCCACTACATACCATAGCTTGCGAACAGGTAATCTCCTCCTTACATACATTCAAAATGACAGACCAAACCACAAGAGGAACTAACAAAATTCTTGAACGTACAAGAAAACGATGCAACGTGTCCATTCCCTCGTGTTCTTTATCTTTATACGCCAAATATCCACTTACCGTAAAAAATAACGGCATCTGCACAATCGCCATAAACGCGTAAGAATATCTATCAGCATTTAGCCCAAACTCTAAGATATGCCCCATAACCACAAATAACATAGCTATGCCCCGCATATAATCTAATTCAAAAATACGTTTCATCATCCTTTTATTTTCCAACAGCACAAAGAAATTTATCAATAGACTTACCTATTAACCGCTTTAAATTATGCATCATGCACATGAAAAATGGCAAATCGCTCACCTTTTGTATATTCGCGCTATCTGACATATTTGATTCAAATCCTGTCCAATCTTGTGTACAAACGGAAGGTATGGTAAGATACAACTTAATCACCCCACTCTTTACCCATCGCCCCCAATGATCGCAAGGCACGCAAATAGGAAGATTCTCTTTCAATAAAGCTTTGGCCGCAAACAAAGTTAAAATATACGATTCTGTGCACAAACCATTAGAAACCTCACGAATATCCTCCCCGTCCTCAGGCTCGTTTGTGTGATTAGATAACAGTACCACCTGTGGTTTTGATACATCCAGCCATTTTTCCACCTTCTCCATAGTGACTTTAAAGTTCTCTTTCAAAACAATATCATCTTCCAATATACAAGCATACTGAATGTTCTCCGCTATCATCTTCTGAAATAACGTGTAATGAGACAATGCACATCCTATTTCCCCTGGCAATAGTTCTCTACCTAAACAGCACCACAGACGAAAGTGATTCACTTTTGAATTTCTTTCTATCTTAGACATTTCCTTTGCATAAACAGCCGGAAAACGTTCGTATGTGATGCCCAATCTTTTAAGTTGAGTATCAGCCGCTATAAGACGATCCTTGTCTTTATCTAAGTTTATTAAGAATGTTTGCATATTTTACAATGATTTGAATTTAACAGCTAAAGCAAGTAACCAAGGCATCTTTATTGCCAGCCAGATATAGTTTGTAGAAGTTAAATTGATTCCATGCTCTTCATACTTATTGACAATATTTTTAAAAGTTTTCTGCAATAGGCGTTTCCACACACCTGCAGCTATAGCATGTGCAGGTATGCATATGGCAAGATTGGTAAATCGAGGAAGAAAACCGGCAGTCGGTACTATATGATTTTTCTCCATGAATTCACAAAGATTATTCATAACTTTGAATGTATCATCAATAGCTTGCTTATGAATGTTAGCATTATGATATGCGGAACCTTCACGAAGACGATAGTAATAATTGGTATGATGAATCTTTATAGGGCTAGTTGCAAGTAACTCACACTTACGCATAAATTCCAAATCCTCGCCCAATATTATACCTTTTGTAAAACGAATGGCATACTCTCCATTTTTATCCCAAAATTTCCTGCTGTACCATATAGTTGGATGTGTATATGAAATCCATTTTTTGTAAAAGGTATCTAAGTTATCACATTCATCATAAGTTGTAGTTTCAACAGTGTATGGAATTGCTTCACCATCATTAAACATTTTAATGTCGAACATTACCATGTCTTTTTCTTTCAATAATTCTAGGTCAACAGGTGTATTTGAATCAATAAGATCATCCGAATCAACAAACCAACACCATTCTCCTTTTGCTATATCCAGTCCTAAATTACGAGCAACGGAGACACCTTCATTCTGTTTGTGAATTACCTTGAAGCGAGTATCTTTTACTACATACTCATCACAGATGACACCACTGTTATCCGGCGTTCCATCATCTATAAGGATTGCCTCCCAATTGGTAAATGTCCAATTGATAATTGAGTCTAGACACGTACGTAGATATTTGTCTACATTGTAAACAGGTATGATAATTGAAACTAGAGGCATAAATCTAATAATATTACAATCAAAGGACAGTTTATATCAATAAGCTAGTTGCAAAAGTTTGAAGCGGGAAACCATTGAAAGTTTATAAACAACCACTGCTACAATTATGCAAATAAATATAGCGATAACGGTTAACATAATTGTACTTGGGTGTAAGAGAAATGATATAGCAGCCAATACTGTTCCATGAATACAATAAATAATAATTGAATAAACTCGTAACTGTTTATATACAGCAGAACCTTTTAATGGCATACTGTAAAATACTGCAAACACAAGAATAGTAAATGGTATACTAATGTATTCTATCGGACATACTGGCGTAAGCAATAAGATAGAAACAAGTAGAAGTAATTTTACATACTGTGGCGTCCTCACAATAACTCTTACAAATTTATCTGACGAGCAATAATATCCTAACATCATCCAAAACATTCCTCTCCAAAATGAAAGAATTAGACTCCCAACATGCACTCTATACCATAGATAAGGTTGCTGCCAACTTTCTGGAAGTATACTATAAGTATACATATATACATATACCATACTGATTATTAATACAATAACATTTCTTACCCACTGCCTGTTTACGCCATATACGATAGGCATACCCACAATCATAGCTCCAAGAAACCAACTTGCAATAAAGGTTTCTCCAAGAAATATGTCCTTTAGCATAGATAACCCCAAATAAGGAAATGAATATTTACGTAAATATATTATATATGGCAACTGTACAACTATCCAAAAAAGATAAAGAAATAATGTTCTTTTTTCAAACATAAGTAATTGCCTATTCTTTTCTTTAGTTGTTGTAAGGCTACGCACCTTGCGGAAAAAGAAAAAAGAAGAGATAACAAAAAATGTTGGTACACAGACATTGGATATATTGTTTATGAGTACCCCAAAATAATCATTGGCAAGCATCTCGAAAACACAACTATGTACGCCAACGATGATGATTGACATTATGAACTTTAACAAATCAATACCGTTTAGATTTCTCATAATATTTATTATTTTAGGTCACTGCTTCTACTGCCCTTCTAATCGGCTTTTCCATTTTCCGCCAAACAATATCCCATAGTACTATCCTCAACCTATCAATCACAATAGCAACGACAAATACTCCCACAACAAATGCAAGGATACATATTTCATTCACAAATACCCAATCTGTCATCTGGTAAAGACCTGACACTACAGGTTTGTACCACACACTTAGTGCAAAAGGATTAGCATGCAATAGGTAAACCGCAAAACTTGAAGATGACACCCACACTATAACTCGTTGAAAATGAAGAGGGAAATTCATCTTTTCAAAGATAAAGAAAAAGGCGCATGCTTCAAGAATAACGAATGGACTGTTATATGCAAATAGTGTCCAACTGACTACGGATACATGGTCGCATAAGACCGGCAGATACGCAATTGCCACACCAAGGATAGTGAGCAAAATAGCTATCAACATATATGAATATATATATGTGTACTGGTTATACCTCGTAAACTTAGGTTGATACACCTTGAAATATCTGGCCAAAAGGTAGAGACCAACGAACGATAGGGCTGAATAGCCACCCTCATATATCGGTAGTAACCCAGTCCAACCATATACAAATTGTAACACATAAAACGCTATCAGCACCCTTTTGAAAGTTCGCCTACTAGTATGCTCTACCAAGGCATTCAATGCGGGACTAAGTATATATAGCAAAAGGTATGCATTAACAAACCAAAGAGTATTAATGACGGTTAGACATTTGGTAATATTGTTCATCGATACGGGCACTTTCCCCAATGCCGCCATCACACCAAATGATAATATAAGAAAAAAAAATACTTGAAAAAAGAAACCTACAAGCGACTTTACCTTAGGTCTGATGCCAAACCAACCTGAGATTAGCACAAATACATTCACAGAAATTACAGATACAGACTGTACAAATGTAATCCATGTCCATTCAACGGGCGCACAGACTATCATCTCTCCTGTAGGAGAACCCATTGAGTAATAAGCAGTATGCACTATCAATACCAATAGCATAGCACAGATACGCAACAATTCAATATGAGGTTGCCTCATCTTTTAAAAGCGTTGGAATATCCAGTATATACGAATAGCTTTTTCTATCATAAATTTGCAGAACTTCTTCAACTTTGTATCTGGATTAACCATGATTGTCATCAGCGACTTTCCATAATCAACCAAAAGGTCAAACTCTTTTCTGCAAACAGTCACAGAAACCGCAGGAAATTGATTCTTTACATCCTTAATTAAGAATAGGGTTTCATCATCAATGCAACCTTTATTCTTAACATTCAGATACAACTCCTTTGTCAAAAATGGTGAGATGGCAGCATCCTTGAACCAAGTCATATTAAAGAAATGAATAATTTTAGCACGATACAAGTACTTAATACTAAGAAATATTTGACAGTGGTACTGACCATCCAATTCTTTGACAATATACCCTAAATCATGGTCTGTTTTAGCTAAAGCAGGTTGATCAAAATTAACATTTTTACATTTTAAGGATTGCGTCCAATTTTCATTCCACTGTTTATAAAACTTATGTGCGAATTCTGTATCTCTACATAAGATTATACCCGAATTATAATAATTAGGAGCATTGCTTATATCAGTATCAAAGATTTGTTTCACACGATCTATCAAAGAAGTACTCATTGGATTGTTCTTGAGAGATTCATGAAACTCGGGACAAAGCAGAATATCCCCCTCAAGTTTATCCACATCACTTAAATCACCAGCTATAACAGTGTCAGTATCAATAAACAAAAAATCTCCTTTCACCCATTGTCTCGCAGTCGTCTTAATATGACGAGACATTTCTTTTTGTGAATACCCCTCAGGAGTTGGTACTACAATAGCCTCGTCAATCAAATCAAGAAGTTTTGCACGATATCCTATTAGCCCCTCATAAGTGATTTTATCCATCAATAAGACAACCGTAGTTTCTGGATTGTACATTCTCAACGATGTCACCGATACCCATAATTGTTCCATATAGATATCTTTATCGGTGCTTGTTAGAACATATAGTATTTTTATCTTCATTGTAGCTATATTGTCTTTTACAATCTGTTTCTGCTATTATCTAAGTGCTGATACAAATTATATTTATTAAAAACAGCAGCAATCTGTAGGTCATTTCTATTTTGATCAACATTTACTTTACATAGACCAATATCTTGAACTGACTCATTTATGAGATAATCACATCCATTCTTATTGTGTGAATACACCGATACAGCTAAAGTTCCTTTTTTTATTGCCATAGCCTTAAACCAAACATCGTCTGCAAATGGACAAATATCCATAAAGATCTTCTCACTAAACACCTCTACATCCAAAGAATGAGGAGGATAAAGAGTTCCTCCAGCCCCTGTTGGAAAACATAGATTACTGGGTAATTCAAAATACTGTTCCCAGCCCCAATCTGAATATGGCATTAGTTTTCCAGATAAATCAACTTTTATCTGATGGGCTCTATGGCAATAAATATATTGAGGATTATGTTGATATGCTACAATTAACTGTTCAAGTACATCGTATTCATACAACAGATCATCGTCTACTGTAATTATTGCATCATTGGGATATTTATGTAAAGAAGGCACTAGTTTTTTATAAGACCGAATATCCTTGTAGAAAGCAATTTCTAATCCTCGCTTTTTAAGTAGCTCTAAAGAACCCGGAAGCGTAGTATTCTTTAAATCATCTTGTAACCATAGTACAATACGATTGGCTTTCATCGTTTGTTCCATTATTGACTCAATGGTAAGTGCCACATCATAAAGTCTCTTTCCGAACGTCGTAAGCGAAACTATTATGTCATGATCCATATACTTTTTATCAGTTACGCCCATTTCTGTCTTAAACAGTATATTTTGCTCTAAAATACTTTTACGTTGCTGAAATTCGATATTGTAAATTATCCTTGAAGACTGATTAATATTAAAAAACGTATTCTTAAGTTTTTCTATTACTCTAAACATAACTTAACTCCTTAAAAACTTTATTATATCAATAACTTTAAAACGCATAAGAGCAAATAACAAGATTGCCATAGAAATCATTGCTACAAGGCATTTAACTGCGAATGATAAATATATATTGTCAACAGGAAGCAGACTCTCCTGTAATAATAATAAAGATATCATTATTATTGCTGACAATAGAGGCATTCTAAGATGAAATACCATACTTTTAAGATTTGATTCAAACACTTTATGATACATCGTATGGTAACTCATAATAAAGTTTATAGTTAAAGAAATAACCCACGACCACGCTACGGCTTCTATTGATGAAAAGAAACTTACTGCTATTATCAAACAAGAAACTGTACTGATTGTATTTCTTATTCCTACAAAGAACAGCAAATTGGTTGTATTAGATGCCTGAAAAATAGAACCACTTGTTGACAAAATCATCTGCAAAGGAAGTGAAAGAGCTAATATTTTAAAAGCAGGAACAGAAGGATTCCAATTATTACCAAATACAATATTTATCAATTCAAAAGCAGAGAAATAAAGAAATACGGCCAATGGAAAGCTTATATGACCAATAAATGCTATTAATTTGTTGTATTTCTCGCCCATCTCTCTCTTTTGTTCTTGCAACGAAGATAATACAGGCTGTAAAACAGGAGAAATAACAGATGTTATTTGCTGTAAAGGCATTAACATTAATCGATAAGATTTGTCATAGTAGCCTAAAGCGCTCATATTCAAAGACCGTCCAATAATAAGTTTATCCAAATTACGAGAAAAATAATTTACCATCTCAAATAGAAATTGATATGCAGAATAAGAAAATATTCTTTTCAAAGGCTCTTTATCGAATGTCCAATCTATCGCTCTCGGATAATTATACAAGTTAAAAACAAGCATCAATAGAAGTGATAACAAAGGTGATATTAACAAAGCATATACCCCCCATCCCGTATAAGCAGCCCATATTGCTAAGGAACATCCCACAATCTGTATCACTAAAGTTCTTATAGCTATCAATTTAAAACGTTGGTTCTTTAACATTAATGCATTAGGCACTAAATTTATTGATGATAGAAATAGATTAAGGGATAGAAGCTGACAAACATAAATCAATTGCACATTATTATAGAATGAAGAAATACACCAAGAACATGAAAAAAACAACAAAGCAACTATAGCACCTAAAATTATTGTATAGGTAAAAATTGAATCAAGATTCTTAGAAGTTAGGTCATTACGCTGTATAATTGCTGGGACAATACCCATAGATGTACATATGGAAAAAAAAGCAATCATTACAGAAGCCAATGAAACAATTCCAAATTCTTCAGGACTAACTAATCTAGCTAACACTGCAGATACAATAAGTGCTACAGCCGTAGATGAATATTTCTCTACAGCAGACCAAAACACACCTGTTACTAATTTAGATTTTAGCGACATATCAAATTTTAGTACAAAATGAGACTCTTACCATATAAATGAAATAGTAATACACTTCATGTAATCGTAGGTATCAATACGTTGTTTCACTTCCATTATCGAATAAGAATTTAGAACTGATACACAATCGGATTGGTATTAATAAGCTTCCCAATGCCGATAGTGATGCAAACAAATAATCATCAAGTCAATAATGGAGAATTGATGTAAACACATAATTACAATTGATGCAGAACCAATGATATTCAATACAACATACAGCGCCTTATAGTTCTAATATTACGATTACTGCGCCAATACTCAGTAACGACAAGAGAACCAATAGAACGATACCCATGTTAGTATGTTTCATATCTATTATACCTACCTAGCAAAAAATACAATGCAACCACTAAAGCTATAGACAAGACAACAATGGGGACAAGTACAAAAACACTGAGCAGTGAAAGATCAACATTGATAGCCTATGAGCATATATGAAACAACAAGTAGCAAAAGGTTGTTTCATTCGTGAAGTAGTTTGTACAGAAGAGTATTCTACTTCTCCCCTATTCGGGTATAACTAAATCCCATTTCTTCCAACTCCACACGATTCCAGATGTTACGTCCATCTACAACATACTTATCAGTCATTACTTTCTGAATCACATTCCAAGTGGGCAACCGGAATTGTCTCCATTCAGTCATAAGAAGTAACGCATCCGCACCATCAGCACAATCATAGAGATTTTTGGTATAAGTTACTACTTCTCCAATACGACGTTTACACTCATTCATTGCAATGGGGTCGAACACTCTCACACTAGCACCATCCTTCAGTAATCTATCAATCACCACCAAAGCCGGAGCTTCACGCATATCATCCGTATCGGGTTTAAAAGCCAAACCTAACAGAGCAATAGTCTTACCTTTTACATCGCCCATCAAACGAATAAGTTTGTCATAAACGATGCTCTTCTGACGATCATTAACTCTCTCTACAGCTTCAATCACCTCCATGTGATAACCGTTGTCAATACCAGTATGTAACAGAGCTTTCACATCTTTCGGGAAACAGCTACCGCCATATCCACAACCAGCATAAAGAAATTTCTGGCCAATACGTAAATCAGCTCCGATTCCCTTACGCACATGATCTACGTTGGCACCCACTCGCTCACACAAGTTAGCAATGTCGTTCATAAAGCTGATGCGGGTAGCCAACATGGCATTAGCAGCATATTTTGTCATCTCCGCACTAGGAATATCCATAAAGATTACACGAAAGTTCTGAAGCAGAAAAGGCTGATAAAGCTTAGTCATTACTTCTTCCGCCTTTTTACTTTCAATACCTACCACTACCCGGTCAGGACTCATAAAATCTTTAATAGCAGCCCCCTCTTTCAGGAATTCGGGGTTACTGGCTACATCAAAGGAAACATCCACCCCACGTTTATCCAACTCCTCCTGAATGACCGATTTCACCTTTTGAGCAGTACCAACAGGTACTGTAGATTTTGTTACCAAAATTGTGTACTTATTAATATTTTGTCCAAATTGTCGAGCTACGGCAAGTACATATTTCAGATCAGCACTACCATCTTCATCTGGTGGAGTTCCTACAGCAGAGAAAACGACTTCTACATCATCCAAAATCTCAATCAAATCTGTTGTAAAATTCAATCGCCCATATCCCACATTACGTTTCACCAATTCTTCCAACCCGGGTTCATAAATAGGCATCTCACCCTTTTTCAGTTTATTGATCTTATTTGCGTCTACATCTACGCAAGTCACTGTAGCACCCATTTCGGCAAAACAGGTACCAGACACCAAGCCCACATAGCCTGTGCCAACAATTGCTATTTTCATATATTGTTATTGATTAAAATCTTGTAATCTCATGCAGAATTGAGTATATATCTCACAGAGGGGGGGGGTAATTAGAAGTATTTACATATACAAAAAGATGTTAGTACCCAATTTTAAACATCTCCCCTTTATACAAGCACTTTTTGCAAGTTGCCGTATTTTAAGCTGTTATATATAAACGTTTGCGTAACTATTGGTATGTTGCTAATCCAATCTTATTTGGTTACAGACTATAAAAATATCTACAACCGTTAAAGATATTAATAAAAAACTTACCTAAATAATCCCCTATAGTTCTACCTTGCAGCTTCACTGTACAGATTATATGGACAGGAAACTGATATTTCATCCACTTCGCCAATACTCGAAATAAAACATGAAGTACGTTAAGTTGTCAGTGAAGCAACAGCACGTTCTACCACATTGTTATCTACCGAACAACTACCATCTTTAAAATAAGCAAAAATATTGTCCCCCAAAACAAACATCCAGATAATTTAAGGCTGTAAATAGATAAGCTACGACTTTAGAAGGAGACTTGGCTTTCTCTATTTTCAAATGTTGCCTGTAGGCTATCTTGTTTTCAGATACCTTCCAATAAGTACCTCTTTCCTTTGCTATTATGCCCCTCATCAATATTAAGGACTGATTTACTTTCAATAGATAGAAAAATGACAAAATGTTATATTCATTTTACTTTATGTTCTCCATAACCATACCCATATCCGTATCGCTTTCCATAACCATAATACTTACCGTATTTACCATAACCATAGTAATAGCCATATTTCTTCTTCTGAAGATCCAAACCATTGATGACAATACAGAGATTAGGCAATTTGTTATTCTCGGCAAGGTCGTTGATCAAAGTAAA
>ENA-OPTB01000794-OPTB01000794.1-human-gut-metagenome-genome-assembly--contig:-NODE-794-length-28497-cov-4.942796_pt1 | contig 28497 bp, 14 predicted proteins | sample MGYA00241810_ERZ501911 | MGnify/ENA primary metagenome ERZ501911 (study PRJEB25962, sample SAMEA2042304) | human gut metagenome | biome: human gut; feature: human-associated habitat; material: faeces... | reverse complement strand
CCACCACTGCCGCAGCAGAAGCGTCACGCGGAGCATCCGGTATTCCCGGTGCACTGAAATCCCAATAAGGAACTTTATCTTCCGGCAGGCGTTCGAGGTAAACATCTGTCACTTTCTGTGCGAAATCAAGATACTTAGGATCTTTCGTTTCACGATAAACTACCGTGTATCCATAGATTGCCCATGCCTGACCACGCGCCCACATGGTACTGTCGGCATAACCTTGGTGCGTTACTCCTTTTATCAGATTACCTGTAATGGTGTCGTATACCGCTACATGGTAAGATGTATAGTCGGGACGGAACTGGCATTTCATCGTTTTATCGGCATGAGAAACGGCAATATCATATAAATAAGGATTTCCACCATTCTTCGCTGCCCAGAAAAGCATTTCAAGATTAATCATATTGTCCATGATGGTATTGTGCGGCCAGTTGCGCGGCTTCACCTCACGGGGCCATGAAAGGATAGTGCCCACTGTCGGATTAAACAGGGTAGCCAATGTATCGGCTGTATCCAATATCACTTGTTTGTAAGCAGGATTCTTGGTCAGGCGATAACCATTTCCGTAGCTACAAAATACAAGGAAACCCAGGTCGTGGTCGAAAGCCGGAATTCGAGACAGGAACTCCAGAGAGTTGGTGAACTTCTCAGCTTCTTCCCGAATCTGCTTATCCTGTGTATATTCGTAATCATACCAAAGAACACCCGGCCAGAAACCGGCACACCATTCTTCTTTCGTCGCCTTACGGCAGTTCCAGTGCTGCTCGTCGGGCATGATATTACGCGGCATCATCGTATAGTCAATACCAGAATCCGTTTTCAGTTCTGCAAGCGTACGTTGTGTCTGTTCCGCACAGTAATCTAATGCCTTATTCACATCCAATGTACCGGAAGGCTTGTGAGCACACGTACAGAATCCTAACATCACAGCCAAACCTACTACAACCTTTTTCATCGTTCAATATCTTCGCGTTAATTCTTAATCTATCTATTTTTATTCTTTTTTACTTAGTCATCCGGAACCAGTCGACATCCACCCATCCGCGGTTTCCCTCATTGGGAGTCACACAGAATACACCGACTTTTGCTCCAATCCATTTACCTTGACGGGCGGTGAAGTTCTCTCCTACCGTCGTATATTTCTTTCCGTCCAGGCTATAAGCAAACGAACAAACTGCTCCTTTACGAACTTTTACCTGTAAGTAAACAGTTTTCCATTCATTGTCCGCCACGCCCGGCATCTTCAGATATTCTACCGGGAAACTGGCAAGTTCTTTCACCTGTTCGGGATTTTTCAACTCCGCATCTTTGCAGACTGCCTGTTGCAGAATAAACTTATCGCCTGCTTTGCGAACGGACAGGTAACTGTAATCCCATCCCATCACAATCAGTCCGGCTTGTTCGCCGTCCTGTTTGGCTGTAAAAGTCAGCTTCGTGGTTGCTGTAAATTCTTCCGCCGGAAACTTCTGCATCAGCAGGTTGGGTACTTCCCAGAAGTTCACAAATTCTTTTGACAGACTGCCTGCGTATAAACGAATGTATCCCAAATCGGTAGTAAACCCGTAAGTGTCCTGCTTATTGGCATGCCATTGCCACTGTAATCCCAAATGGCGGGTGTTGAATTCATCACTCTCGGGCGGTGTGGCTACCGGATATGTTTTTCCTACATTCGGCTTTCTATATGTAGTGACAGGTTCTCCGCAACCATCTTTGTCCTTATCTACTCCGATTACCGGCCAGTCTGCTTTCCATTCCATCGGATTCAGGTGAATCACACGTCCGTAAGCTCCTTTATCCTGAAAGTGAACGAACCAGGATTCTCCCGCATTCGTGTCTACCCAAGCTCCCTGATGAGGGCCGTTTATATTCGTCTTTCCTTGCGCCATGACGATTTTCGATTCATAAGGGCCATAGATGTTCTTCGAGCGAAGTACCAGTTGCCAACCGGTCGCTACTCCACCTGCCGGAGCAAATATGTAATAGTATCCGTTACGTTTATAAAGTTTCGGGCCTTCTACCGTATGGTTCTTTCCATCATTTCCGTCGAATACCATGACAGGAGCGGATATTGCTTCCGTTCCTTCGGCATTCAGTTCACAAATCACCACGATACTGTTCACTCCGCTACGACTTCCGGCATAGGCATGTACCAGATATACTTTACCGTCTTCGTCCCAAAGAGGAGTCGGATCAATCATTCCTTTTCCTGCCTTTACCAACACCGGTTTGCTCCATTCCCCTTTGGGGTCTTTCGCCTTTATCATGTAGATTCCAAAATCAGGATCACCCCAGTAAATGTAAAACTCCCCGTTATGGAAACGTATAGACGGTGCCCATACGCCCTTTCCATGCTGTGCCATCTCAAAAAACTCTTTCGGTTCCTGCACCGGCAACGCATAGTTCACCAGCGACCAATTCACCAAATCCTTGGAATGAAGGATAGGAATACCCGGGATACAATTGAAACTGGATGCTGTCATATAGAAATCATCTCCGGCTGCACAAACATCCGGATCGGAATAATCAGCATGAAGAACCGGGTTCTGATAAGTACCGTTTCCCTTATCAGCCACCCAGGTCTTTGAAATTTCTTGTGCGCCTGCCATGGTGCAGCAAGCCATCATTCCTGCTAAAAACAGAATCTTTTTACGCATAGTACCTAACTAATAATTCTTTTCTAAATTCAATTGTTATTCCTAAAAACAGGTTCTTTCCACCTTTATAAAAACTAATCTATCGGAGAACTGAATATATTCTCTTTTCTAAAACAATCTATTTACTGACCTATTTGCTTATATATACGAAGGGGATTAGGTAAATACCTAATCCCCTTCCAATATTTTTTCTGTAAATCTTCCAATCTATCAGTTTCCCTCTTCAAGCCTGTCTTATTCATCAGGCTATCCGGAAAGATTTCCTGACCATAGCCGCTTGCTTAATAATATCCCGCGTTTTGTCTCAGTTCAGGATATTGCATCAAGGCTGCCTTAGGAATCGGGAGCAATGAGTTCTTTGGAGACTGATAGCCAAACCTGTTTCCAATCTTTGCATCCAGTACTCCCCAACGTCTCCAAGTCGAATATTCCAAGCCTTCATATTGCAAATAGGAACTAAACAGCGTATTGATGTGGTTTCTAATATCTTCCTTTGTAGAACCGGCAGGTGCTATTTCAACTTTACCCTCCGCCTGCATTATTTGGTTCAAAGGTGCTATCGCGTCCGCTATATTCCCCAATTCGTTGGCCGCTTCCGCATACATCAGAAGAACTTCCTGATAGCGGACAGGATGATAATAAAGGCCTTTACTCAAGCCACTCCACGAGAAAACGCTATCGTCATAGTCTCCCCAAATAACAGACTTATTAGCCCGACTGGAGAATACGTCTGTATTCGAAACAAGTGCATATCGTCCCATATCTATCACTCTTTTACAATATTCATACGCCTCTTGATATCTTTTCTGGCTCAGGTAAACCCTTGCGGCTATCGCATAAGCAGCTCCCTTCTGTTGTTCCGGAAGATGTTGTACCGCTTCATTCAAAGAATTGGTCAAGGCATCCGTCGTACATACAAACTTATCATTTCCGGCATCCCATACCGCAACCTGATTATAAAATCCCAGTACATCCGCATAAATCAGACTCATGTCAATTTGTACCGAATTAAAGAAGTCCTTCCAGGAAGCATCTGTATCTGTACCTTTCTTCTGCAAGCCCGCACCTAAATCTATTGCCTTATAAGCCGTTCTCCAATATTCATAAGAACACGAATCAATATCATTGCGATACGAGAAATTGCCATATCCGTAACACAGCCTTTGATTAAGAATACGGTTCTGGTCATAAAAATTCTTAATGCAAGACTGCCACTGTTCCTTTGCCTTGTCTAATGGCATTTCATCATCCGCCTGCTCTCTCATGAAGCAGTATTCTGTCTTATTTCCGGTATCTGTATAGATAACCATATTCAATCCCCCTTCCGGTATCTGTTCGTTCCCGTCAATCTTGCCATCGACATTCCAGTCAACGTACGTTTGATAACCGGCTCTATATAATTGATAGAAAATGGTATCGGAAGCGTGACTGATTGTGATTTCACCCAAACTATTCGTTACATTACGTTCCAAAGAATCCCTGGTACTATTCAAAGCTTTTACAACAACTCCTTCTAATGGTATACAATTGCCGTAATCATCTCCTGTCAACTTCATGACCTTAAATGTGGTACGATGCAATATCGGTTCGGACGAGCCGGTTTCACGTGCCGGTATCAACTTGGGAACCACATAGATATAACTATCACCTGCCTGTACCGGTTCTCCCGCTACCACCACACCATTTATTGAAATTTCGTCGCCTGCTTTGGAAACTAATAATTTCTCACCGCTCACACTCGTCAGTTCCTGCCCGTCCGTCAACTCTTCTTTTTTATAAGTACCGACAACAATGTGACGTTTCACAGACACAGTATCCAGTCCTGCTTTCGCCCTTGTGTCAGCAAGTTCATTCCTGACGGCAAATACAGTGATTTTCTCAGCAGTCACTCCTGTCAGATCGGCTTTCTTCAACACTACAACAAAGTCACTTGCCTGAGGCACTGTCTCTTCCAGTGTCTCTACCACTTCTATTATCACTTCCGGCGTTTCCTTGGGTTGTTCCTGTGGCTTCGGTTGTTCATCTTCATTATCGGAGCAAGCAGCCATAAAGCATATCATTACCCCAAACAAATACATTAATAGTTTCTTGTTCATACGATATAAAATTAAGTAAAACACAATGCTTGTGGCAAAACTATATATTTTTCATGAAGATGTATCTTGCTTTTTCGGAAACAAGGTTGTTTTCCGGGAAAGCAAGATATAATCAATAGCCCTGAAATAAAAAAACGGGGAAATTTTGCTTGGCGCACTCTCCCCGTTTATACTATTCCGTCAAAAAGACCTCTTTATTCTCTTGTGTACATCAATGTACCAAAACCAGCCTGGTCGAATCCGCCACTGGTAGTGCCATAGTGGCCACCGCCGCCTTCTACACCCATTCCGTCCATAAACTGCTTGGTATAGTAAGCTTCAAGCCCTTTTTCTGATTTATAATGATTATATATCAATGCCCAACAAGGACGTATCTCCCCTCTGGATTTATCATTCTCTTCTTTCGAAGAAAGTTCAGGGCATTGCCAACTACAATTCTCGTAATATGTATAAGGAAAACCTTTCTTGCGGTACTTAAAGTATTCATCAGCTGTGGAAGTACGATTGCTAAAATCATTCCACAAATTATACTTAGCCGTATATTCAGCCATAGCAAGCACCTTATTATCCTGATAGCCAAAAAGATCCTCACCTATATTGTATGCCATCTGGCAAAAAGCTCCCATTAGAGCAATGCAAAGTGTGGCATGCCCTTGGTCACGACCTGACTCTTGTCCTTGTCCCAACATTCCATGTCCGTCCGGATCCGGATGAAGAAAAGGAACGGCATTATCTATGGTTCCATTTCCTACACCATATTTAAAATAGAGAATAGCTTCGTTAATCTTATCCTGGTCGTCGCAAAGAATACCAATGGACAAGATAGATGTCATCTGAGCCAAATCCCAGTTCAGCCAACTATGTTGCTTGCAGGCTTCCTTATGAGCCAGAAAGTCCGAAGCAGCAGGATAGAAAACACTCTTCACCATATTCTGAAAAGCCGTCAGTTGTGCCTTGGAGAAAAGAGTTTCATCCGTACGCATGATTTCAGCCGCATTTACCATCTGATGGACATTGATTGAAATCAGATATTCATTCGGGTCGGCAATCTCTCCATTCGGATCATAAGTCCTGTTATTAGCCAGACTTTTGACGCGGACGAGCCCCTTGCAAGTTTCAGCCCAGGCATTCAGAATCTTAACAGCTGCCTCACCACACGCCGCATCACCTTCCAGTTTCCAACGGAGCGCCAATTGATAGGCTGCTGCCGCATCTTCGTAAAAGTGTGTATAGTTGTTCCACCATTCAGGGAATACGCTTGCCCAATTACCTTTATCCATACGCCCCAGCACTTCTTGAGGTTCAGGAGTATAGGTAGGGCCTGAATATCCGGAAGTTTGTAACTTCGCAAGCCCCTCATTCCAAGGAGTCATAGTGAGCTTTGATTTTACATAATCAAAGTCGGATGCAGTATGTAGCATACAAGGATGGGTAAGAACATACTCATTGATGGCAGGCCATGAGTCAATATCGGTAGTACCGTCTTCGATATCGGTGCATGCGCTCAGATTGAGCGCAAGCAGAGTAATAAATAGCATATATATATTCTTGAGTTTCATAGTTTAATCAATTATTTGTATTTACATATTCTTCCAAATCTTCCATACTCTTAAACGTCCTTATCCAATGTACCTTATATACTCCATCAGGATAAACCGCTTTAATGACATCAGCTACTTTAAATTGGAATATTTCGAATTCCGTTACTCCGGATAGTGTTGTCGGAACACTTGAACTAGAGATAAATGCATTATCTATTGAAAGATCATAGTAATACACAGGTATGCCGTCCGAACCTTTAATTATAGTGTGACCGTTAGCACCTTTGAGTTTATATGTTCCAAAAGAAGTATCGAATGTAAGATTACCCTTATTTGCTCCAAATTCAATATCACTTATCTTAATAGCAAGATATGGATAATTATCTGGGTCAACAAATGTTTTAGGCTTACCTTTCAGGCTTAATGCAATATCTCCACGCCATTTCTCCGCATTTTGTGTCCCCATATTCACTATAAGTTTCCCGTCCTCTATTTTTTGGCTTGCCCCGTTAAAGTTAACAAACCAAGAAGTCGTAGAACCATTGAAATCTTCCCTTATCAATCCATACGGCACTTTAACCTTAGTACTGAACGACTTCGGTTCATCCCCAATAGTAGTTGCCGTAATGGTCACCTCACCATAGGTCTTGGCCGTGACTACCCCCTGGTCACTGACCTCCACAACAGCCGGATCACTGCTTTCCCATTTCAAAGAAGCGACAGTAGCGTTTGCCGGTTTAGTTGTAAATTCCAAAAGGGCGCTCTCACCGGGTAGTAAATCCTCCTGTTCATCAAATGTTATTTCTTCAATATAGATAATAGGTTTCACATGCAGGCTGAATGAAGTCGAGCCGCCGCCCCGTTCCAAAGCCCGGGCGGTAATCGTCACATCACCTTCCGATACGCCTCTGACAACACCTTCCTTGCTCACGGTAGCTATCGCCTCATTATCACTGCTCCAGCCTATCATGGTATAAGTATGTTCCGCAGGAAGAAGGGCAGGTTTTAAGGTTCTCTCCTCCGACACAAACAATTCGGCCTTCTCGGCTTCCGTAAATTCAAAACCGGTGACCGGAATGAATCGGGGAACAACTGTCAATTCAAAGAAAGAACTTGCGCCAAAACCAACTTCCGGAGTTACCGTAATATTCGTTTTTCCTTCTTTCAAAGCATGAACCAGTCCGTCCTGTGTGACCGTAGCTACACTTTCGTCGGAAGAAGACCAACTCACTTTCGAGTTTGTCGGTTGTTCCGGCTCAATTCTGAACTGAATCAAAGAATCCGTATAATCAACAGAAGCCGCTAAAGTCAGTTTCCCATTTTCCACATTTGTCAACGCTATTTGGGAAATCAAAGTTTTTTCATCCAGCCCGCCGCCAAGTTGCTTCTCGTCGTCGCAAGCTGTCAAGCAAAGAGTTGCGGCAAAAGTCAGACCCAATAATATATGTTTCATAATTATATTCTTTATAATCAATTAATAAATAAAACTAATCAGACGTTACCAACCCGGATTCTGACCAATATTCGGATTCAACTGCTTCTGGTCTGACGGAATCGGATAAAGATAATTTTTATTGTCCCATACACGACCGGTTTCAATCATAAAGCACCCTGTCGTACCGGCATCATCCGTTGCGGTAGCATAAGAAGGCTTCCATGCATTAGCCCATGTGCTCCACTCACCGGAAGTACTCCACCTCACTCCCAAAATATCCTTAGGCATTTCTATCTCCGCTTGTTTCCAACGTTTCAAGTCATCCACACGAAAGCCCTCATTGAAAAGCTCTACCGTACGTTCACGGCGAATTTCATCACGCATATTCAATCCTTTCGCAGTCGCAAACGCAACCGTCAGTTCCGGCATATCCGGATTCACACGTTTACGAACCTGATTCAGGTATTTCAGTGCAGCATCCACTTTCGATGCATCTGTTATTGTTCCGGCCGCATCCTTTTGAGAATACCTTTCATATACAGCTTCCGCATAGTTCAACAGTACTTCCGCATAACGGATAATCGGATAATCATAACCTTCATACGTATCCTTCACCTCCCGTTCAGTAGCCCACTTCTGGTTATAGTAGCCACTGCCGCTGGTCGGATAAAAGGGTTTATTGTCAAAAGCCGCCTTATCGGCATCAGTCCATGTGGTATGAGGCGCATTGTTGTTCCAGTATTTATTTCCGGGAACCATCAATGTATTTGTCATACGGTTATCCCGGTTTTCATATTCCTGTTGTGGAGAAGAATAGTCAAGCGCCGCTCCCACTACAGAGTTCGGATTATGAATTGGCAATCCGTCCTTATCCAAGTACATTTCAGCCAGTTTGCGGGTTATCCATTGCACATTCGCAAAACAGTTCTTAGTAATATTCTTTCCAATCGGCGCTATCACTTCATCATGACGACGGGAAAATATATATTCCTGATTCTTATCCTTTTTCACATAAACCGGATTGGATTGTGTGTTTTCCAGGATAAACAAATATTTATAAGCAGTAGTTTCCAAGCCTGCCGGTTTAAAGATTTCGTATTGCTTGCTGTCGATTACGTCCCATGCCGCACCGGCCGCAATATCAAGCAATTCGTTTACACGTGCCTCACTTCCGGTTCTGAACTTCTGCCAAGTACCTTCATACAATGCTACGCGTGATAAAAAAGCCTGTGCCGCCCCTTGCGAAACACGACCCTTATCAGCCGAAGCAATGTTGCTTTCTTTTGGTAAATCAGGAATGGCGTCCTTTAAATCCTGAATAATAAAATCTACCACTTCCGAGCGGTCATTACGCACCGCATTCATTTCCGGAGAATGGATGTCAACCGGTTTGGTAACGATAATCACGTCTCCGAAAAGTTGCAACAAGTCAAAATACTCATAGGCACGGAAGAACTTGGCTTCTGCGACATATCTCGCAATATCGGCAGGATTGGCATAACTCTCTGCATTCTGCAACAAGATATTGGCATAGCGTATCTTGGTATATGCACCCGTATAATTACCATCCGAAACGGGAATCGTATTGACACCTTTACTGAATTCATTATAATCACTCGATGTCATCAGATCCGAGCGGGTATCGCTATGCGGCCCGTCGTAAACGGCACTGGAGAAATCACGTGTCCATTCATAAAACTGATTGGCATATAGCTTATAGTCATTCGGTGTCTGCCATATATTTGCGTCTGCCAATTGATCCTTCGGTTCGAGGTCAAGGCAAGAAGGAAGAATAATTACCGCCGACAGCAGCAACATTGCTTTTATTGTATTTATTATCTTCATAATCTCCAAGTCTTAAAAGGTTAAATCTAATCCTACCGTGCAAGTACGGTTAAAGGGGAAACGTCCGTTACCGGAAACTTTGCGGGACGCTTCAGGATCCCAGCCATCGTTTATCTTACTTACCTCCCACAAGTCCGTTCCTGATACATATATCCGCATTTTACTTATTACTTTCATCTTATTCAAGATGGAAGCAGGGAAATTATAGCCTAAAGTCAAGCTTTTCAAACGCAGGTAATTGCCATTCTCTACTGACCAGGACGAGCATTGGTAGTTGTAATTGTTGATGGAACTAATGTTCGTATAAGTCGGGTAACGGGCATCCCGGTTCTCCGGACTCCACACGTCACCAACAGACTGGGTCGTTGAATTCAGATGGGCGGCTCTCATCGGGATACGGTAGTTATCATTACTGCTGTCACGGAAAATAGTCCGTTTGGCAACTCCCTGGAACACGGCTGAAAGGTCGAAATTATTCCATTCCAGACCCATATTGAACGAATAAGAGATTTTCGGATCATCAGAACCCAGATAAACATAGTCTTTTTCATCCAGTTTACCGTCACCGTTGACATCTTCATACATATTATCGCCTAAACGCAGGTCACTCGGAATACCGATTCCATTACTGTTGTAATATTGATATTTGTATTTACGCAACTGTTCTTCGGTCTGAATCTTTCCGCAATATTTCAATCCGAACACAGAATTCAAGGAATAACCTTGTTGCTTGTCTATAAATCCGGACTTGAATACGGTCACGCCACCATAATCTATCAATTTATTGTCGGCATACGTAAATGTACCTCCCACATGATAATTAACCTTGCCAATCTTGTCAGACCAGGTCAAAGTGCCTTCGTAGCCTTTTGCCTCAAACTTACCACTGTTGGAAGCCGGTGCCTTGTCTCCAAGGATACCCGGATAAGTTACGGCAATCAACATATTATTGTTTTTCTTCATAAACAATTCTACAGTACCCTGAAGGCGGCTATCGAACATGTGGAAATCAAGACCGATATTATAATTATGGATACGCTCCCAGCTACGTCCTGTAGTGGCAATTTCACCATTACTCTTTATATAGGACACTCTGCCGTCACCGAGATATGCCCCGTTCACTGAATTGAAGTTATAAAGCTGTCTGCCGTCATAGCGTGAGATACCCGACTGATTGCCTACTACACCATAGGAAAGCCGGAGCTTCAATTCATTCAGAAACTTCACATTTTTCATAAACTCCTCTTCCGTCAGACGCCAGCCACCGGAGAATCCGTAAAAGAAATCCCAACGGTTCTCGGGAAGGAACTTGGACGAACCGTCATAACGTAAATTCGCCTCCAACAAATATTTAGATAAATAGTTATAATTGAAACGACCGAAATAGGACATCATCGCTTCCTGCCATTTGGCAGGTTCGGAAGTTTTCGCCGAGTTCTTTAAAGTAATCTCCCCTGAGCCATTGATAATTTCCAATGAACTCTGTACGTCCTTTGCCGTTACCACCGTATAGTCATACTCTTTCAGGTTATATTGCACACCTGCCATCGCACTGACCGTATGCTTCTCCAGAAATGTCTTATGAAAATTCAAATACCCCGAGATTGAATAGTAATCTGTCCGTGCAAAAGATTTGGAATATTCTGTCGATGCCTGATTGGGATTATTTATAGCATTCGGTTTTGCCGTACTGAGCGTCCCGTCATATGTGTACCAGGTAATGCCATTCTTCACCGCGTCACGAGTGGCAGTCGAAGTATTATAGCCTAAATTGACAACAGCATCCAGATAAGAAGTAATCTTATATTTCAGGTTTTCACTAATGTTGATGCCGGAAACTTTCAGATTGTTGTCTCCACCTAATTCCGCATACCAGTTCGGCGTATAATTTCCACCCCAGTGATAAGGCTTTCCGTCCATTGTAGAGGAAGGAAGTCCCGGTTGGGGATAACTGGAAGTCAGTACGCTATTAATCATGGTAGGTGAAACCTGATCCTGACGATTATAAGCAATCACTGATTCAATAGTGAAGTCATCAGTCAGCTTCACCGTATTAGTCAGGCGGACGTTAAAACGCTTATTATTATTGTTTCCCCATTTCAACGTACTGTCATCATACATATAACCGACCGACAAACGATAAAGCGATTTCTCATTTCCGCCTGACACACTTAAGTTATGCTGCGTAGAACCAGCGTTTCCAAACAAAACATCCTGCCAGTTTGTATCCATAAATACATAATCATCCACATCACCGAAGTCCGGAATCGGATTCGGATTCCTGGACAAATCAATATATCCTCCTTTATAGGCTTTAGCGAGCTTCGCGTACTTAATCCACTGGTCATCGTCACTTTTCCCGTCATTCATACGGGCGGCAATGATTGCGTCACTCCATTGGTCAATATTCATCATCTTTGGCTGCAAGCCGACAAATTTATGTGTGTAGGAACCACTATATTCTATTTTCGTTTTTCCCTCTTTCGCCTGCTTGGTAGTCACCAGAATAACGCCACCCGCAGCTTTCGAACCGTAAATGGCAGCCGAAGCGTCTTTCAGAAAGTTAATGGACTCGATATCCGCCGAATTGAGCAAACGAAGTTCATTCACACTTTCGTATTCAACCCCGTCAATGATAATCAACGGATCCGTAGAATTGGCGGATACAGCCCCACGAAGCTTCATTCCCCAACTTTCATCACCCGGAGCGCCGGAAGAACGAGTGATTATGACACCCGGCACCTGCCCTTGCAAAGCTTGAACCGGACTTGACATCGAACCTTTATTTTCCAGCATTTTCTCATTAACGACTGTTACAGCACCGGTCAGCGTTTCTTTCTTTTGAGCACCGTACCCGACGACGACGACTTCTTGCAGCACTTCACTATCTTCCTGCATCTTTACGTTGATTACCGTTTGCGAGCCAACGGCTACCACCTGATCCTTATATCCGATATAGCTGAATTTCAGCTTTGCATCCCCTGGTACATTAATTGAATAATTACCGTCAATATCGGTAATCGTTCCTTCTGTCCCGCCTATCACGCTGATATTCACGCCAATCAACGGCTCGCCTGTCGCATCAATCACCTGGCCCTTCACTTTCTTCTGAGCCTGTGCCACCACTTGACTATCGTTCATGCTTGTATCGGCCCATGCTGCTGAAACAGGACAAAGTCCCAGCATTAATCCTAACGCAAACACTGCTGTCTTGTTAGGCCGCGAATTAAAAATTAATCCTCTTCGTTTCATAACATTAAATTTGAGGTTTAAAAATAGTATTAAATTTTTGTTCTCTAAAATAAGGTGAGGCATATAGATGTCTCTTTGTAAATTCTGACTCCTTTTTCATAAGCACAAAGGGTTATTTATTAATGAATAAGATTATATACAATTTCGGAAGAAATCGCGCATTTCACGACGTCCAAGGAATAGGTGGTTTTCTACCGTCCTACAGCTTAGATTCAATTCATTAGCGATTTCCCGAGAGGTTTTATTTTCGAAGCGGTTCAATGTATAAACTAACCGACGTTGTTCGGGCATGGCAGCCAGACGTGTCCGTTCCATTGTCATTAAATCATCACCGATAATTTTTTCTTCGGTTTCATTGGTTGAGGTAGATATCGTATCATAGATATAACTGTCTATCTCCTGCTTCTTATAATAGCGGCGGATATAGTCGGTCACGATATTACGGGCAATAGTGAACAGGAAATATTTCACTGTATCCGGACGAAGCATCTGTTTGTAGTCCAGCAGACGCACAAATACATCTTGGGTCAGATCCTCAGCTTCGTAACGATGAGTGATACGATAAGTAATATAGGTAAGAATCACCTGATAATATTCTTCATAAGAACGGGTGATGATACTGTCGGAAGTGTGGGTCGTTGTCTCCATAATACTATCTTTTTCGGTTTTAATCACGGTGCAAATATAGATGGGATTCCGGATATAACAGCCGAAAAACAGAGCATATCAATCTCAACGCATCAAGACAGACTAATTTTTAATTATATTTCTCATTATCAGAAAATTACACAGATAACTCATTGAGTCTCATTTTATAGAATGAGACTCAATAAGCGCTATTCGAAGAGTATCGGAGACCTTTTTTACGATAGCTCTATAACGTCCGAAGGAGCATAAGCAATAATTACCATACAAGGATTTTCAGATTAACATTTCGAGTGGCAGTAACAGATGATACATTTGGCAGTACACCAACAAGCAGATACGCCATAACTCACTCTATATCATACATATATAAAGGACAGTCACTTCCATAGTTACTGCCATACTGCCAACTGCCACCTATAGGCATATTTTTTTTGAAAAACCGAGTATGTTAAAGTCTAAATATAAGTAATTATTACTATTCCGTTTTTCTCGCATTGCAATAGCCCTATACTCTCCATGGGTTCTCGATCATTAATTTATATAAACAATATAAGTAAAACATGAGTATTAAAGAAGAAGACTTCAAGATAGAAAGAAAATAAAAACGAATTCTATAAAAACAATATACTAACCTGATTATCAACAAATAGAAAGAAAAACAAGGAAAAAAGTACTGTCAAATATGCCTATGGTGGCAGTTGGCAGTAGTGGCAGTAAACCCCAACTGTTTATATGATATAAAATATATACAAATCTCAATAAAAACAATGCAAGTGAGAGAGTCGGAATAAAACAAGTACAAGCAAGGAGCCAAACATGTAGGACATCGGAGTAATTCAAGTACATGAATCCGGTGAAAGAAGTACATGAGACCACAGAAAGAAGTACATGAAACACATGAATGACATACAAGAAACCACAGAAAGAAATACCGGACCGGTATTACTCTTCTTTTGTAGTGCCACCAATGCTACGAATATACTCATTCGGAGTCACCCCCGTACTTTTTTTAAATGAACGGAAGAAAGAGGCACGCGAACTGAATCCACAAAGTTCCGCCAGTGCAGCCAAAGTATAACGGGAATATTGGATATCCGCTACCATCTTTTTGAATTGGGCAACGCGGTATTCGTTGATAAAGTCATAATAAGACTGATTAAGATACTGGTTCAAGAGATACGATAATGAATGTGAGGAAGTATCCAATGCAGATGCCAAGTCACCCATTTTTAAATCAGGATTGATATATGGCTTTTCTTTCTCCACATAAGCCACCAGTTTCTTATGAAGTTCTTTACATTCCTTTTCAGTCAGTCTATTGGTCTTATATTTCTCTTCAGCAACGGACGGTTGTTGCTCTGAAATTACTTCCGGATGTTCTACCGACTGTTCTCTTTGCTGTATCTCCTCTTCTGCTGATGATGCCGAAACCAATGAAGCAGAAGAAACAAGCAAACGACGCATACGTTTCCAGACATAATACCGTATAAAGGCTATAATTCCTACGATTAATAAAACGGAAAGCGACCATCCCCACCAAGGTATCATTGGACGCACTGTCACTTGACAGATAGCTTCCGATTGCTCATTTCCCGGAAGGCGTACACGGAAAGTATAAGTCCCGGAAGAAAGTCCGTAATAAGAAACTTCGTTCTGTGCCGCCAATAATTTCCAGTCCTTGTCCACTCCTTCCAGTTGATACTCATATAGCAAGGCAGATGGGAGACCATAGGCAAAGTCTGTGAAACAGAAAGTCAAATTATTCTGATTGTATTTCAAAGAGGAGCTGGTAAAAGGGACACCATTAGCTAATATGTCGGTAAATACGATCGGACGAACATTGCCACGCACTTCGTCCACATGTTTCGGATCGACATAAATCAGTCCTTTAGTGTTACCAAACCACAATAGTCCTTTTTCATCTTTATAAGCAGCTCCATTCGTAAAAGTTGGTCCCGGCACTCCATCATTGAAAGTGAAAGCATCATACTCCTCTCCCTCTTCTTTGATACGCAGCAACCCGTCATTACAGGCCACCCACAGCCATCCCTGGTTATCTTCTATTACGGACATCAGCGAGTTGTCCGGAAGAGTAGAAAAGATAGAGCGGTTCTGAAAACGGTCCATCGTTAAAGTGGATGTAAACAGACTTCCTTTCTCACGGATAAAATAGAGGTTGTGTTCAGCATCTTCGTAGATTGTACGCACCTTATCTTTATTCACGAATCCTTCGGGAAAGACATTGGAACGCAAACTTTGGGAAGCCGGGTCATAAATACACATACCGGTTTCGGTGGCAATCCATCCTTTGCCAGTAGAGTCAAAACTGACTTCATACACATTGCCTTCCGGCAGTTGGGAGTTGGCACTGGTGAAGTGCTTGATCTGTTTGGTCTGCCCGTTATAACAGAAAAGTCCTTGTGAAGTACCTATCCAAAGATTTCCTTTTGTATCCGGTTTCACACAAAAGATATGTCCTTTTTGGAAAAGCTCCGTATCACCTTGTGCAAAATATTTAAGAGACAGCGTTTCCGGATTCAATACCATCATACCGCCACCATACGTACCGATGTAATATTCTCCCTGGTAGAAGCAGATTGTAAGTATCAAGTCCGAGGTCAGTACGGGTTTTACGAAGCTCTTCACTACTCCGGTAGCTTCATTTATATAAAACAAGCCGTCACGCGAACCGATAACTTTCTCTTGTCCTCTGTTTACGAAAGAACGGATGGAAAGGTTGGCCGAGTTGAACAAAGGCGGATAGGCATAAGTACGGAAAAGGCCGTTCTGATAGAGTGAATAATCCAATCCTGCCTGAAAATGTCCTACCCAGACAGCCCCTCTGTCATCTACAAGCAAGGAATAAATAGAGTTACTGCGAATTCCTTCCTTATCATTGACATCATGGTAAAAACGACGTGTCACTTGTTGGTCTTTGTGTGAAAGGAAGTGGACGCCATTACCGTCAGTAGCTATGTACACAGTTTCTTTTCCATCGCTGGATATATCAGAAATGACATCGCAACCTAATGATACCGTATGAGAGAATGTTTTCTTTTTTATATCAAAACGTACTACACCTTGGCTCATTGTTCCTAGATAGAGCGTTTCTCCAATACGGGTCAGGCAACGGAAATAATCGGCTTCGGGCACATTCTCCTGAAAATGCCAGGAATCAATCTTGCCGTCTTTCAGTGAATAAGAATACAGTCCCTGCACCGTAGCCAGCCATAATACGGTCTTGTCTTCATTCAGGCAAATATCCATGATTCTGTTACAAGCGGCAAGCATATTCCGGTCTGTCAAGACTTGAAGCAACTGACCGTCTTTATGAATGAATAAGCCTTTCTCTGTGCCGATATAAAGAATATCCCCGTCAGCCAGTAACGTATTGACGGCAAAGTCTATCTTTTCGGGGACAATCCTTTCCAATTGGTTATTTGTGCGATTCAATCGCCAAAGCCCGATTCCATTTCCCACCCAGAGTTGTTTATTGGCTGGTTCTGTAATGCTGTTTACCCGTTTCTTTCTTCCTGATTCAATGCCCCGGAATTCAAAATGGCGCACTTTCACGCCATCAAAACGGTTGAGACAATTATCTGTCCCTAGCCACACAAAGCCTTCGGAATCTTTATAAATAGCATTGACCAACAGTCCGGATAGTCCATCGGACATGACGACATTACGGAATGTGTAATTCTGGGCTTGCAGTTCCATACCACAAGCCAAATATATTAATATAAGAATCAGATATTTAATCGTGTCTTTCACTTACAACTGCTTCCTTTCATATTAAACATGTGACAAACATACATAAAAATCTCCAAAAGAGCACATTCCTTTTTTAAAAAAGTAGCCCCTTCGTATTTGTTGTATATGATAAACAAATACGAAGGAGTGAAATTATTTACTCAATACTATTGAAAATTTTATCTGTCACTTGTTCAAACAACAGCCTTAATCTGAACTCTTTTCTATCAATTCAATCATATAGCTATAAACATATTTTTTATCAAGCAAACGATATTTATTGTGTGGATACATCCCCCAACTATTATCGCCGCCTAACCCGCGTTGCTTCAAATCAACATGCAGGAAAATATTCTTTTGCGGAACAATATCAATGGTATGCTGCATTTTGCGGGTCAAACCGGGGTCAAGGTCTTCCGGTGAGAAATGCAGAGCGGAAAATGCGATAGGTTGCAGACCTGTAATCTTCACTCCCTCTCCTTCACTATTCAATAAAGCCAGCCAACGAACATCCGTTTTATTTCCGGTTTCCTGTGGACGTATATACCAATAGAACTGATTGTCGACTTTATCCTCATATCGTCCGATGAACGAGCTTGAATAACGGTCGATATAGTTTTCCAAAGGACCTCTGCCGTAATATGTCAGATTCCCATAGGGTTGTTGCAATTCCATCCGCATACCAAAGCGGGGAAGTTCGGGAAGTCTCGTTCCTGTCAAGTCAATACTTCCTGTCACGATAATAGAACCATTATTACGTATCAAATATTCCATTGTATAAGGAACCTGAATGTCACTTAATATCCAATCAACCTTTATGGACAATCCTTTTTCATTCTTTTCCTCTATAACCACGTTCTTCACATAACGGTTCACATGTGCTGTCCGCCAGACACCTGCCAACCAGGGCATTTTATTCCCGAAATCATTGTCAACCGGAGCACGCCAAAAAGCCGGTTCCGGATATTGCTTAATGGGTTGTTTGCCGTTTATGCTATAATTAAACAGCACTCCTTTTTTCAAATCAATCTTACCGGAGACTGCACCCGACTGAAAAGATAAAACATGGTCTTTCGTTTCATAAGACAACTTACCCGAACAAGCCGAAAGAGAAGCAAAGAAACTACCTTTATTTAGCTTTATCTGTTCCTTAGCTACTTCATAATGTACAGGAACTAAATCGGTAGCAACCTTTGTATAGGCATAGAGGTTGAGAAAATACTCATTTCCATCTTTCGGGATAACAGGAAGGCTTAAACGCACCTCTTTTTCCGCATGAGGTTTTAATTCAACATTGAAATTTCCTGTAGAGAACTTATCTCCGTTCTTATATACTTCCCAAGTAAAAGCATATTCATTCAGATTGGTAAAATCATAACGATTCTTGATTGAAATAATCCCTTTACTCAAATCTTTCGCATTAAACTGAATGTACTGATAGACTTTCTTTACCTCATACGCTTGTGGTTTGGGAATGCCATTAGCAGAAATTAAGCCGTCGGTTCCTGTATTTAATTCCCCTTTCCTATCTTCCAGCCATTTATAACTTCCCATTTTTCCATTGTACGTCCAGTAGATGCGTCCGTCTCCTGGTTCTGTCTTCATTTTAAACCCTTGATCCATAAAATCCCAAATAAAACCACCTTGCAAATTTGGACTGTCATAAATAACATCCCAAAGGTCTTTGAAGTTACCATTACTATTCCCCTGGGCATGGGCATACTCACACATGATAAAGGGGCGCTGTTTACCGGACTTGGCATATTCCGTTATTTTCCACATATTGGGATACATCGGACATACAATATCTGTATTCCAGTCCTCCCAAGCCTGTTCGAATTGCACAAAACGACTTGGGTCATATTCTTTCAGACGTTTATATTCATCATGGAATACGATTCCATTACCACATTCATTCCCTAACGACCAGCCTATGACGCACGGATGGTTTTTATCTCTTTCCACCATACGGGTGATACGGTCTACATGAGCCGCATACCATTCGGAACGATAAGCAGGATGCGGAATGGTATCTTTGAAATAAGGAACTGAGCCCATTCCGTGGGTTTCAATATTGGCTTCATCTATGATGTAAATGCCATATTGGTCACATAATTTATAAAACAACGGATGATTGGGATAATGACTGGTACGAACAGCGTTCATATTCAGTTGTTTTATCAATTTCAGGTCATTCATCATAATTTCGCGAGTTTGGACGTGCCCCAAACTGTCATTATGCTCATGACGGTTCACGCCTTTTATATAAGTCGGAACACCATTCACCAATAATCGAGCATTCTTTATTTCTATCTTTCTGAAACCTGTCTTACAGGCAGTAACTGCAAGCTGCTTGTTTTTATCATCCCAAAGTGTGATGACACAATCATAAAGAGATGGCTTTTCAGCATTCCATTTGGATACATTCTTAATGACGCCCGAAAAAGCTAATTGGGTAAACTCATCTTCTATGTCAAATTTCTTTTGTTGTGACAAAACTATTTTGCCGGTTTTATCCAATAATTCCAGTTTGAGTGTTCCTTTTTTTACATTATTACCTGTAAATTCACGCAAATCTACGGTGGCATTGAATATACCATTCTTATATATACTATCCAAACTTGATTTTAAGAAAAAATCCCAAATAGTCAGTTTAGGGTAAGCTTGCAAGAATACATCACGTTCAATCCCGGTCAGTCGCCAAAAATCCTGGTCTTCCATATAGCTGCCATCATGCCAGCGATAAATCTGTACTGCCAGTAAATTTTCTCCTTCTTTCAGATAGTTCGTCACATTAAATTCAGCCGGAGTTTTGGAAGCTTTGGTCATTCCGACTTGCTGCCCGTTCACATAAATGCGGGTATAGCCGCTAATGGAACCGAAGTGCAGAAATACTTCGCGCTCCTGCCAGTTTCGAGGAACCGTAAATGTGCGCCGATAGGTACCCACAGGATTGTCTACGTCAATATAAGGTGGATTGGATGAAAATACATACTGAATGTTGCGGATTATCGGTTCACCAAATCCTTGGATTTCCCAGTTAGAAGGAACTGTTATTGTATCCCAATTACTGTCGGGTAAATCTATCCGATAAAAATCTTTTATGCTCGCTGCTATAGTAGGGGCATAGATAAACTTCCACACACCATTCAACGAATGTTGCCAAGACGATTTTCGGGGTTTGTCGTTCACTGCATCCTCTGCCTGTTCGTAGAGACGAAAATCAGCATGTGGTTTCTCTTTATTCCACTCATATTTGACAGGATTTTCCCACTCGTTGTTTTGCGCCTTTGCCGTTTGAGGTAAACCACCAAAGAGACAGGAAAGAAATAATAAGGTAGAAAATAATCTATTTATCATAAGGAAAGGGTTGTGAGGTTTCCACTGAGTAACATCAAGGAGTTAAAAGTCTAACCTCTTAACTCCTTGAAATCAGTAGGAAAATCCCAAAAGTTATTCTTCAGTATACAATAATGTTCCAAATCCCAAATCGCCTGCTTCGGCAGTGCCACGCTCGCCATATCCTTCGGGACGTTCTTTTTCGGCAAAGGCTTGCGAATAGGGCGCGTTCATACCTTTCACCTTGGCATAATGGTTGTAGAGGAGTTCCCATCCCGGACGAGCACGTCCCTTACCGTCGGCGGAAACCTTCTCGTGCCAGCCATATTTAGGGTGATAGTAAGGTTCGAAAGGCATTTCCACATCTTCGGCCGAAGTCAAGTTATACTTAGCCGTATATTCACAGAGGTCGAGAATGATGTGGTCGTTGTAAGCAAAGAGGTCAATGCCCATGTTATAAGCCGTACGGCAGAAGTAAGCGTGCAAGCCTACATTGAGAGTGGCGTGTCCCTGGTCGCGTCCCATCTCCTGGCTCTGTGCCAAATGTCTGCCTTTCACTTTTCCCTCAGGGTCTTCGTGCATTCCTTTCACCGACCATTCGATACACCCCATACCTTTTCCATGGTAGAAAAACTCCAAAGCTTGTCTTATCTTAGCATCATCATCGTTCAGCACACCGATAGAAAGAATGGTGAGCATAGCAGGCAAATCCCAACTCATCCACCCCACAATAGCTGCGGAGTTGAAGTGATTATCTAAAAAATCGTTGCAAATGGGATAGAAAGTTTTGTCCATCCATTTTTTGAAGATTTCGAAATCCTCGGCTTTCCAGCCTTCATAGTCGCGCATCAGTTCGGCAGGAGCAGCAAACTGGTAACCGATAAATCCAGCAGCAAGCAGGCGATGGCTGTCGTCAGGCCACGTTTTATAGTTCACCCCTTTACAAGTTTTAGCCCATCCGTTCAGAATTTTAATAGACGCTTTCGCATAATCTTCATCTCCCGATATTTTCCAGCGTAAAGCCAACTGATAAGCGGCACCGGCATCAAAAGCAGCCGTGTTGAAGTTGCCACCTTGCGAGTGACGTACAATTTCTTCCTGCGGGTTTGAGTTGTAGCTCAGTTGGGCGAATCGGCTTTCACACAATTTTTCCCAACCGCTAATCCAAGGTTCGGCACGTTCGTTCACTTTACGGCGTGCACGTTCAAAATCGGCTTCGGTGTTCACCAGACAAGGGTGCTTGATGGTGTACTCATAATTTTCATTGGGGTTGATTTCGCGTTGCCATGGTTCGGGAGTTCCGTTCTCGAACTCTGCACTACAGCTAGTCAGCAACACAAGCGTTGCGCTACCCACGAAGGTATAAATCAGATTTTTCATACATTCAATTTTCATTTTGTTATTCAATCAGTTTCCAGAGAAAATAAGATGCAATTATTTGCCACTTTCGTTCTTAATCAAATCTTTCAGTTTTTGTTCCGATTCGAAAGTCTTTATCCAATCCACATAGATGCTGCCTGTTTCATTGGCTTCATACCAGATTTTCCAAAATTGAAGTTCCACTGTATCGTACTTCGTCAATGAGGTAGGCATATACTGTTGGTTTTTGCCGAGGAATTTCTTCGTAAAGTCAGCGTAGAATACTTTGTACTCGCCACAATCTACCACAGTCATGGCATTTTTTCCTTTATCGGTATCTTCGCCATATTTACCGGCTACAGTAATGCCGCTTCCACCCCAAATGTCGAGATACCATTCAATACTTGTTGATGTTTCGAATACATTTTCGGGGAATTTCACTTTAAAAGCCATGATGGGATAATTGGTTACGTTGAATCCAAATCCGCCGGTGCGACAAATGCGGACAGCCTTGTAAGTCTTATCTTCACCAGGGAAGATGCGAAGCACTCCGTCATTCTCCATCCATTCAAATTCCCGGTGGGTAAAGTTTCCGAACGGCTGCCAGATATTCTCGATAGTAAACTGGTCGTTCATTAAACCTTCACTCACGTTGACACTCATCGTGGCTTTAACAGGTTTACCATCACCATAGTCAGCCAAGGCTGTAATCACGGCATTGCCATAAGCTTTCGCTATGAACCGGCCTTTTTCGTCAACTTCTACAACATCCGGCTTACTGCTTTCCCATGCGATGTACGACAATGTGGCGTCTGCGGGCATTACATTCATCTGCGGAGTATAGGTTTCGCCTAAAGCCAGCTTATCGGTTTCCTTCACGAATTCCATACTTTCAATATAGATAATAGGCTTCACCTTTATCTCAAACTCTTTTGTGAAATGTTTGTCGTCAGTAGCGGTGACTTGTATGCGTGCCGTTCCTTCGGCCACACCTTTCACCTCGCCTTTTTCATTGACGGTCGCCTTATCGGGGGTAAGGCTTTTCCAAATCAGCCCGGGATAAGTGGGGTCGGCCGGAGTAATCTGCCAAGTAAGTGGCAGAGTCGAGGTTACAAACACTTCAAGCTCTTCGTTAGTGAGATTGATATCGGTGATGTGAATGATTTCATTTACCACCTTCACATTGATGGTTGAAGTGGTAGAATAACCCACAGCCGGCCTAGCCGAAATGACCGTGTTACCTGCACTTATTGCAGTGATGCGTCCGTCTGCATCTACGGTAGCTACATCAGGCACAGTCGATTTCCATACCAACGCTTTATTAAAAGCCTCATCGGGACCTACAGTATATTTTATCAACGTATCAGTACCTATCAACAAAGGCAGTTCGGGAGTCACCTCAAGGTTGATTTCCTTAACTAGCACTCTCTCTTCTAAAACAGGGGATACATCGTCATCATTACACGAAACGGTCATTACCAAGTTACCCGTTATTAGTGCAACAAATGCACATTTTTGAAGTATGTTTTTGTATGTCATAATTCGATTACTTTATTAATGAATGATGAATGGATTATTGATTCCAACCTGGATTTTGTTTCAAGTTGGGGTTCAGCTTGAGTTGGTCAGTGGGCAGCGGCAACAAGTAATGCTTTTCGTGCCAGTTGCGTCCTTTTTCGTGAATAATGCAACCTTCACCATCTTTGTCTTTAAAAGAAGCATCGGGCCATCTGCTTTCAAAATCAGTATCTTTCCACTTCACACCGGTGAGGTTCATCGGCATTTCGTCTTCGGCCGTTTTCCAACGCTTCAGATCATCAATGCGGAAATTCTCATCGAAAAACTCGATGGTACGCTCACGACGAATTTCTGTGCGCATATCCAAATTATTTGCCGTGACAAAGTCGTTAGTCAAGTCAGGCATTTCGGGGTTAATGCGTTTACGTGTCAAGTTCAAGCTGATAGCCAAGTCTTCATCTGATATTTGTCCATCGCGTTCAAACACAGCTTCGGCATAGTTCAGCAGCACCTCGGCATAGCGGATGACGGGGAAGTCGTAAGCTTCCATACCGGTGGGCACTCCGTCACGTTCGCTGCACCACTTGTGGGGAAAGTAGCCCGTACCGGTTTGAGGCATGAAGTTCCTATGCGAGGCATTGGCTATTTCGGCAGCATTGCCGCTCCAATCAATGCGTCCGCCATTTGTACCCCAATAAGTCTGTCCGGGCACCATAAGCTGATTGTTCATGCGATTGTCGCGATTTTTATATTCATCATCCACTTTCGTGTAATTCCACGTTTGGGGATTGATGGGCAATCCATTGCTTTGCAGATACATATTAGCCATTTTGCGAGTAACGTACAAGGCATTGCCCAAACGCCCTTGTGTGATGTTAAAACCAATAGAATTGATAACAGGGTCGTGGCGGCGGGTAAAGATATACTCTTTATTACCTGTTTTATTGATATTGGCAGGGTTTGACTTTTCATTCTCCAAGATAAAGAGATACTTGTAGGCTTCCGTTCCCAATTCTTGAGGAGCAAAAAGCTCGAATGCTCCGCCCGTCATTACATCATGAGCCGCCTGTGCTGCGGTATTGAGCAAATCTTTTGTACGTTCGGTATTTTGACCGCCATTATGAAATTTCTCCCATGTACCTTCGTAAAGGGCTACACGCGAAAGAAACGCCAAAGCGGCTTCGCTGGAAAGGCGACCTTCATCGCTGCTGCTGATAGCCTTATCAACGGGCAATAGTTTAGCGGCTTCTTTCAAGTCGTCAATGATGAAGTCAGCCACCTCGGTACGCGGATTGCGAGCCTTCTGCATCTCAGGCGAGTCGATGTCGAGCGGCGTGCGGGCTATGATAAGGTCACCGTAAGCCTGCAATAACTCGAAGTAACAATAAGCACGGAAGAAACGGGCTTCCCCCACTGAAATGGCAATGTCGGCTTGTTGTTCATACGCATCAGCCTGTTGCAACAAGGTGTTGACTTGGCGAATACGATTGTAATTGTCGGTATAATGCTTGTCGGATGACGGAATACTGTTCGTTCCGTTACTATAGATGTTCACCGTGCTTCCGGCAAACAAATCCGAGCGAATATCGGCGTGCTGACTGTCGTCGAGCCATCGAAAGTCGGCCGACCAGCTGTAGAACTGGGTGGCAAAAAGTTTGAAGTGTTCGGGCGACTTCCAATAGTTGGTATCCGCCAATTGCGTCTTGGGCTCAAGGTCTAAACACGACTGCATGGTCATGGCGCAAATAATTCCTAAAATATATACTATTTTTTTCATTGTTATCTTCAATATTAAGAATAAAAACTAGAATGTGGCATTCACACCGAAAGTCACGGTGCGGTTAAATGGATAGCGTTGCTTGTTTTCCACCTTACGGGTGGCTTCGGGATCCCAACCATCGGTGATATACGATTTTTCCCATAAATCGGCGCCCGATACATAAATACGCAAGTTGCTGATGAAACCGCTCTTATTCATCCATGCCTTTGGCAATGTGTAACCAAGTACAATCTCTTTGAGACGCAGATAAGCTCCGTTATCGGCCGACCAGGTAGAGGGAATGTAGTTGTAATTATTGATGTCATTACTGTTTGAATAAGTAGGAAAATGGTTATTGGGAGTTTCAGGACTCCATACATTACCCACCGACTGGTTGGTAGTGTTCAGCCAAATAGCCTTGAAAGGCACTTTCCAAGAGTCGATTTCACGATAGATGGTACGCTTGCCCACACCTTGGAATACGGTATTGAAATCGAATCCTTTCCACTCGCATCCGAAATTAAACGAGAACGAATATTTGGGGTCGTCGGAACCGAGAAATACAAGGTCATCTTGTGTCAGTTTACCGTCTTTGTTCACATCTTCATACATGTGGTCGCCCAAACGCAAGTTGGCAGGCAGGGCGATAGAGTTGCTGCCCACATATTTATCCACGTAATAGTCCAGTTGGTCTTGGTTTTGTACCTTGCCCACATAGCGGTAGCCAAATACCGAATTGAGCGGATAGCCATTCACAGCTTCGTTATAACCTGCGTTCACCACGATGTTACCTCCATCAACGAGTTTATTGGTCATATAGGTTAACGTACCGCCAACATGGTAGTTGAAACTGCCTATCTTATCATGCCAAGTCAAACTAACATCGTAACCATTGGCTTCAAACTTACCACTATTCGTACTGGGAGCAGTTCCGCCCAGAACACCGGGATGCAGACGCGAAACCAACATATTGTCGTTTTTCTTTTTAAAGATCTCGAACGTACCCGTAAAGCGATTGTTGAAGAATCCGAAGTCAATACCTAAGTTATAGTTGTAGATACGTTCCCAAGTACGCACGGTGCTCACCAGTCCGGCAGATTCCACATAGGTTCCTTTCGAGTTGCCCAACAAAGCACCGCTGTTCGATTTGTAGTTGTAAAGTTGGATGCCGTCATAGCGTCCGATACCATTTTGGTTACCTACCTCACCATATGAGGCACGTAGTTTCAGTTCATTCACATAATCACGCAAGTTCTCCATGAATTTCTCTTCAGTGATACGCCATCCGGCTGATGCGCCCCAGAAGAAGTTCCAGCGATTCTTGGGCAAGAATTTCGAAGATCCGTCGTAGCGAGCATTCACTTCTACCATATATCTTGACTTATAGTTGTAATTCAAGCGACCGAAATAAGAGAGAATAGCTTCCTCCCAACGGTCTACCTTGTCTATGTAGATTTGTCCTTTACCGTTAAGCGATTCGATTGCCGCTTCCACGTCCATTGCTTTGGTACCGCTATAATCGTAAGCAGCATAGTCATATTGCACACCTCCCATAAGCGATATGTCGTGAGCCTCATCAAATAATTTCTTATAAGTGAGAAAAGCTGATGCCGTGTAATTGTCGGTACGCGCAGAACTTTTAGTATACGATGATTTTTCTTTTGCGGGATAGGGAGAGTTCTCGTTTTGAATCGGTGTGCCATCGTATTGATACCAATCAATTGAAAGATACTGTTCGTCACGGGCCGCATTGTTCGTTGAGTAACCCAAAGTGCCTTGAAAATCAAGGCCATCCAATATGTTCACTTTCAAAATCTCGTTCACATTCATAGTGGTCACTACAAGTTTGTTGTCACCTCCCAACTCGGCCGACCAGTTGGGAGTATGAATGCCTCCCCACGCATACGGTTTGCCATCAATGGTCGAAACCGGTAACCCTGGCTGCGGTATGCTACTGCCTAATATACTACCAATCTGTGTAGGAGCCACCTGATGCTGACGACTGGCTGACATATTGCTTTCCAAGCTGATACGGTCGTTTATCTTGAAGCTGTTGAATAAACGTACGTTATAACGTTCGTTCGAGTTGTTCCCCCATTGCAGCGTCCCTTGGTCATTCAAATAACCAAGCGAGAGGCGGTAGGTCGATTTCTCCGACCCCCCGCTTATGCTGAGGTTATGTTGGGTAGAAGTAGCGTTCCCCCACAGCACATCAGTCCAGTTCATATCATGAAACACAAAGTCGGCCACACCGCGGAATCCTCCCGGAATGGGATCTTCATCGGGATTATTTCCACTATGCAGATTAATCCAGCTCCCCTTCATCGCTTTAGCCAAACGGGCGTAGCGCACCCAGTTGTCGTCTTCGCCATAGCCGTCATTCAAACGGGCTTGGAGCACACCATCCGTCCATTCGTCCATACTCATCATGCGGGGCTGCAAACCCACAATTTTACGTGTAACCGAACCGCTATATTCTACCTTGGTTCTGCCGGCATCAGGACGTTTGGTAGTTACCAAAATCACACCTCCTGCCGCTTTTGCACCATAAATGGCAGCCGAAGCATCTTTCAGGAAGTTAATGGTTTCGATGTCATCGGCATTAAGTTGAGCCATCTCACTCACACCACTGGCAGGTACACCGTCAATAATCAAGAGAGGTTCTACCTTGTTCTTCGATACAGAACCACGGATTGAGACACCCCATCCCTCTTCACCGGGAGCAGCCGACGAACGGGTGATGCGTAAACCCGGCACCTGACCTTGCATGGCCGAAAGCGGATTGGATACCGTACCTTTGTCTTTAAAAAGTTTTTGGTCGACCACTGTTACCGAGCCTGTCAACGACTCTTTCTTCATACTGCCGTATCCCACCACTACAACTTCCTGGAGTAGTTCAGAGTCTTCTTTCAATACAATCTTCAAATTGGTTTCATGGCCTTTCACCTGAACTTCTTCCGTTTTGTAACCGATATATGAGATAACCAAAGTTCCTTTGGCATCTTTCAATGAGAAGTTTCCGTCAATGTCAGTCATACAGCCATTGGTGGTGCCTTTTACCATAACATTAGCACCGATAACGGGCTCGCCATTGGAATCCACGATTTTACCTTTAATTGTACCAGTCTGCAATACGACTTGCACTTCCCCGGCATCTGCAAAGACAGCCTGCGAGCCACCTGCTATAAGAGCAGAGGCTATCACCGTGGAGAATAGAATCCTTCTCGATGAAAATCTGAAGAGACTTTTTTTCATATACATAAAATTTAAAACTAACATTTATACTATTTATTCTAAT
>ENA-OPTB01000793-OPTB01000793.1-human-gut-metagenome-genome-assembly--contig:-NODE-793-length-28519-cov-5.744906_pt1 | contig 28519 bp, 23 predicted proteins | sample MGYA00241810_ERZ501911 | MGnify/ENA primary metagenome ERZ501911 (study PRJEB25962, sample SAMEA2042304) | human gut metagenome | biome: human gut; feature: human-associated habitat; material: faeces... | reverse complement strand
ATAGACATCGCCACCATTGCCGAGTGCACCGATCTTCCTGCCGATGTCATTAAGCAGCTATAAACCCATACAATTCCCAGCACCCTCATGAATCCCCATAATCAAAAGTGCATCAATTATTAGCTGTGCACTTTCAGCCAACCTAAAGCTTTGTCTATCTGTTGAAGATAAGACAACTGTTCCTGATTGCCTTGTTTTAAAGTATCAACTATTTTAATTCTTTCGTTTTGTAATAACTCTATAATATCTTTCATGCTTTCCACTCTGTCAGTATTGAATTAAAATCTTCAAGCATCAAGTCAAAGTCATAATCCAGTTTTTTCTTTTTCAGTTTGTCGGTAACATGGTTCAGAGCAAACAGAATATATTCGCTTAGTTTCGATTTCTGTTCGGCATGACTTAATTCACTGAATTCTTTCTCAAGGCATAGTCCGATTCTAATTTTCCCGGTATCTGCCCTGAATGGTCCAAATTCAAAACGATTGCGAAGATAATATCCATTCTTCTCTATTTCTTGCCTGGTAAACATAGTGAGCAATGTCCGATAGAAATCTTTTTGTTTCAATTTCAACTTCTCATCAGCAATGATATAGTTTGTTTTACAGTGATCGTGGTCATAATAGCTATACGAACAATTAATTATAATTCGATTAACAGCGCGTCCGTACATCTCGGGGCGCATCCTTCTATCCAACTCCGGTTTCAATTCTTTATCAACACTCTCGATTACTGCTTTGGAGTTTTCATAACAGTTACCAATCGTCCTTCTTATCCAAACCGGATTTTTAGAAATCCAGTTTCTCTGGCTTTCAAGTCTTATATCCTGTATATCTTCCTTTATCTCATATTCCCAAAATACGGATTGCTTTTGATTCGGGTCGTCAGGACTGAAGCAATAGCTTGTCCTTCCCTGCTCCATAGTCAAACCGTTGGCTCTTTTCGACCAAATGGCATCGACAAAACGAGTTTCTCCAAATTTATTTTGAAAACAAGTCGCGGGATTTCCATTAAAGAATTGTCCTCTCAATGCTTCGACAGGTTCGTGATTTCCCCAGCCAATAATAGCCAGGCTCTCACAAAGACGAACGGCTTTATTCCACTCTTCCGCATTTTTATAATCCGCATATTTCAGAAATCCGGCAAACAAGCGTTCGCGCAACAGTTCTATCTCCGATTGGGACTGCAAAAATTCTTCCAATTCTTTTAGATCTTCTATTTCAAATATTTTCTCCATCGCTTTTCTTTTTAGTTCCAATGTTCAGTTTTAGACATTCTGCAGAAATAGCAAAAGATAATTTCCTGCCAAAAAGGAACAAGGCTTTCGCTTTACAATAGCTTTTTCAAATCCTCAATGTCCGGCAGGGCGTTACGAAGTCGTTCCGGCATATCTTTGGATGCACGGTAGGTAGCAACTCCCATCGGTTTGTTATAATCACGCACTGCAAACTCTACAAAGGTTTGATTCATTTCCCTGCAAAGGATTATTCCGATAGAGGGATTTTCGTGCGGCTTTCTGATATATGTATCCAAGGCAGATAGGTAAGTATTCAGTTGCCCCAAATAAGATGTACGGAATTTTCCGGATTTCAACTCGACCGCGACCAACGAATTAAGTTCTCGATTGAAAAAGAGCAGATCAATGAACATTTCCTCCCCTGCAACCTCCACACGATATTGATTGCCTATAAAGCTGAAATCTTGTCCAAAGGTCATGATGAACTTCTTCACGTTAGCAACAATCGCCTTTTCTACTATCTTTTCGTCTAAATCCTCTTCTTGTTCATCCAGTTCCTCTACATTGATGAAATCAAGCAGGTATTCATCTTTAAATGAACAAACAGCTTTTAGAGCTTGCTTAGTATCGGGCAATGTTTGTGCGAAATTATTAGGTAAAGTTCCCCGATGGCTGTATAGGTCTGCTTTTAAATAATCCCTTAAAGTGTATTTACTCCAATAGTGAATGGCGCACTCATGTATATAAAATAGACGTGCTTCCAAAGTCTTAGCTTTGGATATTATTTCAGTATGATGACTAAAGCCGATTGAAAGGAAGTCTGACCAGTTAAATTCATCAGCCAGTGGCTGGCGAATTACGCTCAACAGCAATTTTTCATCTAATACCAAATCGCCAGCCGCTGGCTGGCGATTTAAGACAGGTTCCCATTCTTCATAGAAAACTCGCATATTCTTTATATTCGAAACTGAAAATCCCCTTAGCCCCGGCAATTCTTTTTGCAACAGGGAAGATATCTGTTCTATTGCACCTTTCCCCCAAAAGCCTGTACGGGAATTTTCCGACACATAACGTCCGATACCGTAATAAAGAGATAACTGTTCCTTGTTCACCGATGCGGCTGCACGGTACTGGCTGCGTAGGATAGCTTCTTTTATGCTCTTTACAGCTTCTCTATAATTCTGATTTATATCCATTGCGATTCCTTACTTAACGTTTTACACTTGATTTTTCAATTCATTCTTTCTCTTCTTCCACAACTGCCACGAATTAATGATATTCTGCCACAACACATATGAGCCCGGCGCAACAGCAGACAACGGATTGAGATAGGTGTGAGCCATCCAAATAGCCAGAATCGTATTCTTTTGCCCCAACGCCTGACCGCCACTGATGCGGTCGTTATAGACGGAGCCGATAGTTTTCCCCAGGAAGAACTGCAAACAACAAGCTACCAAAGCTCCGACGGCAATCATGATTTCAGTAAAACCGTCAGCAGGGTCATTGAGCAATGAATATAATGTCTGAGCCGTAACGATGGCTAACGAAACAGCCCACAAATAGAAAGCAAGTTCGTGATAACCTAATAGTTTCTGATGAACTTTCGACAGACATTTACTCAACAGCCATGCAAGCAGGAACGGGCAAATCAGCAACGGGAATACTTTACTCAAAATAACGAAGAACGCTTGCCAGAATCCGACATCGGGATGTACCTCCACCAAAGGGAAAAGAATGGGTACGGCAATGGCTGCTCCGATATTAGCGAGCAACGTATAAGTAGTCAGACTCGCCGCACTGCCCCCCAACTTGGAAGTAATCACCGCAGCAGCCGTAGCCGTCGGGCAAATAATGCAAACCATCACACCTTCCGCTACAATCTTATCGAACCGGTAAAGCAGCAGGTAAGCCGCCAACGCACCGCCAATCTGAATCAGCAACAGCCATGCATGGAGAGGTTTCGGCTTCAAGTCACGTGGAGACACTTTACAGAAAGTCAGCAGCAACATCGTAAAAATAAGATAGGGAGTCAGAAAAGAAAAGTAGATAAATATCGGATAACCGACAGCACCTACCAGCATCGCAATAGGCAACGTCCAATTCTTCAAAAACTTAAGCATCGTCGTACATTTTAACTTCGAAGCACAAAGTAACGGAGATTTCAGGAAAAAAGCTACCATTAAACCGAAAAAAACACAAAACTTAATGGCAAATAATGAGTTTTCTACAAATTTCTACTACATTTGCACCGTATTACAAATATGAAACTGAATAGACCATACATAGTATATATATGCATTTGCCTCTGGCTACTTTTTCTACCCTCATGTACCAGCCATTTATGGGGGAAGGACTTTGTAGTAGTTATTGACGCCGGACACGGCGGACATGACCCCGGTGCCATAGGCAAAACAGCCAAAGAGAAGAACATCAATCTGAACGTTGCCCTGAAAGTAGGGAATTTGATAAAAAGAAACTGCGATGACGTCAAAGTGATTTACACCCGCAGCAAAGATGTCTTCATCCCCTTAGACCGACGTGCCGAAATCGCGAATAACGCGAAGGCTGACCTCTTTATCTCCATCCATACCAACGCACTGGCAAACAACCGCACAGCCAAAGGTGCATCTACCTGGACACTGGGTCTTGCCAAATCGGACGCCAATCTGGAAGTCGCGAAACGGGAGAACTCCGTAATCCTCTACGAAAGCGATTATCAGACACGATATGCCGGCTTCAATCCGAACTCCGCAGAATCTTATATCATATTTGAATTTATGCAGGACAAGTATATGGAGCAGAGCGTGCATCTGGCTTCACTGATGCAAAAACAATTCCGCCACACCTGCAAACGGGCAGACCGCGGAGTGCATCAAGCGGGATTCCTTGTCCTGAAAGCAAGTGCGATGCCGAGCATCCTGATAGAACTGGGATTCATCTCTACCCCTGAGGAAGAACGGTATCTAAGTTCCGAAGCAGGAGCCTCAACCATGGCAAAAGGTATTTATCATGCTTTCCTGAATTATAAAAGAGAGCATGAAATACGTCTAACGGGAGTCAGCAAAACAATTATTCCGACTGAGCAGGAAGAAAACAACGCTCCGGCACTTGCACAAAAAGACACGGAAAGCGTGACAGCCCCTCAACAGAAGGAATTACTGGCAGAAGCCAGGACAAAACACGCCCCGGCAACAAAAACGACAACAAACCGCCCGATTGCGTCGGAAAGCGCAACCAATGACAGTGAAATTACGTTTAAGATACAGATACTCACCTCTTCCAAACCTCTTGCCAAAAACGACAAGCGGTTGAAAGGGCTGAAAAATGTGGATTATTATAAGGAAAAGGGCATATACAAATATACGTATGGCGCTTCCGGTGATTATAACAAAGTGCTGCGTACGAAACGCACCATTACGCCACAATTCAAGGATGCTTTCATCATCGCCTTCCGAAACGGGGAGAAAATGAACGTCAACGAAGCGATTGCCGAATTTAAAAAGAGAAGAAATAAATAAAAAGATAAAATGAAGTACATTACAAAAGAAGTCAGAATAGGTATTGCAGGTATCATTGCACTATGCGTGCTTGTTTATGGGATTAACTGGCTGAAAGGGATACATATGTTTCAACCTTCAAGCTATTTCTATGCCAAATTTCAGAACGTGAACGGACTGACCAAGTCGAGCCCGGTGTTTGCGGACGGTGTACGCGTGGGTATTGTACGTGACATCTATTATGATTACACGAATCCCGGAAATGTAGTGGTGGAAGTGGAACTGGATACGGAACTGCGTATCCCGAAAGGAAGTACTGCCGAACTGGTAGCCGAACTGATGGGCGGTGTACGCATGAACATACTCCTGGCAAACAACCCGCGCGAAAAATATGCCGTAGGTGATACCATCCCCGGCACGATGAACAACGGAATGATGGAAAGCGCGGCGAAACTCATCCCCAAGGTAGAGGAAATGCTCCCGAAACTGGACTCCATCCTTATCTCACTGAACAATATCTTAGGAGACAAGAGCATCCCCGCCACTTTACATTCAATAGAAACAACCACAGCCAACCTGGCAGTAGTCAGCTCGCAAGTGAAAGGACTTATGAGCAACGATATCCCGCAGCTCACCAGCAAGCTGAATACAATCGGGGATAACTTCGTAGCTATCAGCGGCAACCTGAAGGAAGTGGACTATGCATCCACTTTCAAAAAAATAGACGAAACACTGGCTAACGTAAAAATACTTACAGAGAAATTGAACAGCAAAGATAACACTCTCGGACTGCTCTTCAACGACCCGACTTTATACAATAATTTGAACGCTACAACCGAAAACGCAGCGAGCTTGTTGGAAGACCTGAAAGAGCATCCGAAACGCTATGTTCACTTCTCATTATTCGGTAAGAAAGATAAGTAGCATTTTATCGTTATATAGATTTTATCTAAATAACGAAGCGTTTCGAAAAGCGTGTCATTGCTTCTCAAATGTCTATCTACAAACCGAAATAATATTCCCGTACAAACGTACAAATGGAAGAAAAATGAACAGCATTTTATATATAACAAACTAAAATACAGATACTTATAATTTTGCAAGAGTGGATTAACATATAGTGTTCCGTCAAATGTATATAAGTCATTGAAAGTAAACACATTATTATTCTCACGAAAAAAACAAGAAAAAGCTGATTTGTTTTTTCGGAATAAGATTCCCAATTTTGCAAACGTAGAAGTTTTGCTTAATTAATAAATGTATTAAAAGTCACTATGATTGAATCAAATCATGTCGTACTTTGGAACCGCTGTCTCGACGTTATAAAAGACAATGTTCCCGAGACGACATATAATACTTGGTTTGCCCCTATTGTCCCATTGAAATATGAGGACAAAACATTGATTTTACAAATCCCCAGCCAGTTTTTCTATGAAATACTGGAAGAGAGATTCGTAGATCTTATCCGCAAGACATTGTATAAGGTCATTGGCGAAGGCACCAAGTTGATGTACAACGTCATGGTAGACAAGACTTCGATTCCGAATCAAACCGTGAATCTCGAAGCAAGCAATCGCTCTACGGCTATTACTCCCAAAAGCATATTTGACGGTAACAAAGCGCCTAACTTCTTGAAGGCTCCTGCTGTTCAGGACTTAGACCCGCATTTGAACCCCAATTATAACTTCGAAAACTTCATTGAAGGATACAGCAACAAGTTGTCGAGAAGTGTAGCCGAAGCCGTAGCACAAAAACCCGGGGGTACTGCTTTCAACCCGTTGTTCCTTTATGGAGCATCCGGAGTGGGAAAAACGCACCTTGCAAACGCAATAGGCACGAAAATCAAAGAAATTTATCCGGAGAAAAGAGTATTGTATGTTTCGGCACATTTGTTCCAGGTACAATATACGGACTCTGTACGTAATAATACGACGAACGATTTCATAAACTTCTATCAGACAATTGATGTATTGATTATCGATGATATCCAGGAATTTGCCGGTGTCACCAAGACGCAGAACAATTTCTTCCATATCTTCAATCATCTACACCAAAACGGCAGACAGCTCATATTGACTTCCGACCGCGCTCCCGTGTTGTTGCAAGGTATTGAAGAACGACTGCTCACCCGTTTCAAATGGGGCATGGTGGCAGAGCTCGAAAAGCCGACCGTAGAACTTCGTAAAAACATTCTGCGCAATAAGATACACCGCGACGGATTACAGTTCCCGGAAGAAGTTATCGACTATATTGCCGAGAACGTAAACGAAAGTGTACGCGACCTGGAAGGTATCGTTATCGCAATCATGGCACGCTCTACTATTTTCAACAAGGAAATAGATATGGATTTGGCGCAACACATCGTACATGGAGTGGTTCATAATGAGACAAAGGCTGTTACCATTGATGATATTCTCAAAGTGGTATGCAAGCATTTCGACCTGGAACCGGCTGCCATACACACAAAATCCAGAAAGAGGGAAGTAGTTCAAGCAAGGCAGATCGCCATGTATCTCGCCAAAAATCACACAGACTTTTCAACATCCAAGATAGGAAAGTTCATCGGTAACAAGGATCATGCAACCGTACTTCACGCCTGCAAAACCGTAAAAGGACAATTAGAGGTGGACAAGAGCTTTAGTGCAGAGGTACAGGAGATTGAGTCGTTGCTGAAGAAAAGAAACTAAGAATAGCGGTTAACGTTTAGTGTTTAGTGATTAACAGGCTGCGCATTTACGCTGTAAGTCATTAACCACTAATCACTAAACGTTAGTCATTATTTCAAGAATCCCTGCTGACGAAGTACTTCCAACAGATTCTCAGACATAAATTCGTTATCTTTCTTTGTGTAACGTACATCTGTAAATACCTGGGCAAGAGTTTCTTTCTTATTTTCTTCGATAAACTGTTTGTTTTCCGGCAATGATTCTTTGTATGCGTAGAGCTTATCTATCTCTTCCGGCGTATAATCGTGGTATTTTTCATCATGCACGGCAGCTTCCAAAGGCAGACGGTCTACTTGCGCGGGAATACCATCGGGATAACCTACCGTTATCGTTGTGAGAGGGAATACCAATTCGGGTAGTTGAAGGGTATCAATAATCATTTGGGGATTATAAGTAGTAGTGCCCAAATAGCAAATACCGAGTCCTACTTCTTCGGCCAGCGTGCAGAAAGTCTGCGCAACCAACAAAGTATCCATGGACGCATTCATAAAAGACATTAAATTATCATAGCCCGGTACCGCTTTCCGCTGTTCACACCACTTACTGAAGCGACGGAAATCAGCACAAAAAGTAAGTACCACAGGTGCATTTTTTACCATCGGCTGGTTAAAATGGGCAGGGGAAAGTTTCTCTTTCATTTTCGCGTCGCGAGTGACAATTACACTATAAAGTTGCATCCCACCCATCGTAGAAGCACGAAAAGAGGTTTCAAGCAAATCATTTAACAAATCAGGAGCAATGTCCTTCGACTGGTATTTCCTGATTGTTCTTCTGTTCTTTACGGTTTCAAACATATCTTTTTTTTGCAAAGATATAAAAAGAAAAAACTATTCCACCACACAGACAGAAAAGAATAGTTTTCTTTTTGGAAAACTTTAACCTTTGAACAAAATTCAATTTCATCTGTTTATCAAATACTTAGCACACACAAATGGAAAACTTGCAACCTGTTAATAAATTGTTTCATTTTTATTTTGATAGATGAAAAAACATTCTTAGCTTTGCGCCTGCATTTGTTAACGATAAGTAAACTTCTACACATTACTTATTAAAAATCAGATTTAACACAAATTGAATCGTGGAAAAACAAATTTATTCTTATGACGAAGCCTACGAAGAATCTTTACGATATTTTCAAGGCGACGAGCTTGCTGCAAGGGTTTGGGTAAACAAATACGCAGTAAAGGATTCTTTCGGAAATATCTATGAAAAGTCTCCGGAAGACATGCATTGGAGAATCGCAAATGAAGTGGCACGTATCGAATCCAAGTATCCGAACGCGCTGACAGCTAAAGAGCTGTACGATTTACTGGATCACTTCAGATACATCGTTCCCCAAGGTAGCCCGATGACAGGAATCGGTAACGACTACCAGGTTGCTTCACTATCCAATTGTTTCGTTATCGGAGTAGATGGCGCCGCCGACTCATACGGGGCGATCATCAAAATCGACGAAGAACAGGTACAACTAATGAAAAGACGTGGTGGCGTGGGTCATGACTTGTCGCACATCCGTCCGAAAGGTTCTCCGGTTAAAAACTCCGCACTGACTTCTACTGGTCTTGTTCCGTTCATGGAACGTTATTCGAATTCAACTCGTGAGGTAGCTCAGGATGGACGCCGCGGCGCATTGATGTTGAGCGTATCTATCAAGCATCCGGATTCCGAAGCCTTCATCGACGCCAAGATGACAGAAGGGAAGGTGACAGGCGCAAATGTTTCGGTCAAACTGGACGATGATTTCATGCAGGCTGCCGTAGACGGAAAGCCTTATGTACAGCAGTATCCTATCAACTCGGCGAATCCGTCATTTACGAAAGAAATCGACGCTTCTACCTTATGGAAGAAGATTGTTCATAACGCATGGAAATCAGCAGAACCGGGTGTCCTGTTCTGGGATACGATTATCCGCGAGTCTGTGCCCGATTGCTATGCAGACCTGGGTTACAAAACCGTATCTACCAATCCGTGTGGTGAAATCCCTTTGTGTCCTTATGACTCTTGCCGCCTGTTGGCTATCAATCTATATTCTTATGTGGTGAATCCGTTCAAGCCGGATGCTTATTTTGATTTTGATCTATTCCATAAGCATGTAGCTTTGGCACAACGTATCATGGACGACATCATCGACCTCGAACTGGAAAAGATCGAGCGTATCATGAAGAAAATTGATGAAGACCCGGAAAACGAAGAAGTAAAACGTGCGGAACGTGTACTTTGGGACAAGATATACAAGAAGAGCGGACAAGGTCGCCGTACCGGTGTAGGTATCACTGCCGAAGGTGATATGCTCGCTGCTTTGGGACTGCGCTACGGTACGGAAGAAGCTACGGAATTCTCTGAAAAAGTACATAAGGCGGTAGCTCTCGGCGCATACCGTTCGTCAGTGGAGATGGCGAAAGAGCGTGGCGCTTTCGAGGTATATGACAGCAAACGTGAACAGAACAATCCGTTCATCCAACGTTTGGCGGAAGCTGATCCGGCATTGTACGAAGACATGAAGAAGTACGGACGACGTAACATCGCTTGTCTGACTATCGCTCCTACCGGAACAACCAGTCTGATGACACAGACGACTTCGGGTATCGAGCCTGTGTTCCTGCCGGTTTACAAGCGCAGAAGAAAAGTGAATCCGAACGATACGAACGTCCATGTAGACTTTGTTGACGAGACAGGGGATGCATTTGAAGAATACATCGTATTCCACCATAAGTTCGTTACTTGGATGGAAGCTAATGGATATGATCCGTCAAAACGCTATTCACAGGAAGAAATCGACGAGTTGGTAGCTAAGTCTCCTTATTACAAGGCTACTTCCAACGATGTTGACTGGTTGATGAAAGTGAAGATGCAGGGAAGAATCCAAAAATGGGTGGATCACTCCATCAGCGTGACTATCAATCTGCCGAACGATGTAGACGAGGATTTGGTAAACCGCTTGTATGTAGAGGCTTGGAAATCCGGCTGTAAAGGATGTACCGTATATCGTGACGGTTCACGGTCGGGTGTATTGATTTCTACGAAGTCGGAAAAGAAAGAAGATTTACCGCCTTGCAAACCGCCTACGGTTGTAGAGGTACGTCCGAGAGTTCTGGAAGCTGACGTAGTGCGTTTCCAGAATAACAAGGAGAAATGGGTGGCTTTCGTCGGCTTGCTGGACGGACATCCTTACGAAATCTTCACCGGTTTGCAGGATGATGACGAAGGTATCCTGCTGCCAAAGAGCGTAACTTGCGGACGTATCATCAAGAACGTCGATGAGGACGGCACAAAACGTTACGACTTCCAATTTGAGAACAAACGTGGATATAAGACGACTATTGAAGGATTGTCAGAGAAGTTTAACAAGGAATATTGGAACTATGCGAAATTGATTTCGGGAGTACTTCGCTACCGGATGCCGATTGAGCAGGTTATCAAGCTGGTAGGCTCCCTGCAATTGAACAGTGAAAGTATCAACACCTGGAAAAATGGTGTGGAACGTGCTTTGAAGAAGTATATTCAGGATGGAACCGAAGCCAAAGGAAAGAAATGTCCGAACTGCGGCAATGAAACATTGATTTACCAGGAAGGTTGCCTGATATGTACCAGCTGCGGCGCTTCCAGATGTGGATAAACATCTTACGTATGTTAATTAATATATAAACAAAAGGTTAAAAGGAGTTCGTGAGGACTCCTTTTATTTTTTATTCAAAAAAATGTCTTATACTTGCAGTGTCTTAAATATTCAATCAAAATCTAATATATATGATTTTATCATTTAATATCGAATATCGCACCAACTGGGGGGAAGAAGTCAGGCTTGCCGGCTTGTCCACGGAGTCTGTCCCCATGCACACAACAGATGGCATATACTGGACAGCAGAACTGGAAGTGGAAGTTCCCCAGGAAGGGTTGACTATCAATTATAACTATCAGATAGAACAAAACGGGAGCGTTATGCGCAAGGAATGGGACAATTTTCCACGATGTATTTTCCTGTCCGGCGTCCCCAGAAAGAAATACAGAATCAATGATTGCTGGAAAAATATTCCGGAGCAACTGTACCTTTACAGTTCAGCTTTTACGGAAGCATTATTGTCGCATCCCGAAAGGGAAAGTATTCCGCAAGGTCACAAGAAGGGACTGGTAATCAAAGCTTATGCTCCACGCATTAACAAGGATTACTGTTTGGGGATTTGTGGCAATCAGAAGGCATTAGGCAACTGGGATCCGGAAAAGGCCGTTCTGATGAGTGACGCCAACTTCCCGGAATGGCAGGTGGAACTGGATGCCAGTAAACTCAAATATCCGCTGGAATATAAATTCGTTCTTTACAACAAGCTGGAAAAGAAAGTGGACTGTTGGGAAAACAATCCCAACCGTTACCTGGCAGACCCGGAAATAAAGACGAACGAAACGCTCGTGGTTTCCGACCGATACGCTAATTTTGATATTCTGGCATGGAAGGGAGCGGGTATAGCTATTCCTGTATTCTCGTTGAAATCGGAAAAGAGTTTCGGAGTCGGTGATTTCGGTGATTTGAAACGCATGATCGACTGGGCTGTACGTACGCACCAGAAAGTGATTCAGATTTTGCCCATCAACGATACGACCATGACGCATGCATGGACGGATTCTTATCCTTACAACAGCATTTCTATCTATGCTTTCCATCCGATGTATGCGGATATGAAGCAAATGGGAACACTGAAAGACAAAGAAGCTGCATCCGGATTCAGCAAAAAACAAAAGGAACTGAATAGTCTGACTGCTATTGATTACGAAGCGGTCAATCAGACGAAATGGGAATTCTTCCGCCTAATTTTCCAACAGGAAGGAGAAAAGGTGTTGGCTTCCAAAGGGTTTAAGGAGTTCTTTGAAGCGAATAAGGAATGGTTGCAGCCTTATGCTGTATTCAGCTATCTGCGCGATGCTTACCGGACACCTAATTTCCGTGAATGGCCGAAGTACTCTGTTTATAATGCAGAGGAAATAGAAAAGATGTGTCAGCCGGAGACGGTAGATTATCCGCATATCGCTTTATATTATTTCATTCAGTACCACCTGCACCTGCAATTACTGGCAGCTACGAAGTATGCCCGTGAGAAGGGGGTCGTACTGAAAGGAGATATTCCCATCGGTATCAGCCGCAACAGCGTGGAAGCCTGGACGGAGCCGCATTATTTCAATCTGAACGGACAGGCAGGAGCTCCGCCCGATGATTTCTCTGTGAATGGACAGAATTGGGGATTCCCCACATACAACTGGGATGTGATGGAGAAAGACGGATACCGCTGGTGGATGAAGCGTTTCCAAAAGATGGCTGAATACTTTGACGCCTACCGGATTGACCATATTCTCGGATTCTTCCGTATCTGGGAGATACCGATGAATGCCGTTCACGGATTGTTAGGCCAGTTTGTCCCTTCCTTGCCTATGAGCCGGGAAGAGATAGAGAGTTACGGCTTCACATTCCGGGAAGAATATCTGAATCCATATATCCATGAGTCCTTCCTCGGACAGCTATTCGGGCCTTACACAAATACTGTGAAGCAAGATTTTCTCGAGTTGGCAGACGAATCCGGAATTTATCGCATGAAGCCGGGATTTGAAACGCAACAGGAAGTGAAACAGTTCTTTGCCGGCAAGAATGACGAAGACAGCATTTGGATTCGGGACGGATTATATTCCTTAATCAGTAATGTATTGTTTGTACCGGACAGAAAAGAGGAAGGAAAATATCATCCCCGCATCGGTGTACAACGCGACTTTATCTTCCGCGCATTGAGTGAAGAGGATAAGAATGCCTTTAATAAACTATACGACCAGTATTATTATCATCGTCACAATGAGTTCTGGTATCAGCAGGCGATGAAGAAGTTACCTCAATTAACGCAGTCCACCCGTATGTTGGTATGCGGAGAGGATTTGGGTATGATACCTGCCTGTGTGCCGTCAGTTATGAATGATTTACGTATTCTTAGTCTGGAAATTCAACGGATGCCTAAAAATCCGATGCATGAGTTCGGACATCTGAAAGAATACCCGTATCGGTCGGTTTGCACTATATCCACGCATGATATGTCTACGCTGCGCGGTTGGTGGGAAGAAGATTACCAACAGACGCAACGTTATTACAATACAATGCTGGGACATTATGGTATTGCGCCTACTGTTGCGACTCCTGAACTGTGCGAAGAGATTGTACGTAACCATCTTAACAGCAACTCGATTCTCTGCATCTTGTCATTCCAGGACTGGTTGTCCATAGACGGGAAACTACGGAATCCGAATGTACAGGAAGAACGGATCAACGTCCCGTCCAATCCCCGGAATTATTGGCGGTATCGGATGCATATCACACTGGAGCAATTGATGAAAGCACAGAAGCTTAATGACAAAATATGTGAGTTGATAAAATATACCGGAAGAAATCCCGAAAAATAAATATAGACAAGGTACTATTAAACAACGTAGATAATACGCGGATAATACAGGCTTAAAGATATGAGAACCCTGAATTATCCGCGTTATTCATATCTCAAGCATTCTTTTTTTGCAATAACCGAACCAGCGTTCCTTCTATTGTTTCTCTTTACGCAGCCGTCTTTTAATTTTCTTTGTCTTCTCCATTTTTATTCCAATTTATCAAGTATCTTTGCGCCCGAATTGCGAAATAAAAGATATTAAAAGAGAGAATGGAAGGCAACCCGGGGAAACGTATTGATTTTGTGGACTTAACCAAAGGAGTCTGCATCATTCTTGTAGTCATGGCGCATATTGGCGGGGCTTTCGATAAACTCGACAAGGATTCTATGCTATCTTGTTTCCGCATGCCGCTCTATTTTTTTATATCGGGAGTCTTTTTTAAATCATACGAAGGGTTACTAGGATTCATTATCCGAAAAATAAATAAGCTGATTATCCCTTTCCTGTTTTTTTATCTAAGTGCTTTCCTGCTGAAATATATCATTTGGAAAATAGCACCGGGAGTTTTTCAATTACCCGTATCATGGAAAGAACTGTTGGTCGTATTCCACGGGCACGACCTTATCAAGTTCAATCCGCCCATTTGGTTTCTGCTCGCATTGTTCAACTGTAATATCCTGTTTTATCTGATACATTTCTTACGGGAGAAGCATTTACCCCTCATGTTCGCCCTTACGCTATTGATAGGCTGCACAGGATTTTATCTCGGAAAGTTGCAGATAGGACTACCACTTTATATAGATGTTTCCATGACTGCCCTGCCTTTTTATGTAGCAGGGTTTTGGATTCGCAGATATAACTTTTTCCTGTTTCCAAGCCATCGGTTTGACAAGCTGATTCCTGTTTTTGTCCTATTGGCATTGGTGGTGATGTACTTTACTGCCACTACATTAGGGATGCGCACAAACCACTATTCAGGAAATATCTTCCAAGTTTATGTCGCAGCATTTGCAGGAATATTTATGATTATGTTACTTTGCAAAAAAGTGAAAAGGCTGAAGGTTGTTTCTTATCTGGGACGATATTCTATTATCACCCTGAGTATCCACGGGCCTATTCTTCATTTTTTAGGGCCATTGGTGGCACGATATATTCATAATGACTGGGCACAGGCAATTGCACTCCTGCTCATAACATTGAGTATCTGTATCCTGCTCACTCCCGTATTTCTAAAAGTAATCCCGCAAATGGTTGCGCAGAAAGACTTATTGAAAGTAAAACAGAATCATACCAACAATCCATCATATGAAGATAAACAATAGCTATATTCTTTTGAAAGAGATTCGCTGCTACGCCTACCACGGAGTCGCGCCACAAGAGAATCTTATCGGGAACGAATACATCATTGACTTGAAGCTGAAAGTAAATATCAGTAAAGCCGCACAAACGGACGAAGTTGCCGATACCGTTAACTACGCCGAAGTACATCATGTGATAATGACAGAAATGGCTGTTCCATCAAAGTTACTGGAACACGCAGGGGGGCGAATTGTTGAAAAACTTTTTCAACAATTCCCGACTATTGAAGAAATCGAACTACGACTTTCCAAAAGGAATCCACCAATGGGGGCTGATATAGAGTCTGCGGGCATAGAACTGCATTGTAGCAGAAAGTAAAAACTTATAATTTTCTTTTCTTCTTTCTTCTATCCACAGCTTCCACAGCTTCCGTTACCACAGGCTTATCCTGGAAACGTTTCGTATAACTGGAATAATCAGGATGAGTACGTTCGTAATTGGGATCCATAAACAACGGACTGGAAATAATATGATCCGCCGTTGAACGATTACAACAGAAAACGATATTTTCGACACCTGCCAGGCGGGTTAATGCTTTCACATCCGTATCATGCGGTTGCAAAGTCATTGGGTCAGTGAAAAAGAAAAGATAATCAATCTGTCCTTCCACAATACGCGCCCCCATTTGCTGGTCGCCACCCAAAGGCCCGGATTTCAAAATCGTAAAATCCCATTCCTGCCCGGGATGTTTCTCTTTCAATGCTTCCAATATCAATGTACCGGTAGTACCTGTACAGTAGAATTTATTTCCCATCAATAATTCGGAGTTCCACAATACCCATTCGATGAGGTCTTTTTTCATCGCATCGTGCGCTACCAGCCCGATGCCTCTTCTTACTTTTGATGCTTCCATCTTGTTATCCTTTTAAGTCCGACAATTGAGAGAACCGTTTGCATCCTCTCACATAAAACTGCCACAAGATACTACTTTTTGTCCGTTCGGGAATCGGATTCAAAGTTTTTTTTCTTTGATTTTCTTCACGGGATGAAGAAAATGACGGACAAATCTGCTTATACTCCTTGCGTGCACTTATCACCGCACGAGCATTACCTACATCACCTTTCAGCAGAAAAACAAGTGCTGCTACATAATCAAGACAAGCCCGGATACGCATCACTTTATTTAACTCTTCCTGTGGAAGATTCTTATAGAGCATGACAAGATTATTACGGAAATTAAGAAAAGTCTTACGAGGGTTCTCTTTTTTGAGAGTAGCCCCGCCTACATGATAGACAACACTTTGAGGAATACAAACAATCTCACGCCCACGGGAACGGAGTCGCCAACAGAGATCAATCTCTTCCATATGCGCAAAGAAACGTCCATCCAGTCCGCCGACATTCAGATAATCGGCACGGCGGATAAACAAAGCCGCCCCCGTCGCCCAAAATACGGGAAGTATCGTATCGTACTGACCTTCGTCTTTCTCGACTACTCCCATGATACGACCACGACAGAAAGGATAACCATACTTATCTATAAATCCCCCCGATGCTCCGGCATATTCAAAATATTCTTTTTGCCGCTGGCTGCGTATCTTCGGCTGACAAGCGGCCACTTCCGGATGAGCATCCAAATAGGCAATCATCGGTTCCAGCCAATGCTCCGTCACTTCCACGTCGGAGTTCAGGAGTACCACATATTCAGCGTCTACCTGTTGCAAAGCCAAGTTATATCCGTCCGCAAATCCATGATTCTGTTCGAGCAAGATTGTCCTGACAGAAGGAAATTCCCGACGAAGCATATCCACCGAATCATCCGTAGAACCATTGTCCGCCACACAGACCTCTATCCCCTCTCCTTCCGAATAATGGATTACAGACGGAAGAAAAGTGCGAAGCATATCGCATCCGTTCCAATTCAGAATGACAACCGACACTTTCATTTTCCTTCTTTTCTCTTGAGCTGTTCTTCCTGTTCATTCCGCGCACATTCTTCCGGAGTAAATTTCCATCGTTTATGCGACCACAACCAGTAGGCAGGTTCTCTGCGAAGAGTTTGTTCCAAACGCTGCGCAAACATTTCGGTTATCTCCCCCTCGGCTGTTTCCTTGGGAGTTTCCGTCATCAAATTAAATTCGGCTTCGCAATATCCTCTGCGATTCTTCGTCAGTTCACAATAGAAAACAGGGAAGTTCATCATTTTGGCAATACGTTCCGCACCATTCAGGAAAGCGGTCTGCTGTCCCAGGAAGGTAGTCCAATATCTATCACCGCTAGGCCACTGGTCGGTAATCAGTCCGACCACCATCTTTTTGCCTTCACGTTTCAATTTGATAATCTCGCGGGCAGTAGAATGTTTCGGTATATTGTATCCGCCAAAACGGGAACGGATACGTTTGAACAGTTCGTCCAGATATTTATCTTTCAAAGGCTTATACACCTGTACGGGGACATCTCCCGGCTTCATGACCGCCCCCATCCCTATCAGCCATTCATAATTGGCATAATGGGGAATCATCACGATAATTCCGCCATACTTTTCCGTCAGTTCCAAATACTGTTCCGTATTCTTATAAGTCATCCTTTTGCAAAGGTCTTCGGCAGACATGTGCAGTAACTTCAAATCTTCCAGCATATAATCCGAAAGGTAACGATAAAATTTGCGCTCTACCTGCAATCTTTCTGCATCGGTTTTTTCCGGGAATGACTTTTTCAAGTTCTCCCGAACGACTTTCCGGCGATATTTTCCCACACGGTACATCAACAGATAATTGAAATCCGAAAGGATATACAATATTCTGAACGGAAGGGCTGAAAAGAGCCACATCCCCGTAGATACGAGCCAATAGATAAGTTTTGATTTCATACTTATATCAGAATTGTACCTTTTAAGGCTGTCTTATCTTCGTTAAATTCTCCCAAACGCACATTGATTACCTGATTGTCGAGCGAGTTATCACTATCCACTTCCACACGGATATAGTTTTCCGTAAATCCATGCATCGGAGTGCCTGCTTTCGATTTCTCCATCAGTACCGGCATAGTCTGTCCGATATGGCGGGCATAAAACGCCTGCGTCTTTTCATCCGAAAGCGTCAACAGCCGTTGGCTGCGCTGATGCTTATCTTCAGGTGAAACGACATAGTCTATCTTGAGCGCCTGTGTTCCCGGACGTTCGGAGTAGCTGAACACGTGCAGTTGTGTCACGTCCAGTCCGGCAATAAACTGCCAGGCTTGCTCGAAATATTCTGCGGTCTCGCCACGGGTTCCCACAATCACATCCACGCCGATAAAGGCGTCCGGCATCACCTCTTTTATCTTCTTCACTTTCGAAGCAAAGAGAGCGGTATCATAGCGACGGCGCATTAATTTCAATACTTCGTCGCATCCCGATTGCAAAGGAACATGGAAATGAGGCATAAAGCGTTGGGAGCGAGATACGAATTCGATGATTTCATCCGTCAGCAAGTTGGGTTCAATAGAAGATATACGGTAACGTTCAATTCCTTCCACTTCATCCAGTGCTTTCACCAGGTCAAAGAAAGTTTCACCCGTTGTCTTGCCGAAATCTCCGATATTCACTCCGGTCAGGACGATTTCCTTTCCGCCTTCGGCAGCGGCACTCTTTGCCTGTTCCACCATAGAAGCAATAGTTCCGTTACGGCTTCGTCCGCGGGCAAAAGGAATGGTACAATATGAACAGAAGTAATCACACCCATCCTGCACTTTCAGGAAAAAGCGCGTACGGTCACCCCGTGAACACGAAGGAGAAAAGGAACGAATGTCTTTGGTTGCGGTAGTAACGGCTTCGCCTTTCTCATGTTTTTGCAAGTCGCCCAAATATTGGAGTAACTCGCCTTTCTGTTCGGCTCCCAGTACTACGTCCACTCCGTCTATCTTTGACACATCGCCGGGTTTCAACTGCGCATAACATCCGGTCACCACCACAAAAGCACCGGGATGCTGCTTCACCAACCGATGAATGGCCTGCCGGCATTTCTTATCCGCCATCTCAGTCACCGAGCAGGTATTCACCACACAGATATCCGCTTTCTCACCCTTACGAACAGTCCGCACACCTGCCTCACGCAGTATTTTACCAATAGTCGAAGTCTCTGAAAAATTTAATTTGCAGCCTAGTGTATAATAAACGGCTGTCTTATTTTGAAATACAGTGGTATCTATCATAAGCTGTTATAAACACATTAACTTTGCAAAGTTACACATTATTATTAGTAAAACCCTTTTGGATACGAAAGTTTATTCCTATTTTTGCACAATTCACTAAAAAACGTGCAATGATTAAAGAGAATTTCATTAAACTATACGAAAATAGTTTTCGTGAGAATTGGGATTTACCTTGTTATACTGATTACGGAGAAAATACCCAATATACGTACGGACAAGTAGCTGAAGAAATCGCCCGTTTACACTTGTTATTCAAGCATTGTAGCCTTCGCAGAGGAGATAAGATATCAGTTATCGGCAAAAATAATGCGCATTGGTGCATCGCCTATATGGCAACTATCACCTATGGCGCAATCGTCGTACCTATTCTTCAGGACTTTACTCCCAATGATGTTCATCATATCGTCAATCATTCCGAATCTGTCTTCCTGTTCACAAGCGACAGTATTTGGGATAACCTGGAAGAAGAGAAATTGCAGGGATTAAGGGGAGTCTTCTCACTGACCGACTTCCGTTGCCTGTATCAGCGTGACGGAGAGACAATACAGAAGTTTCTGAAGAATACCGATAAAGAGATGCATTCTTGCTATCCGAAAGGATTTACCCGCGAAGATGTGCAGTACACTACCCTCTCCAACGATAAAGTAATGCTCCTGAACTATACTTCCGGTACTACCGGTTTCAGCAAAGGAGTCATGTTGACCGGCAACAACCTTGCCGGCAACGTCACTTTCGGCATTCGTACCGAATTGCTCAAAAAGGGAGATAAAGTACTTTCTTTCCTTCCGCTTGCCCATGCCTACGGTTGCGCATTCGACTTTCTGACGGCAACAGCCGTCGGCACGCATGTCACCCTGCTTGGAAAAACCCCTTCGCCCAAAATCATTATGAAGGCTTTTGAGGAAGTGAAACCAAACCTGATTATCACCGTACCGCTCGTGATCGAAAAGATATATAAGAATATCATCCAACCTCTTATCAATAAGAAAGGGATGAAATGGGCGCTTAATATTCCTTTGCTCGACACGCAGATTTATAACCAGATACGCAAACGGCTGATCGACGCACTGGGCGGTCGTTTCAAGGAAATTATCATCGGCGGTGCCGCCATGGATAAGGAAGTGGAAGAGTTTTTCTACAAAATCAAATTCCCTTTCACCATCGGTTACGGAATGACAGAATGCGGGCCGCTTATCAGTTATGCTCCGTGGAATGAATTTGTACTGGGTTCCTCGGGAAAGATACTGGATATTATGGAAGCCCGTATCTACAAGGAAAACCCGGAATCGGAAGTGGGAGAAATACAGGTACGCGGTGAGAACACAATGGTAGGGTATTACAAGAATCCGGAAGCCACACGGGAAGTATTCACCGAAGACGGCTGGCTGCGCACCGGCGACCTCGGAACAATGGATGCCAACGGCAATATTTTCATTCGCGGACGTCTCAAGACCATGATTTTGAGTTCAAGCGGACAAAATATCTTCCCGGAAGAATTGGAAACGAAGCTCAACAACCTGCCGTTCGTTCTTGAAAGCATCGTCATCGAACGCAACAAGAAGTTGGTAGCCCTTGTCTACGCGGATTACGAAGCACTGGATTCACTCGGACTGAACAACCCGGATAACCTGAAAACAATCATGGACGAGAATCTCAAGAATCTGAACGCGAATGTAGCTGCTTACGAAAAAATCAGCAAGATACAACTCTACCCCACGGAATTTGAAAAAACACCGAAAAGAAGCATCAAAAGATACCTATATAACAGTATAGCTATCGATTAATATGTTCTAAAACATAGGGAAAGAGCAAGAAAGGGGCCAGTTACCAAAAAATATATAAAAAAAGTTGGCTTTTCGAGAACAACATATTGAAAAAGTACATACCTTTGCAGCGTTTTAATAAAGCAATTGATTGTATTACGTTTTTAAAAAGCAAAGAAAATGAAAAAATTAGTTTTGATGGCAGTAGCTATCGTAGCAGTATCATTCGCATCATGTGGTAACAAAGCAGCTGACGCAGCAAAAGCAACTGCAGATTCTATCCGTATCGCTGACTCAATCGCAGCAGTAGAAGCAGCAGCTCTTGAAGCAGAACAAGCAGCAGCAGATACTACAACAACTGATAGCGTTGCAGTAGAAGTAACTGAAACTGTAGCTGAATAATTCAGTAACAGCCAGGAGAGAATTGAAAGTCTGACATGCATAAAGCATGCACAGACTTTTTTTATGCTCTATTGTAAGCTGTTTATACTATATAGACTAGAAGTTATTTGGAATAGGAGCTTTTCACAAAAGGAGCGTCCAATAAGTAATCCAGGCTCACTTCCACACTCTCCTCTACCGGAATACTATATTTCTCGATTTCGGCTACAAGATAGTTTACACCTGCCGTCTTTGCATTATTAAAGATAGCATCGAAGCCTACCATTCCGCTCTGACCGATTTCCCTGTGGTCTTTGATATGGAATATCTTGAACCTGCCCGGATATTTATTAAAATAATCGACCGGACTGTTTTGTCCGCGAACCACCCAGTAAACATCCATCTGGAAGAAAACGTATTCGGGATTCGTATGTTCCAGCATATAGTCATACATCACGTTACCTTCCACTTTTTGAAATTCATGGGCATGATTATGGTAGCCGAACTGCAAGCCCTGTTGCTTACAACGTTTGCCTATTTCATTGTAATAAGTACAGTAAGTTTCCAGATCCTTCAGTGTTTTAGGAACATCCATCCAGGGAGCTACGATATATTTCATACCTGCTGCCTTATGGTCTGCAATACACTGATCCCACCATTCAAGTGACTTTGAATAATCACCGGAAGCCAGTTCTTCCTTCGACAATCCACGTGTACAATGCGAGGACAAGACTTTCATTCCAGTCGACTCGACATCTTTCTTGAATTGTTGAGGGGTTCTATCATAAAATTTTCCATTATTATAATTGGCCGCTTCAACACCGGTATAACCCATTTTTGCCAATTTCTCGAGAATAGCAGTATAAGCCGGATCACATTTACCGTCCTTATTGTCCACCTTATTCAATATATCTCTAACAGAATAGAGCTGAATAGCTACTTCTTTCCTTGCCTTTTTAGCTTTTTTCTTCGTCTGTGCGGTCATCGTAACCGGAATCATAAGAAGAACAGCCAAGGCATATAAATAAATTCGGGTTCTCATATAATAGATATCAGGAGTTATAAAATATACAGCTTCCACAAGTAAACAAATCCTCATTTACCTGTGAAAGCTGTGGTTAGTTAGTGAAGTTAGTCTAAAATCTTCACGCGGATATTGCGGAACCAAACGTCATCACCGTGATCTTGCAATCCGATAAATCCTTCGTGATTTTCGCCACCGCAATTGTTCAGCAATTCAAATGCCAAAGGCCATTTGTCTTCGCTAAACTTGCTTGCCTGCAACATATCTGTCCACTGTTTTGTCCACAGGTGATATTCCAATACGTTTTCATCGTTTTGTCCGTGAACAACCGTGCCCTTATAAACCATAATCTTTGCCTTATTCCATTCACCGAACGGTTTGGAGTTCTGAGGAACAGCCGGAATCATGTCATACAAAGAAGCCGACTGACGGTTGCCATCCTTACCCAATTTGGCATCCGGATGATTAGCATTATCCAACACCTGATATTCGGGTGCGGAAATATAAATAGGCTCAAGCACATCATTACCATCCTTATCTTTCGATGTAACTTCCTGAGCTAAATAGAAGATACCGGAGTTGCCACCTTTAGAAACTTTCCACTCCATCTCCAGTTCGAAGTTTTTAAACTTATGAGCAAAAATCAGGTCGCCGCCGTCACCGTCCTGCGCTTCACCGCCACCGGTTCCGTTGAATTTGATGCAGCCATCTTCAATTGTCCACTTGGTAGGAACACGATCCTTACCATAACCACGCCATCCGTTAAACGTTTCACCGTCGAAGATAGTGATGTAACCATCCTTATCGACAGGTAAATTCAAGCTGTCTGCTTCCACTGCTTTCAATGATTTAGAATAAGACAATGCAACCTTGTCTGATGTCTGCCCGTCTTGAGCATTTCCGGCTTTCTGACCGCCACAAGAAGTGAAAACTCCCGCAACCAGGCAACAAGCCAAAGGATAAAATACTTTTTTCATGATATTATTCTGTTATTTGATTAAGTTATTCTTCTTATCTCGGCATATCAGGCAGTCTCCAGCCTTCACGATAGTTGTGTTTCACCAGTTCGGCTGCGAATTGCTTCGCATTCACCGGCTCTGTCCAAGTCTTGTCGAAAGTAGGATGACCGTCATGAATCTTGAAGCCATCTTTTATACAAGTCCGGATAGTTTCATTATCACCGATGTTGGTAAAACACATATTAGCACCGTCCCATTCCAAAGTCTTGTTCAAAGCTTGCAGACGGATAGCCAATACTCCCATTACTACCATTTCATTCATCGGCCCTGCTTCAGAGAAATCAGATTTAGTCATGACACGATTTGACTTGTCTTCTTTACATGCACGCACCCAATCCATTTCGTGACCGCCATTCATTGCATTAGGCACACGACGGCAAACTTTCGGAGCATTAGGCGTACGACCGGAAAGCAACCAAGGATTCTGTCCATAACATCCGCAAATCAAAGTATCTTTCGTTCCGTGGAAAATAGTCAGACCACCCCCACTCTGCATCAGTTGTTTACCTTGTGGGAATCCTTTCGGACGTTCGGGCATCATACCGCCATCATACCAATGGATTTCAACTTCCGGCAACGCCACTTTCGGCATATTGTCACGGGCAGGGAAAATCATTTTCACATGCTGCGCCTGCGGAGCACAAGCACTCAGCAACAAAGTAGAAGAACCTTCCACCTTAGTAGGATAACCCAGTTTCAAAGCTCTGAACGGTTGATGCAGGATATGACAAGCCATATCACCCAATGCTCCTGTTCCATAATCCCACCATCCACGCCAGTTCCAAGGATGATAAATAGCATTGTAAGGATTCATTTTAGCAGGACCTGTAAACAAATCCCAATTCAATGTGCTAGGAATTTTATCAACCTTTTCAGGAACATTCAATCCTTGAGGCCAAATAGGACGGTCTGTTGCACATTCTACTTTCGTTACGTCACCGATTTCACCATTCCAAATCCATTCACATACTAAATCCGTACCTTCATCCGATGCCCCCTGATTACCCATTTGGGTGACCACGCCCGTTGATGCAGCCAGTTTTGTCAACAAACGAGATTCATAAACAGAGTGGGTCAATGGTTTCTGACAATATACATGTTTTCCCATTGTCATTGCGTCAGCAGTGATAATAGCATGAGTATGGTCGGCAGTAGCAATAATTACCCCGTCGATAGATTTACCCATTTCATCGTACATCTTCCGATAGTCCCAATATTTCTTTGCTTTCGGAAATTCGTCGAACACACCTTTTGCATATCTCCAGTCCACATCGCAAAGAGCCACAATGTTTTCAGTGCCCTTCACCTTATTAATATTGGCATGTCCCATGCCACCAATACCCACGGCTGCAAGATTCAATTTATCACTGGGAGACACGTGTCCGTGACTCATTCCTAAAATAGAACTCGGAGCAATGGTAATGCCTGCCAAAGCCATAGCGCCCGTTTTGAGAAAGTCTCTCCTCGAAATGTCTGACATAATTAGTTATTTTAAGGGTTCGTTATTTGTGGAAGATTACTGTGTAGCAATCCATATCCATTTTTCATATTTCTTCTTCTTTCGCGAATTTGTTCCAGCGTACGTAGATTACCGATAGCCGGCAGATCATGCGTACGTGTATCTTTCAGGAATGTCCATGCATATTCGGACGCAATGGCCGAATCACGCAATAGCGGTAGGCGGGGACTACGTTGTCCGGTCACTACCGAATCAGCAAACAAGTCACATAATACGTCGATATTCTTGCCACCGAAAGGTTTCTCCACCCGAAGTGTCTGATTCACCCCATGCAGATCGACCACAGCAGTATTGAAGTCGTGCGTCATGCGCACCACCCCTTTCGTTCCGATTATATCTACATATGAATTATGTGTCTGGTCTTTAGATAATTGTCCATAAACAAAGCCTTGGGTTATATCAAAGACTACGCCATTCTGAAAAGTACCGTGGCATTGCACCCACCAGGGATCTTTATAATTCCACATATTCACTCCCTGCGCATTCCATGTCCGGTAATCGCATCCGGCATACCAACGGGCAATGTCTACATAGTGCATTCCACAATCATGGAAAGCCGGCCCTTCATATTCATGACCTTCACCCGGCGCCAGTCCGGGAGTCATATGGCAGATACGGATGATTGCCAACTCCCCTATTTCTCCCTCTTGGATATATTCCTTCATCAGATTATGATACCAGGAATTGCGCAGATACAAGTTCACGGTAGAAATAAGATTTGAGTTTTCCGTCATTTCCACAACCTTCCACTCATTCTCCATTGTATCTGCAACAGGTTTTTCTGAAATGATATGTTTTCCGTAGCGAATAGCCTTTTCTATTTGTCCCATTCGTGAGTCCGCCAAAGTGAAAAGTCCGACAACTTGCACACTTTCATCCTCAAAAATACATTGATTGTCTTCTACTATAAGAGATTCCGGAGATACTTCCTTAGCCAACTGACGTGATTCCGGATTAGTATCGCAAATATAAGCAATATCCCATCGCCCACTTTTCCGCATCGCTTCCCAATAGAATCGTCCCATTCTACCGAAACCGATGATACCGACCTTAACTTTTGTGTCTACTGAAGATTGCGTGTCCATAAAACATAGTGAATTTAAGTACAAAAAATCAATAGGTTATCAATTCCCGCCATCCGGCAGATAAACCGAAAACCGATACTGCAAAACTAGCCAAATAAACAACGTTTTATTCGGCTTAGATAACTTTATGTAGATAAAAAATAAGGTTAAATATCTATATAATAGATATTTAACCTTTCAAGAAGGTCTAAAAAATGTAGATGATTTGGAATCTTTTTTTTTCTTTATAACAACAATTATTTCTCTTGGGTTGAATTTATTTTCATAATTTCATTCTCAAATTCATCCCTGTCGACTGCCGCCTTATTTCTCATTCGTGTGCGATAGTTATAAACCGTACTTGTAGAGCACCGGAGAAAGTTAGCAATCTTACCACTGTCCGTAATTCCCAATCGCAACAAAGCATAAATACGAAGTTCTCTATTCAACAATGCATCCGGTTTCAGAACAATTTGCTCACCATCTTTCAATAAAGCATTAAAATCTGCAACAAAAGTTGGATATAACCCTAAAAAGACTTTATCAAAACGAGCATACAAAGCGGTTAGTTCCTCATCAATAAGTGCAGAAGACTTCAATTTCTTAATCAATTCATCATAGTATTTATTAATCGCGTACTTATACAGCACATTCTGATATTTCTCCATCTTACTGATATAGCTAAAACACACATCGAAAAATTCAGCAATATAATGTTCTTTCACATTACTAATCTCATACAACTGATTATTTGTATCATTCAGTTGATTATTAATATTGTTCAGCTTGTCATTCAGCCTTAGAAGTTCCTGATTACTTTGCGCCAACGCCCGCTTTATCCTCAATATCTTCTTCATCTGAATATAGATACATATCACCAGTAAGACTAAAAGAAACAGAATAATACTCGTAGAAATAAGAAAGGTGGTCAGATTTGACCTGGATCTAGCCTGCTCTGTCTGATAAGCAGTATTAATGATAGAATTAAACTTATAAATTTCAATTGCCCTGAAATGAATCCCCGAAGAAATGACATCATCAATAGCAGACTGGGTAAATTTAAAAGCATCTGCCAACTTTTTCTCTTCATAGTGTATCAATGCGAGGTTCTGTAAAGAAGCATTCTCTCTCGTGGCATTACGCGTATCGGCAATAGCCGATAATATCAAATATTTCTTTTCCTCGTCATATTTCTTTTGATGTCTGCACAACCTGGAGTACGAATGAGTAATCATAGCATAGTTAGGCGTTCCCACCTCTTCAATCTCCAACAGTTCCTTAAAAATTTCTTTCGATCTCAAAGTATCGCGCCATATATAATAAGACGCCCGGGACATTTTATAACTTAAAGAGGTATGATCGATGAGAGCAATCAGTGAATCCTGATAAGCAGCCTGCTGTTGTCCGTAAATATTGTTAGCAACTGAGATAGAATAATGTCCCCAAAAACTTGAATAAGTTTCATAATAAGCAATCAACAAATCTTTAGGTAATGTGGAAGAGTCTATACCTTTTAATATTATTTCCGCCTCCCTGAATCTGCCACACATTGAATATAGAAGGCTCAAATGCAAAGACGACTGAGTTGTCAAATAAGATTTATTCAGTTTACGGGAGATTTCAATATTATCTTCCACATAATGAATGGCGGAATCGATATGAAACTTCTTATATTCGTCGTATAAACGGAGGTTGATTCTATATTTTCCTTCAAGCGTCAAACCGGAACTTTTCAACATACACTTTATCCTGTTGATTCTGTCCTCTTTCTTCTGAACAAAAATGTGTTTTTCATCTATCACCCTACGCAAAGAGTCGGTCAGTAGTTTCAATTCATTGTTTGCATAAAGAGTACCGCCAATTCCTAAAGTAATCAGCAGAAGCCAAAATCTCTTCTTCAGAAAACAACCTTTGAGTTTCATAATATTAACAAAAAAAACAAAAAAGCGATTTATTCATTCAGAACAAATCGCTTTTCATATATTGAAGTAAATTTGCTCTTATTCAGCAACTACCTCGAAAGGAATTTCTACCGAAACTTCCTTGTGAAGTTTAACTATCGCCTTGTAGTTACCAACTTCTTTCACAGCGTCTTTTACAACGATGATCTTTCTGTCGATTTCGTGACCCAGCTTAGCCAATGCTTCAGCGATCTGAATGTTACCAACAGAACCGAAGATAGTACCAGTTGAGCTAACTTTAGTTGCAATAGTCAAAGTTACGCCTTCCAACTTAGCAGCAGCAGCTTCAGCATCTTTCTTGATTTTCTCAAGTTTGTGAGCGCGTTGTTTCAGTTCTTCAGCCAACATTTTCTTTGCAGAAGGAGAAGCGATGACAGCTTTTCCAGTCGGGATCAGATAATTACGACCGTATCCGGATTTCACGTTTACG
>ENA-OPTB01000780-OPTB01000780.1-human-gut-metagenome-genome-assembly--contig:-NODE-780-length-28816-cov-6.332221_pt1 | contig 28816 bp, 22 predicted proteins | sample MGYA00241810_ERZ501911 | MGnify/ENA primary metagenome ERZ501911 (study PRJEB25962, sample SAMEA2042304) | human gut metagenome | biome: human gut; feature: human-associated habitat; material: faeces... | reverse complement strand
CGGGTGTTTTTCGTTTATTAATTTGCAAGCATTATAAACTTTTTTCGGATTACTGCTAATAGAATCCGCACCTACATAATAATCAACCAAGCCTTCATCAACACAGTAAATTGAATGCCTTTTTGAAATACGATAAAGCAATTCAAATTCCTGAAATCTCGGCATTTCTTCATCAAATCTCTCCTGTGTAAACACCTCTCGTTTTGCCAAAAGCGTTTGTGTGCCAATACCAAACAAGTTTCTAATCGGATTCAGTAATCCTTCTTTACAATCGGATGGCATATAAGTTGTAGAGCCATCAGGATTGTGCCTTACCAATTTACAAAACACCACGTCAGCTCCGCTTTTTTGTAGTGCTTCCATTTCTTTTTCCAACTTGTCAACTCTCCACAAATCATCACTATCATGAAATGCAATGATTTCACCAGAAGCCAAATTAATTCCTCTATTTCTTGCTACACAAGCCCCAGCATTCTCCTGATGTACATACTTTAAGCGATCATCTTTAATTTCGCTGATCACTTGACTTGTATTGTCTGTCGAGCCATCATCAACCACAATTACTTCCAAATCATTCCATGTTTGATTTAGAACACTATCAATAGCCTTTTTTATTGTTTTTTCTCGATTATATGACGGTATAATAACTGAAACCATACTTTCCTTTCTCAGATACAACTTCTGCTTAATTGTCATAATAAAACTTTTTCGATTTCTTCATTGCTTAAAGACATTACTCTTTTTTCTTCCACCAAAGCCTTATGTCTCTCACTATAAATGAAAAGGAATCTTTTTCTATCTTGACTTCCTATTGCTTTCTTCACAGAAATTCCACCCTTATGTTCAACCATTATATCTTCGCAGTATAAAGTCTTGCATTTTAATCTGTGAAGAATATAGAACAAAATTCTTTCTTCTTTATATAAAAAAGTGTTACTATCAAATCCATTCCATCGTTTCAAAAAAAGCGGCGAAAAAATCAAGCAGCAACCGTGACATATACATTCATATTTATTAATAATATCTCTCTTTACATAATCACCGTTATTTGGTGTTCTTAATTTTCTAATAAGCTTTATTGCGTTTAATTTCCACGCCAGATAATGTAAATCATTCACCATTAATAGCTTATTAATATTTTGATCATCACAATTACTAATAGGACTCTGATTCTTTTTATCATAAAATCCTACTACTTTTGGTCCCATCACATAGAACTCTTCTTTTTGGTAAGTATCAACAATTTTCTTTCCGAATTGCTTATCTTTAATAACCACATCAGAATTTAAAATTACAACAAAGTTTGTCTTTAAAACGTTTTTTGCGTATTTTATACCAATGTTATTTCCTCTAGCGTAGCCATCATTTTTGTCATTTATAATATAGTGCACACTGCCAAACTGTTTTTTCAATTTGTCGATAGCACCATCTCTTGAGTCATTATCAACAACAACAATCTCTGTTTCAAACTCATCGCTATCAAGCTGTAAAACAGAATTTATGCACTCTATTGTATCTTCATATGCTTTGTAATATAAAATAACAAATGCAATCTTACTTTTTTCCATCTTTCTCTCCCACTATCAAAACAAACCACCAGCCAATGTAAAATTCAAATCCTGATGCATAATTTTATTTTTCAAGCACGTCAAAAACGCATTTCTAATGAAAGAAAATTGTCCACCTATTTTGGCTTTACCAATTCAATTTATATGCCACTTATTTCCAGCATCTTCTGTGTTATCACATCCCACGTATATTCTTCCTTGACCTTATTCATAGCAGCTTCCACAACACTCTTTGCATACTGCGGATCATCTAAATACTTTGAGATAGCATCACACCATTTCTCCGCGTCAAACTCATCAACAATTTGTCCACATTTTCCATCTGCCATCAAAGTGAGACTTCCACCATTACGACTGGAAACAACTGGCGCTCCAAAATACATTGCCTCCAACAAGACCATACCGAAAATTTCCTGTATGGATGGTAAGAGAAATGCCTTTGCCAATGGATAAATGTATCTAAGTTGTGGATTAGCCAGTCTTTCCAAATGATAGATGCCTGCTTTTTCTTTTTCCGTAAGATTTTTATCATACTTGGCTGCGTACTCGCTATCTTTTTTCCAAGATATTTTTCTACGCCAGATACTTTGCTCTTACCAATCAGCACCAGTTTGACATCCGGGTCGCGCTGAAGCATCTTCTTATATGTTTCCAGCAAGAACGGATAATTTTTTCGTTCAATCAAAGAGCCAACATATAAAAGGCACTTATTGGTTTTCATAAAATCAATAAGCTGCTTTGTCTCCGGTAAAATTTCGACATCTACAAACCTTGAAGTGTCCAGTGCCACGCCAACATTTGTCAAACCCGTATAGCCTTTCTTCTCCATAAAATCATAGGCCAGAACAGATTTCACAAACTTATGCTTAATCTGTCTGTTAATCCTTTTTGTGAAAAGGAAATCATAAATAGGAGAGAAGCATTTAGGCAGAAACATATTGTAATATGGTCCAGTGTACATTGCCACCCGATTCGACTTACATGAAATCAAATATGTTTCCAACTGATAGTATTCCTGACAAATAATCAAATCGTATTTATCCAGAAACTCCTTTTTACAGATATCTGTATTAATTCCCCATCTTAAAACTCGTATTCTGGGAAGTTCTATACACTTAGCTCTGCAACCATCTTTTTCATAAAAAACCGTTTCTTTTCTTGGTGCGTTTTTCTTAAAGGTAATAAAGTCATAATTATATCCTTTATTAACCAAGCTCTTGCCGATTCCAACCTGCTGAACATTGTATGCATTTATATCCAAATCATTAGGTGTTGCCCTAACTAATAATATATTTTTCATTGAAGTCCTCGTTAAAGTATATCGTTATTTTTTAGACTTATTTTAAGATCGTTCTTAAAATCCACCAGTTCATCTAATGCATGACTTACTGCAATTTCACCAGTTTCTTTTAATTTATCTCGTTCACTCGCCCATTGTTTGGTCATCTTTAATGCTTCTTCTGTTGTTGCTTTTCTTGCATTTATGACATAGGGATAATTGATATGCGAATACAATGCTTCAAATTTGTATGCATACGAAAGCGGGATTGTCGCAACTCCAGACGAGATTGCACCTATTGTAGAATGCATTCTTGAGCCAAGAAAAACATCCATATTCGAGATATAACTTTTTGCCTGAATTGCAGTTTCAAATGCCGGAGCAAGTATCACATGACCCTTAAACTCTTTTTCCAACTCGCAGCAAACTCTATAATCATTTTCAGCGGCCTCATAGTTCTTATTATCTATTACATGCGGAATAATATGTACCTGATATTCTCCGGTTTCAATCAAATAGGTAATCAACGACCTATAAAACGCCTTGTAATCTATCGATAAGCCAAATCGTCCTCTTGTGTTATCATCCCACAGCAAAGAAGATACATTAATGCCAAATTTTTTCTTCGCATCAAAGCTATATGCTGCCTTATCGTATGGCAATCCAAACGCCATATCAGACGTCACTTTTACAAAATCGCCTACTTCTTTTGCTGTTTTTTCATCTCTTGCATAAGCCAAAGCTGCTTTTCTAATAAGATCTACAGACCATTTTCTAAACGGAAACTTATAGCTGCCATAGGTTTGGGGCAGAAGGTATAACGGTTTTTTTGCCGAAATAACCATTTGTTTACGCAAACACTGAACAAAGTTCCTGCGCGTGCCATAAATCCCTGTAAATCCATCGCCATAGCTTCCGTCAAAAACGCATGTACATTCCTTGATTTCTTTATATACACTAAGCCAACTCAATGGGTTATAAATGTTTAAAATGTGGCATCTAAATTTGAAATCGGGATATACTTCTGGGATTTTCCCCAGATCATCTGAACGCATAAAGCAAACAATTTCAAGTTGCTTTCCCTGATAGAATTCCTGGAGCATATTCAAAAAAGTATACGTTAATGCCTCACAACCTTTATTCGGGTCTGTAAATGTCAAACCCAAAAAACCAATTTTCATTACACTCATATCGATTTACTCCATACTCTCTTCATTGTTCCAATGCCACGTAGCACTTTATTTTTTAACGGATAACCATTTTCAAATTTTTTCAGTATCTTACTACTGTAAAGCGGAAATTTTCTCCCACAAAGTCCCATCGCAATCTTTAAACTTCGTAACGATGCTTTTCTATTATAATGATACGGCTGACTTTTTATTAAATCGTTCTTTTCTGGATTGTACGGCTCTGTTGCCACGACTCCATCTAGTATGGCTGCTTTCAGCAGTCTCTCTCCTCGCTGTGTTCTAGCAAAAACAACATTTCTTCCCGGTGCCTCTTCAAAACTTGGTTTTCCATCAGAAGTCAGATACCATGCATCTCCACAGGAAATATCTGCCTGTTCTCCTGTACCATCAGCACAGAATCTACAACTTTTTCTAACATCCCTGCCAAGAATTGTCATCCAAGATTTTTCATACTCCATTTGATGCTTTGTTCCATTTTTCAAACGAACAGAGGCAAAACCGGGCCATCCATTCCCACGGTACGACAGATCTTCTATATCATTTATTGAGTCGCATTCTAACGCACGAAGTAGTTTTTTATTAGCATCCTCACTGGGCTGTCCAGCACAAAAGAAGGAAAACATATAAGTAATCTGTTCCGTCCAGGGCTCAATTTTTCTAACCTGGAGCATACGTAAAGCAGAAACATCACAAGGTTTTCCTACAAATGCATATTTCTTTCCAGTCTCTACTAGATTTTTTATCTCCATCAGTGGTGTCGACGAAGTATATCTTGAACCGCAACATTCTAAAACAGCTTCTTTTGTCGTATTAACTACTGTTATTGTTTTTGTTTGGTCTTCAATATCTCGCTTAACCTGAATAACAGCATCGATCATATGTTTTTCCAGTAAATAAACGCATAAACTTGTAATGGTACCACCGCTTGATGCCTTAAACCTTGTTGTATCGTCAGTGGACCAGGCTAAACAGCAAGACTCCATCTTCCCCCAAGTCGTTCCATCTTGAAAGTTGTTTGCCGCGTTACCTGCAGCAGGACAAACTATACTACATAGCTCTGCATCGGAGTCTTGTAAATTTGGATACAAAAAGTCTTTATTTCCATGTTCAAACATAGTACCATTTACTGCCCCGCATAAACCACAGCCAGTGCAGTATTCTTGGCATATATCTATAAGTTCTTGTCTATTATGCATATTCTGTTCTACCCGCCATTTATAAATTACATTTTATATATTCACAAACACGTCTTCATACTGTCCGCAAATTTTCTCCCACGTGTACTCTTCTGCCACACGCTTCTTGGCTCTCCGGCCCATCTCTTCAATTTCATCAGCATTCATCTGATCAGCCTTATCGATGAGCTTTGCAAGGCTACCCGGCTTGCGACTCCAGTACAAAGCGCAATCTTCTGCGACTTCTTTATTGAAGCCAACATCAACCAGCAGATTCAGATCAGTGCTGCCCAGAGCCTCAATCAGCGACGGATTCGTGCCGCCCACCGTGTGGCCATGGAAGTAAGCATAGGCATTCTCTCGAATCTTTTTCAGCAGCTCCTGATTATAAACAGTGCCGACAAACTTAATTCTCTTATCGCTCTTGAAATGAAGTTTTTCTTCAAGCTCATTCAGGAATTTGTCATTTACATTTGTGATAATGGCAAAGTCCTTTTTGCTCTTGCTTTTCATGAACTCTCGAATCATAACCTCGAAAGAGTTCTCTGGTACAAAGCGACCGACGACAAGGTAATATCCCTTCTTCGTCAATCCTTTTTCTTTATACCAGTTCACTAGCTTTTCATCGTCATCAGCCAGTTTGCTAAGGGTCAGATCTGCACCATAAGCGATAAATGTTGTTTTAGGATTTCTACCGCTGATTCCCTTCCCGTCATAGCACTCATGGATATACTTTTCGATATTCACGGAGTCACAGATGGCAAGGTCACAGTATTTAACCATCATCTGCTCAGAAATCTTCCAGTACTTCCGAATCGGTGCAGACCACTTCGCTCTCATCCACTCGTGTCCGCCCGATGTCAAGTCTTGGACAACATTTTTCACAATTTTCTATTTTAGACGTGCTGCCACATCCCGCCGCAAATCCTTGATTTTCCTTGATATTCCGCCGTTTTTCTCTTTGGCAGTCTATTTTTTTGCCCTAATCTTCATTTTTACCGCTGATGATCTAGGTTCTTCACCTTTTTCAATCATAAAAGATTCCTTGTTTAATCTTTTTCTGTGCTGCGTCATATCTTTACAGGATTCCATATCAATCTTTTCCAAAAATCCTGCTTATCTCTGGTTTTTCCATCAAAAGCAGAAATTCGATTCAACATGCCATCAACAGCCCGAAAAGATAGGTGTCAAAAATGCCCTGAGATTTTTGTTAAAAAAGACTAAGATTTTTAATTTTCGAGCAAGCGATACACTTTTCCCTCTCCATCATGTTTTTTGTTAAAAAATAAACATTCGTTAAAAGTCCGGCAAAGATTCATCTGGTTTGTCAGAAAGATAGCCTTTTTCACAATAAAAAAGCTCCCACCTGCAACTCAAAGTTTCCTTTGAATCACAAGTGGGAGCCACTACCAAATCTTCAAATATTATTCTTAGTTCTCTTTTTGTTCTGCTTCAATTTCAGATTTTTTTCTTCTACCCCGGCGTTTCTTTTCTGTTTCCGGTTTCACATCCCCAATATCATAAATGACAACTTGCTCATCCGGGTACAAGGTTCCATTCAAGGTATAGCTAAGTTTACCACCGTTGTCATCCTCGAAAGGCAGCATTCTCCGAAACTCTACCTGGATAGCCGGCACCTTAATGCTGATTGCATAAGTCTGCTTGCTTTCCTCATTACTGAACTTGATCGCATTCGGATCTTTTTCTGAACAAGGCTGAATCGCAATCTGCCTGGTCTTTGCGTTGAGCAGAACCTTGATGTAAGGCGCGTAGTTTAACTCTACAGCTGTTGCCTTATTGAATTTCAGGCTGTTTGAAGTCACCGTCATAACAGACTCGCCTTTCGGTTGCTTTAGATTGATTACCTCAAATCCTTTCAAAATTTCCATTTCACATTCCTCGCTTTCATATTCTATGTGTATCTGCTCTGGCTTTGCATCAACCAGTGCCATCACCTTTTCTGTTGCCGTTTCCAATCTCTTGAGGGAAACAGCCTTCCATGTAGGTCTGATGGGGACGAATCCTAACAGCACTCCCTTTCGTAACGGAATCAGCCTTTGCTGTTTGGGGCGAATGCGCCTCCGCTTGCCTGCAATCTGTTCCAGCCTTACCTGTGCCTTATCCCAGACCTCTCGCTCTACGATTGCGGGGTGATGGTCTGGTATAAAATACTGCTCCACCTCGCCTTCGTTTTTCTTGGTCTTGTGGGTCAAACAATCTACCGTATAGGTTTTCTGCATCAGAACGTCGCCGCAGTATTTTTCATTCCTCAGGATATTCTTGACCGATTCACCCGTCCACGGGTTATTTTTGATTGTCCTGATTTCCAACGCATTGAGCTTTTCTGCAATTTCTGCTGGGTGCATTCCTTTATCAAAGCTCATATAGATGGTACGAACAATTTCAGCTTCGTTGGTAACGATCACCATTTCACCATCATCGTCCGTATCATAGCCCAGCAGACTCGTCGTACTGATTTTTTGCGTTCCGGCTTTCATCCGGCTTCGAGTTGCCCACTTGATATTAGTGGAGATGCTTCGGGATTCCTCCTGTGCGAAAGAAGCCAGCATCGTCAGAAATACTTCTGCCTTTTCATCCAGACTATCCAAGCGTTCCTTGTCAAAATACACACTGACAGGTGGCCGGAGGTTCCGCAGCAATCGAATATTAGTCAGGCAGTCCACCACATTACGAGCAAATCGACTGATAGACTTCGTAAGAATCAGATCAATTTTCTTAGCCTTTGCATCCTCTATCATCTGCTGAAACTGCACTCGATGCTTAACTTGTGTACCAGAGATTCCTTCATCCGCATAAATGCCTGCCAGTTCCCAGTCTGGATGCTCCGCTATAACAGTGTTGAAATGTGCCATTTGCTCTTCCAGACTGGTTTCCTGCGCCTCCTGATCTGTGCTGACACGACAGTATGCAGCGACACGCTTTTTAGGTGGTTCTTCTGTTTCCGCCACGACACCCACTGTTGCAGGAATTATTTTCACATCATAGGTCTTTGTCAGGCGAGGTGTCTTTTTTCTTCCCTTTTCCTTACGTCGTTCTACCACAATTGGCCTTTTAGCATGACTATCGCTTGCCACATTTCTCCCTCCTTCCACTTTTTCTTCCTATTACAAAGTTGCCCATGTTATAGCATTATCATTAATGTCATAACATGGGCAAACACTATTTGCAGACTCTCTATCTTACTTATTATACCGCATTGTGGGTATCTCCACAATATCCATTTGCATACCCACCCCGTATAATGAAACGTAAAGAACAATATTTTACAAGCAAAAGTGGTGACAGCTTTGATTGATTTTACTCCTCTGTGGGAAACTATGCGCCGCAAGCAGGTAACACAGTACCAGCTTCTCAAAAACGGCTTGGACAACAAAACGCTGGACACTCTGAAAAAGAATCGGAATATTACACTATCCACATTGGAAAAACTCTGTCAGATGCTCGATTGCACTCCCAATGATGTCGTGCAGTTCATTCCAGACGATAAAAAATAATGCCGTCATAGTACCGTATAGTCGGTGGCTGTGGCGGCATTCCATTATATATAGGTAGAAACGCTCATTCTATAACTATCACATTCCTGCGGAATGAAACACCCGCCTGGTCGAGAAGATTCACAAATCCCCTCACCCAGACGGGCGTTGTTTTTTCGTGCAGTTCCAAAGGCAGGCTATCCGGGACGGACATCTTATATGTACCATACCTGCCGAAGCATTACTACCGCCAGTTCCAGAAGTACAACTACGCTGCCGACCACCTGCGGGACCATAAAAATCACAAATCCACCGATCAGCATTTGAAGTGCTTCCACTCCTTGCGACTGTTGCATCAAGAACGAAAGGACCGCCGTTGCCAGTAGCACACTGCCCAGCAGATAGAAAATCCATGCCGAACAATGATGCAGAAATGCCACAAACCACTTTGCCAGCCATACAGCAAGGATCAGCGGGAGGGTTATCATCACCAGCATCAATTTTAACAGCCATCGAATTGCTTTCATAATGTCCTCTTTCTGGCTGGTCTGTTGCCCATGTTATAACACACTCTTTGATGTTCCAACATAGGCAACCCAGTCCTATCTCAAATTCAGCCTGTCTGCAGTGCCTTTACAGTATCCTGTATGCTCTGCTCGTATTTGAACCGTACCACAATGCGCCCTCCATCATGCACAAAGACATTTTCAATAAAAGCCGACACCATACCTGCCGTGAGCCTCGTACCGTGCAGGAAATTCTCTGCCTGCTCCGCTGCTGCGCGTACCGTTCCCGGCACAACGCTCTCAGCGGATTCTTCCGCTTTGGATTGTTCAATTTGCTCTTGCACCTCTGAAATTCGTCTGTCACACTCCTGCTTTTTCTGCTTGTAGGTATCCAATGGGAGTGTTCCTGCTGCATATTCTTCATACATCCGCATCTTCTCTCCCTTTAGATTTTTTAATTCCTGTTCCATCAGAGTTTTTCGGCGGTTTGCCTTTTTGTGGGCTTCTTTCAAATCCTGTTCTTCTTTTTGAATATCGCCGTAGAGGGAGTCCAGCAGAGAAAGTTCCTTTTTCAGTGCCTGAAAGACAGCATTTTCAATATCACTGACCTGAAATATCTCAGATGTGCATTGGGTCTGCCCAACCAGTTCCAAGCCCTCTCTGCACCAGAATGTCGGCACAACCTGTTTAAAATTGTGCGCCATCACTCGTCTGCAATTTCCGCAGCGGACTTTTCCTTTTAGCGGGAAGTCCACGCCGCCCATCAGCACTTTATGGCTGTTGCTCTTTATGACAAGCTGCGCTTTTTCAAATTCTTCACGACTTACGATTGCTTCATGGGTTCCCTCTGTAATGTACCGCTGCCCTTTGGGAACCGTTCTGACAATGCTTTTGCCGGAAATCAGTGTTTTTGTTTTGCCCAAAACCATTGCCCCAGTGTACACATACGCCGTGAGGATTTTCCAGACACGAGAGCTATCCCAAAGAATCACTGGGGCGATGGTATAGGTCGTTTCCTTGCCATACGCCTTATTTTCTTTGTTATATACGCTCGGCACAGGAACATTTTCGTCATTGAGCATCATTGCTATCTCTCTTGTTCCCAGCCCCAGAATCGCAAGGTCGAAAATACGCCGCACGATTTTTGCTGCTGGCAGGTCGATGATAAATGCGCCCTTTTTGTCCGGGTCAAACTGATAGCCGAACGGTGCAGCAGATGCAGTTGTGATGCCTTTACGCCACTTGACCTGATTTGCAGTCCGCAGTTTCTTTCCTGCATCCCGGCAGTACATCGTGTTCACCAGATTACTGACGACCACATCCATTCCCAGCGTTGTACCTTTATAATTATTGCTATCATAGTTATCGTTGATAGCAATGAGCCGGACACCCAGCAGGGGAAAAATCTGCTCCATGTACTCACCCACGCCGATATAATCACGGCCAAAACGGGAAAGGTCTTTCACGATGATGGTATCAATCTTGCCATTGCGCACACCATCCATCATCTGCTGGAATCCAGGTCTGTCAAAATTGCTGCCTGTGTAGCCGTCATCTACAAAATCCATCACAGGCACATTTTGCAGGCTTTCTTTGCAGGAGATATACCGCTGGATCAGTTCTTTCTGGTTTTCAATGCTGTTGCTCTTATCCTTGCCATCTTTGCCCAAGTCGCCATCAGCCCTTGAAATGCGCTGATACGCTGCAATCATGTTTCTGCACTCTCCTTTCCAAGTTCTGTAAACACATCCTGAAATCCGAAAACAATCCGAATCCGCTTGTCCGCACTCACTTCGATTTTCTGCACAAGGGATTTTACCAACTGAATGTCAAATTCAAAGTTGTCCAGATGTTCTTCCAAATGAGAAGTCATATTCAGGTATTCTTCGATCTGCCGTTCTACTTCCGCTTTTTTGTTTTCTGCTTCCTGCAGCGCAGCCCGTAGACCATCATACTGTCTGGAATAATCTTCCCGAATCAGCTGGTAATCTTCGGAATCCACCACACCAGCCACATAGTCTGCATAAAGCTGTTCCCGCTTCTTGGCCATCTGGCTGACTTTATCGGTCAGGCTCATAATTTCACCCTTTGCCCGGTAAACGGGATTCTGCACATCCTCGATTTTTTGCAATTCTTCCAGCACCTTCCGTTTATCGCTCAGCTGGACAATGAACAGATGCAGCTGATCCATTATCAGGGCTTTCAGCAGTTTTTCCGGAATCTGATGGCCGATGCACTTATCGTCAGCCTGTCTTGCCTTGCAGATGTAATAGCAGACCTTTTTACTTTCTTCCGCTCCATGCGGCAGTCGTTCAAACTCCATCGGTCTGCCGCAGTCTGCGCAAAACACCATTCCTGCAAGGTCATTCTGATATTCTGCCCGAATCTGCTCCGACTTTGCTCTTACTGTCTTGAATACTGCTCGATTCTTGTTCAAGATTTTTTGCACCTTTTCAAAATCATCCCTTGCAATGATAGCCGGATGTGTGTTCTTTGCCACATACCACTGTTCTTTGGGAAGGTCGTGCCTGTCCTGTCCTGCGAATAACTTCTGTGTACTCTTATTGTTGATGGTATCGCCCACATAGGTTTGATTTTCCAGAATGTGCCGGATCGTGGTTACGCCCCACTTTTTGCAGGTAAGCACTTCTTTTCCCTCAACCATTTTTCTATGCCACTCCCGTGGAGTCGGAACCTGCAACAATGTCATTCGTCGGGCGATTTCAAAAATTGGTACGCCTATCAGTTCCCACTGGAAAATCAACTGCACATAAAATGCAGCTTCCGGGTCAATTTCATTACGCTTTGTCATGGGGTTCCGAATATAGCCATACGGAGCATCGTTTCCGACTGCATAGCCTGCTTCTTTCTTACGCTGCAAAGAAGTCCATATCTTTTTGGATATGTCTTTCGCGTACATTGCGTTGACCATATTCCGAATCGGGAGAGCCAGACTTTCCATGTCCTCTGTGCGCGTACTGTCAAAATTATCTGTAACAGCAATCAATCGAACACCCAAAAACGGAAACACCGTTTCGATATAGTACCCTGCTTCCAGATAGTTGCGACCAAAGCGCGAGAGATCTTTCACCACGATGCACTTGATTTTCTTCTGCCGTACATCGTTCATCAGGCGGGTAAATGCAGGCCGCTTGAAATTTGTTCCCGTAAATCCATTGTCGAAGTAGGTATCCACATAGCTCAGTCCCCTGCTGCGGTTGATATAGTCCTGCACCAGTGCGATCTGCGTTTCCATGCTTTCTTCTGTTTCTTCATCCTCAACAGAAAGCCGCCCATAGATTGCCGCAGGTATTTTTGCTTCTTCCAGTTCCGGGAGCAACACAGAAGCTGCCGCCTGTTCCGGCTGCGGGAGATTTTTTCTACTCTTTCGTGCCACTGTCTGTACCCTCCACTTCTATCCGACTAAGCATCTGTTTCCATTCATCCGTTTTCATGGTCAGGCTGATTTCTACCTGTCCATCGTCCAGTAATGTAACCGTGACCTGCTCGATATACTTTTTCACAAAATTGCGGTCAAGTTCCTCCGGGGTCTTATACTGTGCCATCTGCTGAATCCACGGATTGCGCAGGCTCAACGCCCGTTCCCATACCAGCGTATCTTCCATAATTGCTGTAAGCTGTTCATTCAATTTCCGATGTGCTTCTTCATAGTCCATCAGTTCCGCATGGTACTGTTCTTCGATGATTTCATTTGCCATATAACTTTCATACAGCGGCACACGGCGAAACTGTTCCATCTTCATTTCAGCCAGAACTGACTTCATCTGCAACGACTTTTTGGCTCGAACTCCCTCGATTGCTTTCTTGCCTGCTCCCTGCTGAATCGCTGCAGCCAGCTTTTCTTCTTCCAGATGTTCCAGTTCCAGAGCAGCCATCACCTTTTTATAAATGGTAGCTGCCGGGACTTTCAGATTCTTTCCGTTTTCCTTGTGTGCGCGGCAGTAACGGCAATAGAAAAGTTCTTCCCCTGTTCTCTTATCCTTGTGCCAGCAGAGTGCGTGGCCGCAAGTGCAGACAATGTGTTTTGCCAGCGGGTTCGGTTTTTTGTAGCTTTTCCGAATGGAGATTTTGTTCTCCCCCTCCCTCATATTGCAAGGGAAAGCATAGAACTGTTCTTTGGTTATGTATGGTTCGTGGCAGTTTTCTGCAATGATCTGGCGGCTTCCATTTGCCGTCGCACCTGTATAAGTCGGATTTCGGAACAAGCAACGAAGCATATCCGTTGTCCACTGGTCGGGTTCTGCATCATAAGACTTTCCCAGAATTCTCTTTTTGTGTTTCATTGGGGGGTCTACGCCTTGCTCATTCAACCACTTTGCAATGTTACGCATTTTCTGGCCGGACTCATATCTGGAAAAAGCCTCGCTTAAATAAGGAGCAACTTCTTCATCCTTTATCATGTTGCTTTCGCCATTCCTGCGGAGATAGCCAAATGGAACAGAGTTTGTCAGCCGGAATCCCGCGCCTTGTTTTCTTCTCCACGCAAACATGATTTCTGCGTGCATCTCACAACGTTTTGCTTCAAAATAGTCCTCGACTTCTTTTCGGCTGGCTGTTCTGGTGTCCAAGCCCTCATCCAGTACGATCAGGTCGATGCCCGCCGCATAGAGCGTTTCCTTGATCGCCTGCCGTACCGCCGGGAAATCAGACCCACAGTAGTACATGGATGCCACAATAATGCAATCAAATTTTCGCTCTACGCCATCATTGGTCATTTGGTCGAACGCGGTGCGCGCCTTTTCATCATTCTTGCGGTCAGAATACTTTTTCTGCAAATCCAGTTCTTTATGTTCCGCCAGATATGCCGCAATGCGCTGATTCTGCTCGGCAATCGTCAGTTCTCCTTGATGGTTCTTCCAAGGAAGTGTCCGGGTATAGCTTACACACTTCATACTGCACTTTCCTCCGTTTCTGCTGCCGGAACGCTACTGCAATATTCCAGCACATTGCGAATTTCCTGATCGAAGCGGTATTGGATATGAATGTGTTCTTTGTCATAGACTGTGATGCTCTCTACCAGTTCCACCAGAACGCGGCGGTTCAGACTTGTCAGGTTTTGGTAGGACTTGAAATCTTCGATCCATGGCAGATGTTCCACATCCAGATTGTTCAGGCAATCCCTCTGACGGTTCATTTCTGCTTTGGCCTTGCGGATTGTTTCAACCTTTTCATTAAAGGAATGGCTGAATTCCTTATACTCTTCCTTGCTGACAATACCGCTGCTCATATCTTCATAGAGCTGGCGGCGCAAGGTCTGGTATTTCTGTTCTTCCTGCTCCAGCATTTTCAGATGTTCTTCCACAGATTTCAGTCTGCGCTCATTCTTCGGAATCTCATTGATTTCGTCGAGCCGATGTTCCAGTCCACTGATCTGCTGGACTTTCCCCTGCAATGCGGCCAGCACCACTTCGGCCAGCTTACTTTCGCTGATAAGATGTGAGGAACAGCCTAAACCATTGTGGTTTGTGACGCAGTGCAGATAAATATATTTCTTTCCGTTTTTCGACACCGTGCGCCGCACCATGTTCTGCCCACAACCACCGCAGCGAACGATGCCCGAAAAGAGATTGACAGCCTGCTGTCCTTTCGATGCACAGGTGTCCAGTTTCAAGACCTCCTGCACAGTATCGAACAGCTTTTGCGGAATGATGGCTTCGTGCATATTGGGAACTCTGATCCAGCCGGATTCTTCAACATCCCGAATTTTTTTGATTTTGTAATTGATCTTCTGCCGCCTGCCCTGCACCATCGTTCCAGTGTAGACTTCATTTTTCAAAATCCTCAGCACCTGAATCGCCTGCCACTTTGCATGAGTGCCAGCTTTGAACCCACTGTGATAATTCAGGCCGCACAGCCGTTTGTACTCGCTGGGAGCCAGCACGTTCTCGCTGTTCAGCTGCTCGGCAATCGCCTGTGCGCTCATTCCTTCCAGTTTTCTGCGGTAAATAGAGCGGACAATATCTGCTGCATACTCGTCTACCACCAGACGGTTTTTGTTCCGTTTGTCTTTGCAGTAGCCGTAGATTGCATAACCGCCGATGAACTCACCTTTGCGCCGTTTCATGTCCAGCTGGCTGCGCACCTTGATGGAAATATCCCGGCAGTAGGAATCGTTCAACAGATTCTTGAACGGAACTACAATGCTGTCCGAATCGCTGCTCTCGGTGTTCGCATTGTCATAGTTATCGTTGATGGCGATGAAGCGAATCCCCATCATGGGAAAAATCTGTTCCAGATACTTTCCCATCTCAATGTAATTACGACCAAGTCGGGATAAGTCCTTGACGATGATGCAGTTGATTTTGCCAGATTTAATATCCTCCATCATCCGCTTGAAGCCCGGACGTTCAAAGTTGGTTCCCGTGTAGCCATCGTCAGCGTACTCTTCGACCAAATGCAGTCCTGGCCGTTCTGCAGCAAAATCCCGAATCAGTTCTCTCTGGTTGCCGATGCTGTTGCTCTCGGCCTTGTCGCCATCCTCGATGGACAATCTCAGATAGGCCGCTGCCCGTATGTCTTTATTCTTTTCCTTGTAAAAAAACAAAGCCATTAAACCTCCCGTCTCCACGCATATTGCATGGTAAAATCCAGAAAGTTAATGGCTTTTGATTGCACTATTCACTTAACCCGTCTGTATTTTACCAAGCTGCCGCACAAAAATCAAGCTGCTGCGCACATTTTTCAAAATTTATTTTTCAGTGCTTCCCCATACTCTGCAGCAGGCAATCCCACAGTTCGCTGCCCTCCGGCCGGAACGATTCATATACGGTAATGCCCTTGATGACGGCTTTTCTGTGATGCTTAGGCTCCGTATGCTCCTGCTTTGGCTTTTCGTCAAATCGTTCTTTCTGCTTCATGGAAATCAATCCCCCTTTACTAATATGAATTCAGAAAGGCATCGGGGGATACAGTGTTTGAAAAAATTACAGAAAAATTTGAAAAGTGTATCCTGCATCGTGGCTTTGGATTCATATTTATAGAAGCATCTTTTTGATGGGCCTGCGGAAAACGGCAAAACGCTGGGGCTTTTCTCTCTTAGCGCAAGATTCGCCCATAGTAACTCAAAACTCACTTTCGTGATTTTCGTTCCCGGCAATCTTGATGGGGATTCCGTTCCCCATTCCCACGGTACGCACAAAATCTCAGATTTTGGCTATCTGGCTCCACATGAATGTGTTCGCAGCCGAACGCCTACGGCTTGTCGGGAGTTGCTTTACAACTATAAAAGCGCAGGAGGATCACACTATGGCACGACCAAAAAAGGCAGAAAGCATCAGACGCACAAGCAATGTAATGGTTCGTTTCAGCAGCATTGAATATGAACTGGTGGCCGGATATGCAAAAGATGCTGGTTATCCCATCTCCACTTTTGTGCGCAAGCAGGCTCTATCTGAAAAAGTGACTGTCAACTACAACATCGTTGCCGATCTGGGAGAGATTCAGAATTTGACGGTGCAGGCCGCCGGCATCGGGAACAATCTCAACCAGATTGCCCGCTATTTCCACGGCGGCGGTCTGGCATCACGCGGAATGTTGGAAGAACTGAAAAAGTGCATTGCGGAAATCCGTGAACTACGGCAGGAAATCGTTCAGCTTGGAGGTGTGTATCGTGGCAATTCTAAAACACATCGCAAGTAAAAATGCCAATTATGGTAGTGCCATCGACTATCTGAAATACCAGCATGATGAGTTTCATCTGGTTCCCGTTCTGGATGAAAGCGGGAATATGCTGCTTCGGGAAGAATTTTATCTTGACGGTTTGAACTGCCATCCCGAAACCTTCGACCTTGAATGTGAACTGTTAAACCAGCAGTACCATAAGAACAACACTTACGATGAAATCAAAAGCCACCACTACATTATCAGCCATGACCCCAGAGATAACGCCGACCACGATTTAACAGGAGAACGTGCACAGGCCATCGGGCTGGAATACGCAAAAGCTAATTTTCCAGGGCATCAGGCTTTGGTCTGCACCCATACAGATGGCAATAATGGAACAGGCAACATCCATACCCACATCATAATCAACAGCCTGCGCAAATCCGATATAGAGCCTCAGACCTACACCGAACGGCCAATCGACTGCAAGGCTGGATACAAGCACCACCTTACCAAAGACTATTTGAAGCACCTGCAAAAATCTTTGATGGATATTTGCCAGCGCGAAGGGCTGCATCAGGTCGATCTGCTCTCCCCTGCTGCGGATAAAATCACACAGCAGGAGTACCATGCGCAGCGGCGCGGGCAGTTGAATCTGGATATTGCAAACATGGAACTTCTGGGCGATGGCATCACCCCCATGCACACCACCTTTGAAACCGATAAAGAAAAAATCCGCAATGCCATTTCTGACATTGCGGAACGTGCCACATCCTTTGATGAATTTCAACGGTTATTAAAAGCGGAATACGGAATTTTGGTAAAAGACCATCGTGGACGATTCAGCTATCTTCCTGCTGACCGACAGAAATTTATTTCTGCCCGCGCTCTCGGTTCTAATTATGACCGCGACAGGCTTCTCCGCATTTTTGCAGAAAATGCGCGGAACAAAGAACGGAACAACCCTCATTGGGCAGCAGATGATCCTATGGCCATTCTGTTCATCAAGTCCGATCTGCGCCTTGTAGTTGACTTGCAGACCTGCGTAAAAGCACAGCAGAGCCGCGCCTATGCGCAGAAAGTCAAGATTTCCAATTTGCAGCAGATGGCACGGACAGTCGCTTATGTGCAGGAGCATGGATACGATTCTTATGAAAAACTTTCTGATACCACCAACACCATCCAATCCAAAATGGCGAAAGCCCGAAGTGATGCCAAATTCACCGAAGCCAAATTGAAAAAGGTTAACGAACAGATTTGCTATTTAGGCCAGTACCTTTCCACCAAATCAGTCTATGGTGATTTTTTGAAATCCGGCAATAAGAAATCTTTCCGGCAGGCTCATGCAGAGGATATTGCAAAATATGAAGAAGCCCTCCGCATTCTAAAGCAGCACTCCCCAGATGGAAAGTTCCCGACCATGAAAGACCTCCGGGCCGAAAAGGAACAGCTTACCATTCAGAAAGACGCTCAGTATGATACTTACCACTATTTCAGAGATTACCACAAAGAACTCCAAACTGTATGCGCCAATGTAGATAACATTCTGGGAACAGAACGAGACGCACAGCACGAACAGCAGCAATCCCGAAAGAACGAACACTTTCTATAAAACAAAAAGCCAGCCCTGGTCTTTCCTGCGAAAGACTAGGGCTGACCCTTTCTACCATATTACTCTTAGAACAGGATTTGAACTGTCGCATCCTGAATCAAATCAATGAACTGCTCTTTCGTTATAACTTCTTTGCGGCAAATAATCGACTTATCCGCTTGCTGCCGTGTATAAGTCAATTTTCTATCATCGCGGCGAAGCTGCCGCACCGCATCCAAAGTCAGGGCTCCCTCACGATACATCTGGCACAAAATAAAGTCATTTGACTTAAAGGCCACCGAAATCGGAGAAACCAGCGCAGGAGTAAATTCAGAATTTCCCGTTAAGATACGCTCTGCATTCGTTTGGAACTCATGCGCATCCGTATCCTGCGTATAGATTGTCAGGCTGTCCACTCCATCATGATACCACGCGAATATTTCAGCAAGGATCGTCAACGAGATTTCTCCCGCATTCTTTTTAAGAGTGCGGCCCGTTGACAGCGTTCTTCCATGAATCGGCCATTCATCATACAGCCGGTTCATCCATTCCTCTGCGGAAGGCAAATCAATCAGATCTTCGGTTTTTACTTTTCTGCGAAGGAAGCGCATCAATTCTGACACACGCGATACCGCAGCTTCAACGATGTAGTACAGGTTCACATCTTCATCATTGACAAAAGCACCGTACTTTGTTTCATCAATCCAACGAATAGGATACCCTTGTGCCTGAAGCTGCTCAACATAGGTGCTTCTGTATGTAGAATCCTCAATTTCCTCCATTACCCACTTTGGTATCAGAATCAAATCGTATACGCTGAGGATTCCATCAGATGGATAACTTCTCTGGCTCAACTCGTGCATAAATGCCAGTGATGAGTTATCCATAAGTGCTATTTTGGTCTCCCCAGCATATTCTTTATACTCTGGTATATTAAGCATCGGCCTCTCCCGTCAGCATTTTAAATTCACTTAAAACCGTTTTCAGAAATGCTTCATTGTCTTTATGGTATTCCACTTCCGGCTCATTGCGAATCGTCTTATTGATTTTCTCTTGTAGCGGACTTACATTTACTACATACGAAGGCCGTACAAGGGAATCATCCAATCCCAAATCGCGGAATCTCTGTGCAATATCTTCAACCTGCACATCAAAGTTTTCCTTAACTTCTTCCGCAATAGCCGTATTCCCATTCTTTACTGCACTTTCATACAGAGAAATCAGCACCGCCTTATAGGGAGCTTGGAAAGCGTTCATGCACTGAAACGCTTTTGCTTGGAACTCCATATCCTTTAAGCCCTCAAAATACGGCATAAGGTTTCCCAGAAGCATAAGCGCAGCAAAGTATTCTGCTTTTCGTTCTTCCATCAGGATTTCGGATTCAATCAAATGGTCAAAAGAAACTTCATCAAACAATAGATGATAAATCTCATGCCACGCAGTAAAATACTGATTTGCTCTCGGAAGTGCCGTATTTATCAAGGGGATTCGTTTTCCATCCCGAACAAAAATCGCTCCGCTCAAATAGTGATTATCAATCGGCAGCTGTATCAAACCATACGGTCTTAAAATCTGTAACGCCAACTGTATCGGAGAATTTATCTGCATCGGATTGTATTTTGACCAGATAAGCGAAGCACTCTGCTTCATCTGTTCCTCAATGACTTCGTTCCTTTTGATAACTTCATCTAAGTTGGCTGCTGTAATTCGCTCACTCATAGCCTTCCGCCTTTAATAATAAACACTGCAAAGGTTTAGAATATCCTGCAACAGATCGTACTCTATCTTTGCCTTATCATTCATCTGATAATCAATCGGCGCATTCTGCGAGTACACGGCATCTACACTTTGCACCCTCGGTGAAAATCCCATCAAGGTATCCGGGTCAATGCTCAAACTAGTAAGAATCTTGTTCAAGTGCTTATCGAACGTGCTTTTGCTATCTATCTCGCCATTCAAAATCTTATCTAAAGTAGGGCGAGAAATCTCTGTTTTCTTGCAGAACGATACTTTTGAGAATCCATTGCTGCGAATATAGTCCTTTAATTTTGTCCCTATCAGTTTTCTCATTTCAAAAAGTTCATCAAAACGCATTTTTCATCTCTCCCTTCTGCTATTATTATATACCATCAGCTTCTGGAAATCAATCGTGATGTAAAAAAGTTTTTTACATTTTTGATTCTAACGCAAAAAAGATGGCCTCCTTTTTGGGGAAGCCATCTCAACGATATTACGGTATTTTAACTTTTTCGGCTTCTTTCCTGTTCCTGCTGCGGCGTATTGTCTTTTTGTCTCCGCTCAGCCTGCTTAATATGCAGCCGATCAAGCACCGACCACCTGCCGCCAATGCGCCGGGGCTTTTTCGGTACATTGTTGACGCAGCCATCTATCATATTGTAGTTTTGCTCCGTGCCGGATTCTTTGGCGCGTTCCGCTGTACCGTTTTCAAAGAACTTCTGATGGTGCAGCAGTTCAGGCTTTGGGCTTTGTAAAAAAGCACTCATCTTTCTGGTAGCTTCTCCATCGAAACCTAAAGCTGTCTGCGTCACAAAGGCTCCACTCTCGTGAAGAATAATGCTCGGTGGTGGATTCTTCGTTTGTTCACTTCTCATCTGAACAAACCGCTGACCATCGACCTCTACTTCATCCGATACCAGCCATGTGCCTTTTTGCCCTGCCACCTGATAGCCGCCCTCATCAAGAATCAGGTATGTGCCGCTCTGGGGCTTTGGGAAAAAGCCGTTGAATCTCACCAGCCTATCCTTATCAACATAGAAAAAAGAGGTTTTGCCTGCCGCAGTCAATCCGATGACATCACTGACCCCAAATTTTCTAATTTTGAATTTGTCCGGGTTAATGCTTTCCATCTTTTTACGAATCGCTTCCGCGCCCATTCCCCGTGAAGCCGTACCAGAGTAGCCCGTGCCATAATTGTCTGCGGTTATCATAAAGCCATGCTGAATCTGGTATTCATAGCTGCGGCAGCGATACTCACGGTTTTTCTCAGAATTATCGATCTGATAGATTGCAAACACATCTGAACTCATTTTCTTGCATCATCCTCCGGCCTATACCATTCCAGTTCCAGCCCCTTGAACTGCGGCTCAGTCAACCGCTGCATCTTCGGGATGGTCTGCTGAACCAGTGCAGCCATCTCTGCATCCTCTGCCACAAGCGGCTGGATCTCCGTCAACACCTGAATCGTATCCCTGAGCGTCGGCTGCTCAAACATCGCCATCAGCATCAGTTCGAGTTCATCAAAGCGTACATTGCTCATAACTCCATCCCTTTCTTTTTCACTTTCTTCGGCTTATCCTGTTCCTGTGCAGGTTGCTCCTGTTTCTTGGCTTTCAGACTGCGCAGGGCATCCAGAACAGACTTTTTCGTACTGCCGCGTTCCTGCTCCTTACTCTGCTGTCGTGCCGCCATCAGTTTTTCCATATCGGAGATCGCCTGCTGCACCAGCTTATCATCCCTGAAATAGTTGATGGAATTGATGTTCTCGCGCTGCACTTTATCGTTCACGACCAGCTCATACATTCCAACAAAGCCGCCATCTTCCTCGATGCAGAATCCAATGCACTTGTCAGCGTTCATCCGTTCGGACGGAATCTTGTCGTAGGCTTCCAAGGCTTCTTCCATTGTCAGATGGTCGTGGAACTCTCCCGCAAACGTAAACTCCAAACACTCCGCAACATAAAAGCTGAGCGTTTCTTCCGGCGCAGGTCTTTCTGCGGCGAGTTTTTCTTTCAAAACTTCTGCCTGCTGTTCAGCCACCGCATCAGCCTGTTCCCGCAGTTCTGCCGCGTCCATGACTTTACCCTCTGCCGCATCGCAGCCGAACTCTGCCAGCAGCTCCGTCATAGCCTCCTGCACAGGCTTATCTCCATCCGTTTCAAGGATACCGCCATCCCGCTCCGTAAAGTCCTTATTATATAAGGTATAGTCGAAGCCATCCTCACAGGTCTGGATATGAAAATAGGCATCCGGCAATTCGTAGGCCAGTTCCACATCCTGCACGGCTAAGGCCCCCTGTAACGGCTGGACAACATGATTCTGGATATACGGGTTATCCCAGCCCGGAACCGTTTTGTAGTCCTCTACGATGGTGTCAATGCCGTTCTTGCATTGCAAAATATCCAGCGACCCCGGCAGCGGATCAGGATTTTTCTCCACGCCCAAGGCTTTCATGTAATGGTTCGGAAGTGCCTGATACTGCGACATTGCATCGTCCAGATTGCCGAACCGCTCAATTTTCAAAGGCACAGCCTGTAAATTTTCGACCACATAGAACTGCTTTACGAAAGGCTGCTCCTGTTCCAGTTCTTTCTGCGCATCCAGTTCTTCCCGGAACATCGTTACAAAGCCATCCAGAATTGCCGGATGGCTGTCAACCACCCAATCCGAGCGGAAGGTCATGCGGTCTGCATCGTGTTCCGGGGTGCTGACCTGCTCTGCCCATTCCTTATTGCTGTGAGAAAAGCGGCCATCATAGCTTTTATGGTGCAGAGTGTTCGCCAGGATGTAGCCCACACGCTCCACGCCGTACTGCCGCACCACCTGATCGACTGCATCATCGCCAAGGTACATCCCGTCATAATTGTCCGCAATTGCTTCATGGATTGCCTGCTTGCACTCGCTGTTCAGCCGATAGGATGTACGGTATAAGTCCACCTCGTCATTTTCTTTGGCATAGCTGAACGGCTCGTAGTAGACAGGCACATCCGAATAATCCTGTGCGCTGTTGTCCGGCACCGGCACAGCCTTTTCAATGATCTCCGATACCACATCTTCTTTTTTGGGCATATTCCATTTTTCAGAGAAATATTTCTGCACGGCCTCCTGAAAATCTTCATCGAAGCCGTTCCACAAATCCTCTGCCACCAGCTTGCCCTGCTCATTGACTGCAACGCAGGCCGCCATGTCACCGTGTTCCTCATGCTCCAGCAGAAAGAACTTCTCGCCACCAATTTCCGTTTCATCAACAGCATACCATGTGCCGATATGCCCCTCGACTGCGATGTGGTCGGAATCGCCGTGGATCAGACCACTTCTTTTCTGCTGCTGTTCCTCCATAAACTCTCGCACGGTCAACTCTGCGCCCGTGAAGTTCAGCCCTTCCTCACCCAGTTCCAGCCGCCCCTCTGCGCCAAGGTCAAGTTCTTCGGCCATCAGGACAGATGCTGCATGGTTCACTACCACAGTTTTCTCCACTGTAATGGGCTGGCCTGGGTCGTAGTCCGAGCCGCGCAGATCATAGCGATATAAGCCATCCGGCACATCTTCATCCCGCAGTCGGCCATTGCTGAAAAGACCGGGCTTATCAAAGATTTCGATTTCCTGCAATTCCTCGTTCAAAAGCGTTTCTTTCTGCAAATCCATACTCCTTTCCTTGTAAAACTCCGGCAGTTCAGCAAATCCGATACTGTCCACATAGTAGGCTTTGACCGTACTGCCATCATTGAGTACCACTACATCACTGACCGACAGCGAATGCCCCGTAAAGTCTGCTGGACGCTGAATATTGAATCGTTCATAAATGCCATCCAGCGTATCCTTTTCCGTAAGCGGTGCGGTATAGATCAGGTCATAATCTGCACGGGAAACCGTTATGCCTTTCTTCTGCACATAGTCCAATCCCATGAAGCGGTAGTCGTGTTCCGGGTCACGGGCAGTGATCTGATAAATACCGACCTGCTTTTCGCTGCCATACAGCAGCATATTTTCCTGTTCTGTCATGTTCCGTTCCTGCTCCAAGTCAGCTATTGCAATCTGGAAGGTATCACTTCCGCGCTCGATTTCCTCTCGTGCCGTGACAAGAATCGGCCACGGGCTGATGCGGACAAGATAAATCTGCTTACCCTCATCGTACAGCCGCAGAGCCTGTTCACGGTTTATCACTGTCAGCTGAAAATCCGGGCGCGCATACTCGTCCTCTGCATAATCTTCCCGTTGTTCCAGCAGGATCGCATCCCATGCGTCTGCCTTAATGCCGAAAATGCCATCGTGCTGCTCGATTTCCTCTTGGCTTACATAATCACCTGCCGTGCCATCACGGAACAGCGGATAAATCCTCTCACCCAGCCGATGCCATTCCCGTGCGCCTTCTTTCGTCAGCGGCAGCACATCATCTTTCCGGTAGCCGTAGTCATGCATTTCGGAAAGACCAATCATCCCATCCGGGAGATTTTCAATTTTTTCCTGCGCATCATACATCAGGCGGTTGACTTCTTCTTTGTTATCCTCGGCCAGTGCAGCCGCCAGACCGTTCACCAATTCTTCCGTCGCAGCCCGGTCATCCAGCTTAAAAGCAAAATTCACGATGAGATTTCTCTGCTCATCATCAAAAATTGTCTTTTTCTGCTCCTTGTCGGCAATCAGCTTTTCCGCATACTGCATTGCGGTCATGCGCTCTGCGCTCCTTTCTGCCACCGCTGCTTCCAGCTTTTCCAGAAAGTCGGCTGCGGTCAATCGAATCGTATCCATCGAATCTTTCAGTTCCTTCATCTCTTTGCCGCTGGCCCAGCTTGCCACATACGGAAAAGAGTAATCAGACGTATCAATGCCCAGAGCCGAGCAAACCGTAAATGCGATGCTTTCCGCTTCGGTTTCTTTCGTGAGCCGGTCTTTTTCTTCCCCGCGCTGCTTCATGAAATCGCTGTTATGCAGCATCGCATGAGCAACTTCGTGGATCATCGTCTTTATGGTCTGGCTCTCACCCATGCCGACCTGGATGCAGATTTCTTTGTCTATGTCGCTGTAATACCCTTTGACTTCCCCTTCGATTTCGTCAAACCGAATCGGCACAGGCGATACCTGCTCGATTGCCGCCGTAAGCAGCGCATAGTCTTTGACGCTGGCCGTCAGTTCGTTCACTTCCAACGACGGAATCGGTTCACCATCGGTCTGCGAAACATCAAAGACCGTTGTTACGCGGAAACGCGGAATCACATACTCCACACGTTCCATTTCCGGCTCACCGTTTTCGTTCAGCACCGCCAGCCCCGTATCCTTGTCGATTTTCTCGCGCTCCTCCACTTCCTTGATGGGAGCCGGAGCAATGATCTGGATGCCCTTTTCGCCTTTTTTGACGTAACGGTTAAACTTATTCTTCCATGCGTTAAACCCTGCCACCAGTGTGGCATCAGGCCGCTGCATAGCGATCAACAGCGTATTGTTGAAACTGTAATTGTGGAATTTTGCCATCGTGCGCAGATACGTCGTGTACATTTCCGATGCAAAAATGTCCTTTACGCCCTGCTCCAGCCGTTCCGTGATTTCTTTCATCTGCTGTTTGCGGTCAACTGCCATGCAAGCCCTCCTTTTTCTTGACCCATCGTGTTTTCATCTGGCGCGGATATTGGTCGGCCTGTTTTGGTGCTTTTGCACCGTTCCATTCCAAGCCTCCGGCTCTGCCCTCACAGGTGTAGCCGGCAGCTTTCAGGGAGCTGCCATTCTCCGTGTCCAGAATGTAGGTAACAACTTTGTTGTAGCCCATGGCCCGTGCTGCGCGATATGCCGCCGCATACAAAATGCTGCAGGCGTTCGGTGTTCCATCTGTACACAGACGATTAACTTCCAGCGTATAGCCATCGTCCAGCCTCCGCGCTACGGGTCTGCCGCAGATAGCAACGCCCACCAGCGCACCATTATCCGATACGCCGATGGAGAACTTATGCCCCCGCGTCGGTTTATGGTGGCGGTGATGCTGCTGCACAAATGCGTTTGCCGTTTTCAAATTGATCGGTGTTAATGTCAGCAAATGCCCTCCTTCAAAAAAATGCCCCGCCAGACAAAACTGACGGGGCGGCTCTTATTTACAGTTCCATATCGTGACTTTTCCGCTTCTGGGATTTCTGCGGTTCTTCGCTGCGCTCTGCCTGTTTTGCATGAAGCTGCGCCAGCACAGAGGGTTTCCGCACATTGTCCGCAGTGCGCTCTGCAACGCGGCCTGCATAGTTCACAGGCTGGCGCGGCCTGTCTGCAACTTCCGTTTCGGCTGCATCCTCGTCCACGCCCAGCGCATCCTCACTGCCCTTTTCATCCATGTTGAGCAGAGCGTTCAGCTCCGCAAGGCGCGCGGATTTTTCGGCCAGTTCCGCTTCCTGCGCAAAAGGTCGTTTGGCTTCTTCCTTTGCCTGCGCCAACTGCTGTTCCAAGGTTTCCAGTCTGCGTTCCACCTGCGGCAATGCTCTTTCGATGCCTGCCAGTGCATTGGTAACGCGCAGGATATTACCCAGCGGGTCTTTGCTGACTTCCATCGAATAGTTCCATGCGCCCTTGATGGACAAACGGAACGCCTTATCGAAGTTGTCAAACCGGGAATGCAGTTCAAACGCACCGTAGCTGCCGATTCTGCCCTCGGTACCAGCCGCCTTCAAAGCCTTACAAGCCTCGATGATGGCCGCGCCCGCTTCCTTGCGTTCGGTGTACACCTTGCCGCTGATTTCCATAGAGAAGTGGTCTTTATCCTGCGCCAAAAGCGATTTTGCCGCTTCCATATCGGTTTTCAGTGCTTCGATCTGACCCTTTGCCGCAGCGATTTCTCGCGGATAGCGGCGCGCAATATCCGATTCCAAACTATAAATCTGGCTGGTGTGGTTGGCTTTCAGCAGCTTCAGCTTACTGACCTGAATATCCAGATCCATCTTTTCCTTGATGTAGGGATTGCCCGTTGCCAGTGCCTTGATTTCGGCATAGGACAGCGCGGTATCGTCCACATCATCACAGGCGCGGACAGGAGATTTGGAAGTCATGATCTGGGAAATGAACTTCTGCTTATTTTCCAGAATCTGCCACATATACGAATCGAACGTATTTTCCGTGACATAACGATAAATTTTTACCTGCTTATTCCGATTTCCCTGCCGGAGAATACGTCCTTCCTGCTGTTCCAGGTCAGACGGCTTCCACGGACAATCCAGATGATGCAGGGCAATCAGCCGATCCTGAATATTGGTTCCTGCGCCAAGCTTCGGCGTAGACCCCATCAGGATACGCACCTGTCCGGCGCGCACCTTTGCAAAAAGCTCTGCCTTTTTGGTTTCCGTGTTGTACTCGTGAATGAACGCCACTTCCTCACGGGGAACACCTTTCGCCACCAGCTTTTCCCGCACATCATCGTAAACATTGAATGTACCATCGGCTTTTGGTGTCGATAAATCGCAGAAGATTAACTGTGTTCCCTTGTCCGGCGCAGATTCTTCCCAGACCTTGAATGCATTGTCCACACAACGATTCACTTTACTCTCCGGCTCATCCGGCAGCATCTCGTTCATAAGCCGCTGGTCGAGTGCCAGTTTTCTGCCATCGTTGGTGATCTTGAGCATATTATCGAATCTGGGATTCACATTACCGTTGCGTACAGCCTCGGCACGGTCTGCAAAGGAACTCACCATTTCTTCCTGTGTCTCGCTCGGTTTCAGCACTTCGTTGATGTACTCCGCTTTCGGCACAGGCAGGTTCAGCATATCCGCCGTCTGCACGTCTGCGGACTCCTTGAACAAGGAAATCAGTTCCGGCAGATTGAAGAACCGGGCAAAACGTGTTTTCGCACGGTAGCCGGTTCCTTCCGGGGAAAGCTCGATTGCCGTGACGGTTTCACCAAAGGATGCCGCCCAATCATCGAAGTGGCTCAATCCCATCTTCTGCAGGGTGTCATACTGGAGATAACGCATAATGGTGTACATCTCCACCATCGAGTTGCTGACCGGGGTTCCAGTTGCAAAGGTCACACCCTTGCCGCCTGTCAGTTCGTCCAGATACTGACACTTTGCAAACATATCGCTGGACTTCTGGGCATCGGTCTGGGCGATACCTGCGATATTTCGCATTTTTGTGTAGAGGAACATATTTTTATAGAAATGCGACTCGTCCACAAACAGGCGGTCAACCCCCAGTTCCTCAAATGTGACCACATCATCCTTTCTCGTCTGGTCGTTCAGCTTTTGCAGCTTTGCTTCCAGCGTTTTCTTTGTTTTTTCCATCTGCTTGACCGTAAAACTGCGGCTGTCCTCACTCCGGGCATCGGCCAGAGCCAGCGTAATGTCGTCGATCTGACGCTCTACAATGGCTTTCTGCCGTTCCGGGGAGAGCGGCACTCGCTCAAACTGCGAATGACCAATCACGATGGCATCGTAATCACCGGTTGCAATGCGGGAGCAGAACTGCTTACGATTGCTGGGTTCAAAATCCTTCTTCGTTGCCACCAACACATTCGCATTGGGATAGAGCCGCAGGAAATCTGCGCCCCACTGCTCTGTGAGGTGGTTCGGTACCACATAGAGGTTTTTCTGCGACAGGCCCAGCCTGCGGCTTTCCATGCCGGCAGCAATCATCTGGAAGGTCTTGCCTGCGCCCACACAATGAGCCAACAGCGTATTGTTACCGT
>ENA-OPTB01000772-OPTB01000772.1-human-gut-metagenome-genome-assembly--contig:-NODE-772-length-29200-cov-6.690136_pt1 | contig 29200 bp, 26 predicted proteins | sample MGYA00241810_ERZ501911 | MGnify/ENA primary metagenome ERZ501911 (study PRJEB25962, sample SAMEA2042304) | human gut metagenome | biome: human gut; feature: human-associated habitat; material: faeces... | reverse complement strand
CCGTATTTTGGCGCAAGGAAGCCCCTTCTCGGGCGATTCGTTTGACATTTTGACAAATTGACACCGCGCTCCCGGACGACGGAGGGGAGGGTTACCCCTTGGCGAGCCGACGCGCCAGCTCCTTCACTTCCGCCCGGCTGACCTTGCCGCTGCCCGTCTGCGGAATGGAGGCGACGCGGTAGCAGTGCTTCGGGCACCAGTACGGGGGGAGCACGTCGCGGCAGCGTTGCAGGAGGTCCGGCTGTTCGGACGGCGCCGCGTAGAGTAGGGTGACGGCTTCGCCCAGTCGGGCGTCAGGGACGGCAGTGACGGCGAAGGGGAAGGGCAGGATGGGGGCAAGCCGGGCTTCCGCCTGTTCGATTTGCACCTTCACGCCGCCCGTGTTGATGGTGTTGTCGGCACGGCCGAGGATGCGGAACTGTCCCCGCTCGTTCAGCTCGGCGATGTCGTTGGTCTCCAGCGTCTGCGGGTTGACGGCAGGAGCGTCGATGACCAGGGTGCCGCGTTCCGACAGGCGGATGCGGACGGAGTCGAACGGCGTGTACCACTCCGAGGCTTCCTCCCCGTTGAGGCGGCGCAGGGCGATGTGCGAGAGCGTCTCCGTCATGCCGTAGGTGCTCCACACGGCGTGGGGGAAGTCCCTCAGGGCACGTGCCAGGGAGTCGTCCACCGCGCCGCCACCGATGATGAGGTGCTTCACCCGGCGCAGCAGTTCCCGTTCGCGCGGCACCTGCAGGGAGTTGTAGACCTGCATGGGAATCATGGCGGCGAACACGGGGGCTTCGTCCACATCGGCGATGCCCGGACGGCTGGACGGTCACGAGCCGGAGTCCCCACACGAGGGAGCGGACCACGACCATCTTCCCGGCAATGTATTGCAGGGGCATGCACAGCAGGGCGGTGTCGCCCCGTTGCAGTCCGAGGAACGAGCAGGTCAGCCGGGCGCTTGCCTCCATGCGGCACTTCTCGACCTGCATATGCTTGGGCGTCCCCGTGGAGCCGGAAGTCTGCACGCCGACGGTCGGACGGCCGTCGTGCCACTCGTCGAGGAAGGCTTGCAGGGCGGCGTGGATGTCGGGACGGGCGGAAGGGGTCACCGGTTGAACCATAGCTTCTCTCCTTTCATCGTGAGCGGACTGTCGATGTTGTCCGTGAAGAGCAGCCCCGTGCCCAGTCCCTGCGGCATGGCGGGGTGCTGTGTGGCGCACCATTGGGCAATGGCGTTGAGCCCGACGTTCGACTCCAGTGCGGAGGTGACCCAGTAGCGGATGCTGCGTTCGGCAGCGAGGCGCATCCACTCTTCCGCTCCTGCCAGTCCGCCGTGGAGCGAGGGCTTGAGGATGAGGTACGCGGGGCGGATGCGGTCGAGCAGTTCCGCCTTGCGGCGAGGGTCGTTCACACCGATGAGCTCCTCATCGAGCGCAATGGGCAGGGGGGACGTGCGGCAGAGGCGTGCCATCTCGTCCCACTGTCCGGCGCGTATGGGCTGCTCGATGGAGTGCAGCGTGAAGGCGGCGAGACGCTCCAGCTTCTCCGGGGCGTCGGCAGGCGTGAAGGCTCCGTTGGCATCCACGCGCAGCTCGATTTCGTCGGGGGAGAAGTGGCGTCGGATGAAGTCGAGCAATGCCAGTTCGCGCTCGAAGTCGATGGCGCCTATCTTCAGCTTGATGCAGCGGAAGCCCGTCCGCATCTTCTCCTCGATGCGTGCATACATCTCGTCGAACGTGCCCATCCAGATGAGTCCGTTGGTGACGATGCCCTCTTCCCCGCGGACAAAGGGGCTGTCCCACAGACGCCATTCCCCTCCGGCACGGAGGTTGCGCAGGGCGGTCTCCAGTCCGAAGCGGATGGAGGGATAGTCGCGCAGGAGGTCGTCGGGCAGCTGTCCGTCGGCTTCCGTCAGCCGGCAGGCGCGTCGCAGGGTCTCCTCATAGTCCGGGACGTCGTCGCAGCTCAGTCCCGGGAGCGGTGCACACTCGCCCCAGCCACAGTCCGCCTGTCCGTGGGGCGAGCGCAGCAGGTCGAGCAGTTCCGCCTCGCCGAGGCGTGCGTTCCCGTCCGGACGGGTGGCACGGACGTACCACACCTTCCGCGTGGTGAGCACACCGCGCGAGGTCCCAGCCGGCTGCTTGAAGTGGAGCCGGTAGGGAAGGATATCCAGTTGCAGGTCCGTCATCGCGTCAGGGGAGTTTGGGATACTTGCTCCAGTCCGGTTTGCGTTTCTCCAGGAAGGCTTTGCCACCCTCCTGTGCCTCGTCGGTCATGTAGTAGAGCATGGTGGCATCCCCGGCGAGCTCCTGTATGCCCGCCTGTCCGTCCAGTTCGGCATTGAGTCCCGCCTTTATCATGCGCAAGGCGAGCGGGCTGTGCTGCATCATGGTCTCCGCCCACTCCACGACCTCGTCTTCGAGCCGGTCGAAGGGTACGACCTTGTTGACCAGTCCCATGTCGAGTGCCTCCTGCGCGGAGTACTGGCGGCAGAGGAACCATATCTCCCTGGCCTTCTTCTGCCCGACGATGCGTGCCAGATAGGACGAGCCGAACCCGGCGTCAAAGCTTCCCACGCGCGGTCCGGTCTGTCCGAAGATGGCGTTCTCGGAAGCGATGGTGAGGTCGCAGACGACGTGCAGGACGTGACCGCCCCCGATGGCGTAGCCGTTGACCATGGCGATGACGGGCTTCGGCAGCGAGCGTATCTGCTTCTGCACGTCGAGCACGTTCAGGCGGGGCACACCGTCAGGTCCCACGTAGCCTCCGTGTCCCTTGACGTGCATGTCGCCGCCGCTGCAGAAGGCCTTGTCGCCGGCACCGGTGAGCACGACGACGTTGATGTCCCGGCACTCGCGGCAGTAGAGCAGCGCGTCGCTGATTTCCGACGTGGTGACGGGGGTGAAGGCGTTGCGGTAACGCGGACGGTTGATGGTGATTTTGGCAATGCCGTTGTAGAAGTCGAACAGGATGTCGTTATACTCCTTGATCGTAATCCATTCTCTTTTTTCCATGCTAGGTATGTTTTGATGTGTTCTTGTCAGGTTGTCAGTCGCGTCTCAGCGAATGATAGTATGCTTTCAGCTGGCGGATGTCCTCCTCCCTGTCGGTGAAGACCTCGAGCAGGCGGGGGCAGTCGCTCTCGGGAGCGGTGAAGTCGGCCCATGCCCGGTCCAGCTCGTGTGCGTTGCGGACGGGTTGGTAGGCGAAGCCGCGTTCCTCCGCCCATCCGCGTGCCGTGGTACGGTGCGAGGCGGTCACCAGGTTGTGCGCCTGAGTGGAGAGCGACAGTCCGGGGAGTGACTGGAAGATTTCGCCGCCGCCGTTGTTGAGCAGCAGGATGCGCACGTTGGGACGGATGTGGCAGTTCCACAGGGCGTTCATGTCGTAGAAGAAGCTGAGGTCCCCGATCAGGATGTAGTTGAGGTCTTCCGAGGCGGCTGCATAGCCGATGGCGGTGGAGAGCGACCCCTCGATGCCGTTCACGCCCCGGTTGCAGCGCACGGTGATCCGCTGTCCGACGGGGAACAGCTGGGCGTAGCGCACGGTGGAGCTGTTGGCAAGGTGGACGGTGACGTGTCCTTCGGTGTGCCGGGCGAGCCGTTCGAGCAGTCCGGTGACGGCGCCCATCTCGGAGTAGCCGAATGCCGGCAACGGGTGTGTCAGGCTGCGTCGCCTCCATTCCTCCACGTAGGCGGACCCGGTCACACCGGGCTGTGGCAGCAGGGGGACCAGCTGACGGAAGAAGTCGGCAGGTTCCATCTCAAACACCGCACTCAGCCGGCAGAAGACGTCGGGCGTGTCCCCGTCGGGGGAGATGTGCCAGTGTATCACTTCCGGCAGTCGGCGAATCCACTGTTTCAACCGTTTTGAGACAATGTGCCCACCGTAGGTGATGACCAGCTGGGGCGCGAGCACCTCCCGTTCCTCCGCCGTGGCGGCATAGAGCAGGGCGTCGGCATGCGGGGTGGCAAAGGTCTTCAGCGAGCCGTTGCAGAGGTTTTCCGTCACGCCGACGAAGCCTTCGGCACAGGCTTCAGGCAGCACGAAGTCCGCTTCCGGGGCAGACTGCCCGCCGATGAGCATCCGTCGGGGGCAGGCAGCGAGGGTGGCTGCGAGGCGGTCGCGGAGGTTCGGGTCCTCCATGCCGGTGTAGCGGCGGATGACCCGTTCGGTCGGCAGTTCCGTGACGGAGAAGTCGAAGAAAGGTTCGGAGATGGGGATGTTGATGTGTACGGGCCCCTTCACGTGGTGGTCGAGTGCGAGCAGGGCCTCGTTGATGAGTCGGTTGCAGTGCCATGCCTCCTCCTGGCTCCGCACTTCGGGCAGGTTCACCGAACGGCGCACCAGTGACCCGAAGACATTGGGCTGGGGCAGTGTCTGTCCGTCCATCTGGCCGATCCAGGCAGCCGGACGGTCGGCAGAGAGCACGAGCAGCGGCACTTGCTGGTAGTAAGCCTCGGACACGGCAGGGTGCAGGTTGAGCAGTGCCGAGCCGGATGTACAGCATACGGCAGCCGGCTGTCCGTTTTCCAGGGCAAGTCCCAAGGCAAAGAATCCCGCACTGCGCTCGTCGGTCACGGCGTAGCAGTCGAAGTCGGTGCAGGAGGTGAAGGTCTGTGTCAGGGGGATGTTGCGGCTCCCCGGCGCAATTACGATGCGTCGGATGCCGTGTGCACGCAGGAGTGCTGCCAGTTGCAGCACGCTTTTCTTATCGCTATACATTATTATATGATTAGGTGACGAGGTTTGGGTTGACGTGTGGACGGGGAGGGCGTCCTTCCCTCCCGGTCAGTTGAAGACCGTCCGTCCGATGGTGGCGAGCTTGTGCTCGGTCTCTTCCCACTCGGAGTCCACGTCCGACGAGGCGAGGATGCCCCCTCCGGCATACAGGACGACCGTGTGCCCCTGTATCTCCATGCAGCGCAGGTTGACGTAGAGCTGCGTGTCGCCCTTCGGGTCCATCCAGCCCACGAAGCCGGCATAGTAACGTCGGTCGACGCCTTCCTGTCCGGCGATGAAGCGGTACGCCTCTTCCTTGGGCAGCCCGCAGACGGCGGGGGTGGGGTGCAGGTCGGCGAGCAGGTTCCCGATGGCACGCGGTTCCGGCAGGGGGAAGCGGAAGTCGGTCTTCAGGTGGACCAGCTCTCCCGCCCTGGCGGTATAGGGCCCTTCTTCCCGGGCTTCCAGACCGTGGGCGGACAGGCACGTGCGGATGTACTCGCTCACGTACTCCTGTTCACGGCGGTTCTTCTCGTCCCAGTCGGTAGGCTCCACGCCGTCGGTCACAGGCATCGTGCCGGCGAGGGAGACGGTGTGCCCTTCACCCTTCTGCACGGACAGGAGTATCTCCGGGGTGCAACCCATCCACAGACCGCTGACCGGCGTGTAGCAGACGTAGTTCATCACCCGCGGATAGCGTTGGCAGGCGTCCATGAACGTCCGTCCGATGGAGAAGCCCTCCGGGAGCTCCCGCGTCTGCTGACGGGAGAGGACGAGCTTGCGCAACGTCCCGCCGTGCAGTGCGTCATGGAACTGACGGAACGCCCGTTCGTAGCGTGCCCGGCTGTCGGACGGGATGTCCGCCGGTCTGCCTCCGGGATGTGAAGGCAGCTCGTCGGTCCGGATACGCTGTATCTTCTCCGCACCGTGCACGACGTGTTCGGGGCGGATGAGCAGCAACGGGCAGTCGTCGCCCGGATGGAAAGGGGCGAGGACAAACCCTTGCAGGTCGTTCAGGTCTTCGATGTGGGGAATGATGTAGGGTACGGCGTCCTCCTGCCACACCAGGTGCAGCTCCTCCTGCCAGGGCAGGCGGTAGAGGGCGAAACACACGCCGCGTCCGGTGAGTGTGTCGATCAGGGATGTGAGGAGCGGTTCGTCGGTGTTCATACGCGGACGTTTGCAATGAAATTGACGACCCGGATGCTGGATACCAGCTTGCCGGTGGTTTCCGACGTGATTGCCACGTCCCAGATATGCGTGGAGCGGCCGATGTGCAGCGGGGTGGCGACCCCGACGACGCGTTCTCCCATACGGGCGACAGCGATGTGGTTGGCGCTGACCTGTATGCCGAAGGCAGCGGTGTGCGTTCCCAGGATTCCGTAGGAACCGTAGCCCGCCAGGGTCTCGGCGAGTGCGAGGGAGGCTCCCCCGTTGAGTATGCCGGGCGGACGGCTGGTGTTCCGGTCCACGGGCATGGTGGCGCGTACGGTGTTGTCGTCAGTGGGGCAAAGGGTGATGCCCATCATGCCTGCCATGGAGTTCTCCAGCTCCTCTTGCAGGCGCTTGATATCTTCTTGTGTAAACATAGGCTTGAGGTTTGATGCGCAAAGTTAGTCTTTTCCCCTGACAAGCGGATGGTTTTCCACCCCGAATCTGCGTACGCAACGCTGCGACTCACCACTCGATGAACTTCCCGCGTTTCCGGCGTTCCGCAAGGATGACAGCCAGACGCTGGCTCTTCGACTTGGCGATGTACTTGCGCAGGAAGATGTTCGGGATGGCCACACCCAGGGAGATGCACAGGATGATGAGTGCGGAGTTGATGCCGTTCGACATCGCATGGGTCACCTCGCCGATGACGCCGTGCATGTTGATGAGTCCCAGCAGACCGCGGTACATCAGCACACCCGGCACCATGGGGATGACAGACGGAATGGTCAGCACGTGGTTGGGCACGTGGAACCAGTGGACGGCCTTGAGCGCGATGAGGCTCACCACAAGCGCACCCGTGAACGAGCCGATGACCGGTCCGTAACCCAGCTCGAAGTTGACGAAGTTGCGCGTGCAGACAGCGATGATGCCTCCGATGGCAACCACCCAGAGCAGGCGGCGCTGCACGTTGAAGATGGTGGAGAAGCCCATGGCGGCTATCGCTGCCGCGATGGCATAGACGTAGTAGGGGTCATGGGGCGTCATGCTCAGCTCGCTGAACTTGTCGCTGATGGTGATGTCCTTCATGACCAGCAGACGCATGGCGAACACGATGCCGAAGGCCATGGCACCCATCATCATGGCGGTGTTGGCAGCGCGGGTGATGCCCACGAGTAGGTAGTTGTCGATCATGTCGTCCACGAAGTTGATGAGGGGGACGCCCGGCACGATGAACAGCGCACAGGCAAGCAGCGGATGGTAAGGGGTCGACGACAGTTCGGTGAACGAGGTGGCATAAGCCAGGCACGTGGAGACGAATGCCGCGATGCCGATGCTCATGTACACGTTCACGCCGAAGTCAATGCACCGCGCCCGGACGCGGAACCCGATGAAGGCGCACAGCGACGCAAAGAGGAACGCAATCCAGTCGCAGCCGAAGAGCTTGCAGAAGCCGCCGCAGGCAAATCCCGCGCAGATGGCGACCAGGTAAGGTTTGTAGTTCCGCGGCTTCCGGCGTATCTGTTCCAGCTCCTGCTCGTAACGGTCGAGCGTGTAGTCCTCTTCGATGGCACGCCACGAGAGCTTGCTGACCTCCGAGATGGCAGACATGTTGATGCCGTGCTTCTCGCACTTCTGGAACTTGGTGTACGAGTATTGGTCATCGCTCACATTCACCTGGAGCATGGTGTAGCTCACGTCAATGTGGAGCTTCTCTTCCGGGATGCCCAGATAGGCAGCCACGCGTTTCATGTTGCGTACGATGCGGTTGGTGTCGGCAGCGCTCTCTACGAGCAGTTGGCCGGTGCGCAGCAGGAGGTCGACTCGCCGCCCTATGGTAGCGCTCATACTCTCCCGAGAATCTTCGTTTGTCGTCATACCGATATTGCTTTATTACTATCAGGGGTTATAGGTTATCCTGTGACAATGTCTTTCACTAAAGGCGTGCAAAAGTAATAAAAAACGGGGTACTACGGAAGCCGGATTGTCCCTTTTTTGTCGCACGGAGGTTCCCCCGACGCCTTCCGTCCGCCCCTTTGGGTGAAGAAAGTGGACGCAGCATGGTGCTCGTCCGTGTTAAAAGCCTTACCTTTGTCCTGAAAAGCTTACACTATGATGAGAACTTCCTGCATAATCCTGACACTCCTGCTGGCGCTGGCTGCCTGCAGGGACAACAGCCGCACGTTCACCCTGAAGGGGACGCTCAAGGGCATCCCGGAGGGAAAGGCGCTGGTTATCCTCCCCGACACGGCGCACAGCCGCATCGACACCATTGTCATCAAGGACGGACAATTCACCTACGAGCTGCAGACCGACACGACGGCACAGCTCACTCTGGTCTTCCCCGGAGGACGCTTCTGCACGGTCTTCGCCGACCGCGGGACGGAGACGGAGCTGACCGCCGACACCGCCTGCTGGGACTCGCTCTCCCTGCGCGGAGGAGTGGAGAATGATGCCCTCCAGCACTTCACCGACTCCCTGCGTGCCTGTCCGCCGGACAGTATCCGGCACGCCGTGAAGGAGTACGTCCGCAAGCATCCCTTTTCGCCCGTAGGCGCCCATCTGCTTAATGTCTACTATGCGCAGACCGATACGCCCGACTATGCCGGCATCGAGGAGGTCATCAAGCTCATGAGCGGCAAGTTGCAGGACAACCCCATCGTACAGGACCTGCGGCTGCACCTGGATGACGTCATCCAGGCAGACACGGGCAAGTACATCGCAAGCTTCCGCATCAAGGACAAGTATGACAAGTTCATCAACGCCTATCAGTACGGGGGCGACTTCCTGGTCGTCACCTTCTGGGCAGGCTGGCAGCCGGGGGGACTGGAACTCCAGAAGGAAATCCTCGCCCTGAAGGAAGCCAAGGACAAGAAGAAGGAGAAGGTGACCTTCATCAACGTCTCGCTCGAGACCGACAAACGGCGCTGGAAGGACCTCCAGAAGAACGACTCCCTGCCCGACGTGCAGGCATGCGACTTCGAAGGGTGGGAAGGCGACATGGTGAAACGCTTCGGCGTGACCGACCTGCCGCAGATGATCCTGCTCACCCCGCAACGGCGCGTCGCCCTGCGCTCGGCACGGCTCGACGAGGTGAAGGCGGAGCTCGACACCCTGCTCGTCCGTGAAAAAGAGCGGGAAAAGAAGAACAGGCAGCGCTGACCCTGCCGGTGCCCCGTCCGCTCCACGGACGGATGGCGCCCCTGCCTGTCCCTATGGTTGTGTGTATCCTTAAAAACGAAATATCATGTTAGTGAAACTCTTCGCGGCGGCTGTCCAGGGCATCGATGCCATCCCGGTGACCATCGAGGTGAACAGCTCCCGCGGCATCAGGTTCTTCCTGGTGGGCTTGCCTGACTCGGCGGTGAAGGAAAGCCACGAACGCATCATGTCCGCCCTCCAGGTCAACGGTTATCATTTTCCCGCCCATCAGATAGTCATCAACATGGCACCCGCCGACATCCGTAAGGAAGGGTCGGCATACGACCTCCCCATGGCGCTGGGTATCCTGGCGTCGGTAGGTCTCGTCCGGGAAGAACGCCTCCCGAACTTCCTGATTATGGGCGAGCTGAGTCTCGACGGCAGCCTGCAACCCATCAAGGGAGCCCTCCCCATCGCCATCAAGGCGCGTGAGCTGGGTTATGAGGGCATCATCGTGCCCCGGCAGAACGCCCGCGAGGCGGCAGTGGTCAACAAACTCAAGGTCTACGGCGTGGAGAACCTGCACGAGGTGGTGGACTTCTTCAACGGACGGCAGGACCTGGTACCCACCGAGGTCAATACGAGGGAGGAGTTCTACCGCGAGCAGACCGAGTTCGAACTGGACTTTGCTGACGTCAAGGGGCAGGAGAGCGTCAAGCGCGCCTTCGAGGTGGCGGCAGCCGGTGGGCACAATCTCATCATGATCGGTGCGCCGGGCAGCGGCAAGTCGATGATGGCAAAGCGGCTCCCGTCCATCCTTCCGCCACTGACCCTGGCGGAGAGCCTGGAGACGACGAAGATACACTCGGTGGCAGGCAAGCTCGGCAGCCGGACGGCACTCATCGCCCGCCGTCCCTTCCGCTCGCCCCACCACTCCATCTCGTCGGTCGCACTCATCGGCGGCGGACAGAACCCGCAACCCGGCGAGATAAGCCTGGCGCACAACGGGGTGCTCTTTGCCGACGAACTGCCGGAGTTCAGCCGGAGCGTGCTGGAGGTGCTGCGCCAGCCGCTGGAGGACCGTAAAATCACCATCTCGCGCGCCCGCTACAGCGTGGAGTTCCCGTGCAGCTTCATGTTTGTCGCCTCGATGAATCCCTGCCCGTGCGGCTACTACAACCATCCGACGCGTCAGTGCGTCTGCTCTCCGGGACAGGTGGCACGCTACCTCAACCGCATCTCCGGTCCGCTGCTCGACCGCATCGACATCCAGGTGGAGATTGTCCCGGTGGCGTTCGAACAGATGAGCGACTCCCGGCGCGGGGAGCGCAGCGCCGACATCCGCCAGCGGGTGATACGCGCCCGGCAGATACAGGAGGAACGGTACCGCGAATACCCCGGCATCCACTGCAACGCACAGATGACGTCGGCGTTGCTCGCGGAGTATGCCCAGCCCGACGCGAAGAGCCTCTCCCTGCTCAAGCAGGCGATGGAACGGCTCAATCTCTCGGCACGTGCCTACGACCGCATCCTGAAGGTGGCACGCACCATTGCCGACCTGGAGGGGGCGTCCGTCATCGGGGTCCCGCACATCGCCGAGGCCATCAGCTACCGCAGCCTCGACCGTGGTACCTGGGGAACAGGGCTCTGATGCACTGAACGAACACACTTTAAAAACAAATACTATGAAGCTGACCCTGAAACTGATTCTTTGTTGCGCGGGGTTGCTGTCGGCAGCCTCGGCATTCGCCCAAGGGCGGACGTATGAACCTGTCGCCGTGGAAGCACCTCTCTTCATGGGCTCGATGCCTTGTGTTGCTTTTCTGCAAGACCTTTATTGAGAACGGTGTGAGCTATGGCATCCTGCAGGGCGCAGGCAAGTAGTCCGTGCCGGGGAACTTCTCCTGTGACATGATGGGGCGGCCGGTGGGTCGCCCCTCTTTTCGCGACAGGGTTGATTTGTCGTTTTGTTCTTGTTTTGCTGATTTTCCTTTCCTTTTTTCCTGATTCGGCATTTTCAGCTGACGCGTACTTTCGCGTTTTTCTCCCTTCCAGCGCGGAGTTGGATACATATTTTAAGATACGGACGTCCGGACGAGGCTCTATTTTTCTTCCGTTAACATAAAAACGAGAGCGCGGCACCCTTCTCACCGCGCTGTTACCCCCTTTTCACGTTCGTACGGACGCGTCCGCACCACCGTACCGACGTGTCCGCACGGTCGTAGTCGTTCGTCCGTACGAAAATAAGGGTCTGTTTTGTCTGTTTTCTTTACCTGTTTTCATTTTCAGACGGAAGTGGGCTTCTGTTTCCTGTCTGTCGTTCTGACGTTCGTACCGATGTAGTCATAACGTTTTGACGGGAAATTCATGTATGGATGGAAAGAAATGAAAGCAACGGAGGGAGAAGGACGACAAAGTGTATTTTGCGAATCGCCCGAGAGTGCCCTCGGAATCCACCGCCTCGTCCACGGGGGCGAAAGCGGGGCAAATAGAGGGGGTTCGTTTGACAGAATGTAAGTCGGGCGGATGATTGACACTTTGTCAGCGTCGGTCATTCCAGCTCGATGCTTGCCACGTCGATGGGGCAGTCGAGGAAGATGGATGCGGACTCGCGGAACTTCTCCACGGACTCGGTGGTGAAGAAGCGGCAGGTGCCCCGGCGGGTGCAACGGGCGTCCATCTCGGGATGGCGGTGCAGGTAGTCACGGAGGCTTTCAGCCACGTAGTCGCCTTGTGGGATGACGGCGATGTGGGACGGGGTGAAGGCGCGTATCTTGCGGTAGAGCAGGGGATAGTGGGTGCAGCCCAGGATGATGGCGTCGATGTCCGGGTCCTTGGCGAGCAGCCGGTCGATGTGCTGGCGGACGAAGTAGTCGGCGCCGGGCTTGTCGAACTCGTTGTTTTCTACCAGGGGGACCCAGAGGGGGCATGCCTCTCCCGTGACGGTGATGTCGGGGTGCAGCTTCCGGATTTCGAGCACGTAGGACTCTGACTTGATGGTGCCCGCCGTGGCGAGCACGCCGACGTGGCGCGTCCGTGTGAGCGCACCGATGCGTTCGGCAGTGGGGCGGATGACGCCGAGCACGCGCCGCGAGGGGTCGATGTGGGGAAGGTCGTTCTGCTGGATGCTGCGGAGTGCCTTGGCGGAGGCGGTGTTGCAGGCGAGGATGACGAGATGGCAACCCATCTCGAAGAGGCGGTTGACCGCCTGGAGCGTGAACTCGTAGACAATCTCGAAGGAGCGTGTCCCGTAAGGAGTGCGGGCGTTGTCGCCTAAATAAACATAGTCGTATGCGGGCAGGTGCTCCCGGATACGACTTAGGATGGTCAACCCGCCATAGCCGGAGTCGAACACTCCGATGGCTCCCGGGCGGGTTGGTAGGGCGGTATTCATCATGTGTGTCTGCGGTGCGTGGTTAGTTGGCTGTCTGCGCAGGGGCAGGGGTGGTGTTCGTGGCAGGGAGGATACCGAGTTCCGTTTCGACGTCGGCGGTAATGTCGATGCCCACAGCCGGGTTGATGAAGAGATAGTTACGTTCTTCGGTGTTGAGCACGTAGTCGAGGTTGTACTTCAGTGCCACGCGTGCGATGGCGTCATTGAGCTCGATGGTGAGGGGTGCGAGCATCTTGTCGCGTGCGGTCTTGAGGGTGGCGCGTATCTCGTTCTTGAAGGCGATGCTCTTCTCCATGAGCTCTTGCAGCTCCTTGTGCCGTTTCACCATGATGTTCTGGGGGAAGTCTTTCTGTTCCTGGAGGAACTCGGCGTACTTGCGGTTGAACTCGTCCTCCGAGCGCTGTATCTCTGCGTCGTATTTGCCTTCGAGACCGGCGAGCTGTGCGGTCGCTTCAGCGTACTGGGGGTGTGCCTTGAGGACTTCGGAGTAGTTCAGATAGCCGAATCGGGCTTGTGTCTGCGCCCATACTCCCAGGGGGAGCAGGCACAGCGCTATCCATATCAAGCGTCTTACCATAATAGAATTGCTGTTTAAGTTTTTAATCACACGTTTGTTTATCACTCTTGCAAAGGTACGTGTATCGGATGAATAATCAAAGGATGAGGGGGCAGATTCTCAGTCCGGGCGGGGGATGGGGCAGGCTGTGGCGGTCAGGGGCAAAAGAAAAGGCACGGAGCAATGGGGTTGCTTCCGTGCCTTGGATATGGTTGTTCGCGTGTCTGCGGCTTATTTGAGTCCGAGCTTGGCTTTCACTTGTGCGCTGACGTCGGTGCTCAGCGTCTCGTTGATGAAGGGGATTCCGGCTGTCTGGTCGAAGATGTAGATGAAGCCTCCGGCCTTTCCGACTTCCTGAATGGCTGTTTCAATCTTCTTGCTGATTTCAGCCATCTTCTCCTGGGTAGCCTTTTGCATGTTCTGGTTACTTTCCTGTGCATACTGCTGGAGGCGTGCGTAGAGGTCCTGGAGCTCGCTTTCTCTTCTTTGACGGATGTTCTGCGGGAGTGAGTCACGCTGTTTGTCGTACTCGGAACTCTTCTTGGCGAGTTCGTCCTGCATGATTTTCATTTCGCCTTCATATTGTTTCTGGAGCTCTTGCAGTTCAGTTTGTGCCTTGGTGTATTCCGGCATTGCCTGCATGATGGGCAGGGGGTTGATGTGACCGAATTTCTGTGCAAGTGCACTCATAGGGATGACAATGATTGCCAATAGGATGATTCTTTTCAACATAGCTTTGTTTATTAGAATAATGAGTTAGTATTGATAGTTCTGTTTAACGGCGCAAAGTTAGGCATTTAATTGGAATAACCTAGTATAGAGAGCACTTCATCGCTAATGTCGATGGCCGGTGAGGCAAAAATGATGGCATGGTCCGAGGCGCGGTCCAGGACGAGGGAGAGTCCTCGCCGGAGCGAGATGGTTTTGACGGTCTCGTAGATGCTGTCATTGATGGGTTGCAGCAGTTGCTGCTGTTTCTGTGCCAGGGTTCCCTGAGGACCGAAGTATTGCTGGCGCAGTTCGGCTGCCTGCTTTTCTTTGGCGACGATGGCGTTCTCGCGTTGTGTGCGCTGGGCGGCGGTCAGCTTGTCGGCTTCCTGTTGGTAAGCCTCGTAGAGCTTCTTTGCTTCCTGGCTGATGGCCTCCACTTCGTTCTGGTATTTCTTCGAATCGGCATCCATTTGAGCCATAGCCTGTTCGTATGCCGGGATGTGTTGCAGGATGTATTCCATATCAATCAAGGCAAACTTCTGTGCCTGTGCGCTGAGTGCCAGGAGGCATCCCGCGATGAGTAAGAAAACAGACTTTTTCATGTGGTTTGAGTATTAAGTGGTTGTTGGGACGGGGCAGGCAGCCGGGCGTCGCTGGTGGCGGCTGTCGGTCTGCCTGCTTCCGTTTGTCTTAGAATTCTTGTCCGATGATGAAGTGGAACTGGCTTCCGCCGTAGTTGCTCCGTCCGAAGACTTTGTCGAAACCGTATCCCCAGTCGATACCCATCAGACCGATCATCGGGAGGAAGATACGTACGCCGACACCTGCGGAACGTTTCATGTTGAAGGGGTTGAACTTCTTCACGTCGGTCCAGGCATTACCGCCTTCAGCGAAGGCAAGGGCGTAAATCTGGGTAGAGGCTTCGAGCATCACGGGGTAGCGGAGTTCGAGGGTCATGCGCGAGTAGGCATATCCTTCGTAGCCGTAGGGGGTCAACGAACCGTTCTCGTAACCGCGGAGTCCGATGGTCTCGGTAGCGTAAGTGCTGGAGTAGCCGGTCATACCGTCACCACCCATGTAGAAGGTCTCGAAGGGTGACTTCTTGTATTTGTCATAGTGACCGAGTAATCCGAACTCGACACGTGTCATGAGTACGGGGCACTTGTTGGCGCTGCTCAGTGCGGTGAAGGTACGTGCCTTGAACTTCCACTTGTGGTATTCCACCCACTTGTACTTCTTCTGCATGTCGTCCTGGTAGTTCTCCGAACTGGGGGAGGTGGCAAGCTTGGAGTAGTCGGTCTTGTCAAACCAGGAGTAGGGCGGGGTGAAGTTCACCGAGAACGAGAATTCCGAACCGGTACGGGGGAAGATCGGGTTGTCGATGGAGCTTCGTGATAGTGTCAGTCCGAGGCTGATGTTGTTGCACTTACCGTTGGAGATGAGGAAGTACTGCCAGTCCTTCAGCACATAACGCTGATAAGCGAGCTCGGCGGTGAGCACGAAGTAGTCGTCGGGCCACTTCAGACGTTTACCCCATCCGAGCGATACACCGTAGAGCTGTACCGATTCGTCCGGGTCGTAGTATGCGTCGTAGCCATAGTAGGCGGAGTTGTAGCTTCCGTAGCCATACATATAGCTCATGTAGTTGTTGTAGTAGTCGGTGTAGTAGCTGTCGTTCACGTCCGTCTGCCGCGAATAGAATGCCGTGACAGAGAACTGGTTCGGTCGTTTGCCTCCAAACCAGGGGTCGAAGAACGAGAGGCTGTATGACTGGTAGTAGCTACCGTTGGTCTGTCCGCTGATGGTGAGGGTCTGACCGTCGCCTTGCGGGAGGAAGCCCCGTTTGTTTTCATTCTTCGAGAAGAGGTTTGCCATGGAGAAGTTGGTGAACTTCAGACTCAGCTTACCGATGACTCCGGTCTGTCCCCATCCGGCAGAGAACTCAATCTGGTCGTTTGCCTTTGATTCGAGGACGTAGTTGATGTCGACCGTTCCGTTTTCGACATCCGGTTCCACTCTCGGGTCGATGGTTTCGGGGTTGAAGTGTCCCATCTGTGCCAGTTCTCGGTAGGAACGTTCGAGGTTGGACTTGCTGAAGAGGTCTCCGGGGCGTGTACGCAGTTCCCGTCGTACCACGTCTTCATAGAGTCGGTCGTTTCCGGTGATGCGTACGCGATTGATGGAAGCCTGAGGTCCCTCCACGATGCGCATTTCCAAGTCGATGGAGTCGTTGTCGACGTTCACTTCCACGGGGTCGAGGTTGAAGAAGACGTAACCGTTGTTGTAGTAGAGGTTGCCGATGGCATCTTCATCGTCCTGCGTACGTTCCTTGAGCATCTTCTGGTTGTAGACGTCGCCTCGCTTCATGCCGAGTATGGAACTGAGCACATCGGTCGGGTAGACGGTGTTGCCCACCCAGTTGATGTTACGCAGGTAGTACTTTTGTCCTTCATCGATTTTGATGTGGATGTCGACGGTGCGATCGTCAAAGTTGCTCACGCTGTCCCACACGATGGTAGCGTCGCGGTAACCCAGCTCGTTGTACTTGCTGATGATGTTCTCCTTGTCGGCTTCGTAGTTGTCTTCGATGAACTTCTTGGTCTTGAAGAGGTTGATGAGCTTGCCCTTTTCGTTGGTCTTCTTCATCGTCCGCTTGATCTTCTTCTCGGACAGGGCGACGTTGCCTTCAATGGTTATCTGGTGTACCTTAACCTTCTCTTTCTTGTCGATGTTGATGTCGACGATCACCTGGTTGGTCTTGTTGGGGTCGTCGCGTTGGTTGATGATGATTTCTGCATTCTTGAATCCCTTGTCGTCGAAGTAACGTTTTGCCAGCAGCTTGGCGCGGTCGATGATGTTGGGAGTCACCTGTCCGCCTTTCATCATGCCGAGGCTGGCTTCCAGGTCTTCGCGTTCCGACTTCTTCACGCCGTGGTAGGTGATGTCGGAGATACGCGGACGTTGCACCAGGGCAATGTTGAGGTATATCTTGTTGCCGATGATGCTGTCTGCCTCAATCTTGGCTTGTGAGAACAAACCGTGGTTCCAGTAGCGTTTCACCGCCTGGGTCACTTCATCGCCCGGCACCGTGATGGTCTGTCCGACTGACAGCCCCGACAGTCCTATCAGGACATAATCTTCGTAGCCTTCGCCGCCAGTCACGCGGATGCCCCCGATTTCATATTGCTTGGGTGTACCCGAGTAGAGGATCAAGGGCTTCTTGACCTTGTCTTGGTTTGCTTCTTGTGCGTAGAGCTGTCCCGGCACCATGGTGAGCCCGGCAAGGAACAACGCACTGAATGTTGTCTTAAACACGGAATTATGAATTGAGAATCTGTTCATCATTGCTGGTTATCATTATTCATTGACCACTTGTTCGCTTGTCTTGCCGAAGCGCCGCTCTCGCTGTTGGTAGTCGTAGAGCGCTTTGTAGAACTCTTCTTCGTTGAAGTCCGGCCAATAGGTATCACAAAAGTACAGTTCGGAGTAGGCACATTGCCACAGGAGGTAGTTGCTGAGACGCAGTTCGCCTCCGGTGCGGATGAGCAAGTCCGGGTCGGGCATGAAGTGGGTGGTCAGATGGTGTGCTATCAAGTCTTCGTCTATGTCATCGACGTCCAGCTTTCCCGCCTTCACCTCAGTGGCGATCAGCCGTGTGGCGCGTGTCAGTTCCCATTTCGAAGAGTAGCTCAGGGCGATGACCATCGTCATGCGGGTGTTGCCTGCGGTATGCTCGATGCATTGTTCCAGCCGCGTACGTACAGCTTCAGGCAGCCGCTCCATGTCGCCGATGACACGGAAGGCGATGTTGTTCTTCATGAATATCTCTTCTTCGATGGAGTCGAGCAGGAGGGTCATCAGGGCAGCCACTTCCTCGGCGGGGCGGTTCCAGTTCTCGGTGGAGAAGGTGTAGAGAGTGAGGTATTTCACTCCGGCTTCCGCAGCAACCTGTGTGATGTTGCGGACCGTCTCCACACCTGCCTGGTGTCCATAGCTCCGGTGTTGGTTGCGTTGCTTGGCCCATCGTCCGTTCCCATCCATGATGATGGCGACGTGGACCGGGATTCTGCTTTTGTCGATTTGTTCTTTATATGACATAGTATCTTCGTTTCTGTCGGTTTGAAGCCTACACCTTATTTAATTAAAAGCCCAGGCGGTTGATTCTGCCGCGCCACACTTCCGTCTGTCCGTTGGTCTGTGCCGACTGGCTCCAGAAGACCCAGATGAAGTTGTGCTCGTCCACCACGTAGGAGAAAGATGCCGTACGGTTGAGGAATTCTTTCGGCAGCATCACCTTCTCTGTCTGCGGATGCCAGCTGATGCCACCGTCCATGGATTCATAGAGATACTGGAAGGGGACAAGGCGTACCGGAGGAGTCTGTGTGCTGGGGATATCATAGCTTCCACCGAAGGCATAGAGCTTGCCGTCATAGGCAAATGCTGCGAGGTTCTTCAGCTTCGGACAGCCATAGGTATTGTTGGTGGCTTGTGGATAGTGGGACCATGCCGGTTCGTTGGACAGCTTGGCCCATACGGTGGCAGTGGTGTCGTTGGCAAGGGAGGCGTCGCGTGTACCGACTACGACCAGACGTTCCAGCGATGTGTTGCTGTCCGGTGTGGTGGCTGCGTATGACAGGTTCTGTGTCGGGAAGTAGGTGTTGGCAGTGCCGGTCGCGCTGACTTGTGTCCCGTCAGCCGAGACGGATACCAGTTCATTGCCGGACAAAGCATAGAGCTCGCCCAGCTTGGGAGAGGCGGCAAACAGCTTGTCGAAGGTCCGCTCGGTGTTGGCAGCCGTCCAGGTCACGCCGTCATCGGAGAGGTAGAGCTTGTTGTCTGCCAGGATGTAGAGCTGTCCGTCCAAAGTCGTTACCGACGTGTAGTCGGCAGTTCCCGGCAGTGAAACGGTCTGCCATCCGCTCCAGGAAGTGCCGTTGGCGGATGAGGTGACCTGCAGGCTCTCTCCGCGTTGGGCGAAGATGTACAGCTTGCCCGGGGTACAGACAGCCTTATGGACTGCATTTTCCGGGATGGACAGGCTGGTGTCCGTCAGTCGGGTCCATTGCAGCGAGTCCGGGTCTTGCTGGTGTACGCGGACTTCTATCTGATATTGGCGGATGCTGCCGTTGAGGGCATAGGCCTTGAAGGTCAGCGGACGCGTGAAGTCGATGGAGTCGGTGTCCGTCCACAGGGTATCTTTGTCATTCTTCAGGTAAGTCACGTAGTAGCCGTAGTACGAGAGGCTGGTGGTCAGCTTGTCCACCTTGGTGCCTACAGGCAGTGAGTCGCTGTTGAATATCCGTCCGTTCTGCTGGTCAATGGAAAACTTATAGGAGGAGGCAGGCACTGTGTAATAGATGGTAGAGTCCTTTTTGCCGTCCTTGGTCTTGATGGTGTCTGTCATGGTGATGTCCCCGATGGAGAACGCCGTGATGGCTGCATCTGGAGTCAGTTCGTACTCCGTGGTGTTGCTGTCCAGACAGGAAGTGAAAGCGAAGGTTATCGCCAATAGCCCTATAAGTAGATATAAAGAGTTCTTTCTCATTGAAATGATAATTGATTACAAGCTGCAAAAATAGAAACAATTTCCACTACTATACTAACAAGGTGAGTAGTTTTATACAAAATTATAGATAAAACTTCCTAATTTGTCTACACCTCAGCACATTTCATCGACGGACCATTCGGCACGGCGGAAATAGTGCAAATAGTCCGATTGAAAGCGCTTTATGCCACGGAAACAGGCGGATGTACCCATATCGGGAGCCGGTACACCCTGCCCCAGGATATGGGAGGTACGTTCGATGAAAACCTCGTCCCATAAACCGGCATCGATGAAGCTTTGCAACAATTCGCGTCCGCCCTCCACCAGCAGCGACTGGATGTTGCGTTGGTACAGGAAGTCCATCATCTGTGGGAGGATGTCGCGGCTGAAATCGAGTGTCACAGACTCTGTCCCCGGATGCAGGCGGGTGGTTTGTCCGGTGAACACCACCGTCGGTGTACTGCCGTCGAACAGCCGCAAATCATCCGGAAGGCTGCCTTCACGGTCGATGACGAGCCGCAGCGGATTTTCGCCGTGCCAATGTCGGACCGTCAGACTGGGATTGTCAAGCAGAGCCGTGCGCCGTCCCACTAGGATGGCTTTGCAGCAGGCACGTTGCCGGTGGACCAGCATCTGGGTTTCGGGAGAAGAGAGCACGACCGGACTGCCCTCCGTGCGTTCAAGGTCGATGAAGCCGTCTGCCGACTGTGCCCATTTCAGGACTATGTAGGGACGCCGTTCGCTGTGGAACGTGATGAAGCGGCGTATCAGGTTGCGGCATTCACGCTCCAGAACGCCCACACGGACCTCGACTCCCGCATCGCGCAGCTTCCGGATGCCGCGTCCCGACACTTGGGAAAAGGGGTCCACACAACCCACGACAACACGGGGAATACCTTTTTCGATGAGCATGTCGGCGCAGGGAGGTGTCTTGCCATAGTGTGAGCAAGGCTCCAGGCTGACATAGATGGTGGAGCGTTTCAACAGTTCCGTTTGGGTCACGGAACGCACGGCATTCACTTCGGCGTGTGCCTGTCCGCACCGGCGGTGATAACCCTCGCCGATAATCTTCCCGTCGCACACGATGACGGCGCCTACCATCGGATTGGGGGCTGCCCCCATGACTCCGTTGCGTGCCAGCTGTATGCAGCGGCGCATGTACTTTTCGTCTTCGTCCATAATGTGGTGTTGTTTGACTTGCGCGGACTCAGGCGGCAAACCGACGAGCTGACAAGACCTCTCCCGGAAAGAAACGATGTCCCCGGGACTACCTGTCGGCTGAATCCTCGTCAGTGGAATAAAACCACGCCGCCGTGTGATGCTTTTCGCGCTAAACTTTCTACTTTTGCAGACAGTATGAAGCAAGCAATCTCTTACCTCAAGCAACAGTTGTCGGGCATATATCCGCCCGGAGAAATACAAGCTGTCGCCTACCTGATGCTGGAAAAGCTGTTCCGTGTGACCAGGCTGGACGTCTGCATGGGCAAAGATAGGACTTTATCGGCAGACGAACGTCTCGCGTGGGTAAAGATTACGGAACGTTTACAGAAGGAGGAACCCATACAATATATTTTAGGGGAAGCCGACTTCTGCGGACGGACGTTCCGCGTCACTCCCGCTACGCTGATTCCCCGTCCGGAAACTGCCGAGCTGGTGCATTGGATAGGTGCCGACGCTGAAAAGAGGCAGGTGCGTTCCATCCTGGATGTGGGGACAGGCAGCGGCTGCATCCTTCTGACCCTGGCGGCCATCCTTCCCGGAGTGAAGGCAGAGGGCTGGGACATCTCCGAAGAGGCACTGTGTGTCGCACGGGAGAACAGCCGGAAGCTGGGGGTGGAGGCGACCTTCCGTCAGCAGGACATACTGGCGCCGTCGCTCCCTGACAGGCAGGTGGATGTCCTGGTGAGCAATCCACCTTACGTCACCGAGTCTGAGAAGGCGGAGATGGAACGCAATGTGCTGCTATGGGAGCCTTCCACCGCACTGTTTGTTCCCGATGACGACCCGCTGCGTTTCTACCGTGCCGTGGCAGGCTATGCCCGTCGGGCATTGAATCCCGGTGGAGCACTCTATTTTGAAATCAACCGCGCATACGGTCCGGAGACGGTCCGCCTGTTGCAGGAAGCGGGCTTCCCGTCCGTCGAGCTGCGGAAGGACCTCTCGGGCAACGACCGTATGGTAAAAGCTAGCCTATGAAAGAACTGACTGAAGAAGAAGCACTCTATAAAGCCGCAGCATATTGCTCGTCGGCAGAACATTGTCGCTCGGAGGTGATTGCCAGGCTGACGGCATGGGGTATGGATGACGGGGCACAGCAGCGCATCCTGGAACGTCTCGTGAAGGAACGCTACATCGACGAGGCGCGCTATGCCCGTTTCTACATCCACGACAAGTCCCGGTTTGACAAGTGGGGACGCAACAAGATCGCGCAGGGGCTGAAGCTGAAGAAAGTCCCGTCGGCAGTCTATGCCGGACTCCTCGACGAGCTCGACGAAGAAGAGTACCTCGACGGACTTCGCACGCTACTTGCTGCCAAACGCAAGCACGTGAAGGCACGTACCGATTATGAACGCAACGGCAAGCTCATCCGCTTCGCCCTCGGACGGGGGTATGAGATGGATGTCATCCGCCGTTGCCTGCCGGAGGCTGACGATGATGAATTTATGGATTGAAACCCTGCTCGACTGGATTTATCCCCGTCAGTGCCTGATGTGCGGACGTCTCCTGACCGTCGAGGAGAGGCACATCTGCCTTCCCTGCCTGATGGACCTTCCCCGCACGACCTTTCACCTGCATCCCGAAAACCTCATGGAGGAACGTTTCCGGGGTATCTTTCCCCTGGAACGTACCGCTGCCCTGTTCCTTTACGAGAAGGGGGCTGCGGTGTGCAACATCATCTACAGTCTGAAGTACCATGACCAGCCGGACATCGGGGTGTTCTTCGGACGGCTGCTGGCATGGGATATCCTTGATTCAGGCTTCTTTGAAGGCATCGACTGCATCATCCCCGTTCCGCTGGCACCCGGACGCTTGAGGGAACGAGGCTACAATCAGGCAGCCATGATTGCCCGCGGTGTGTCGTCGAAGACCGGAATACCGGTGCTGGAGACCCGCCTGGTGCGTACGCGTGAAAACCCGACACAGACCCGGCAGAGTGTCCGCGGACGTTTTGAAAATGCTGAACGTTTGTTCGAGGTGAGACATCCCGAGGAACTGGCAGGGAAGCACGTCCTGCTGGTGGACGATGTCGTCACCACCGGAGCCACCATCCGTGCCTGTGCAGATGCCCTGATGGCGTGTCCTGGCATACGTTTCAGCGTTCTTTCGCTGGGATGCACCTACTAGCCGTGCCGGGCATCCGTCCGGTACAGAACCTCTGCCTGCTCTCCATTTTGACTTTTTTGAACATCTTGCCAACTCGTATCGACGCTTAATTTTTGTAAAAACAAAGCGGCAAATGGTTGTCCTTCAAACATCATCTGCTATATTTGCGCGTTATATCACCAAAAACTATACACATATAAATCGATTATGGAGACATTGGAAAGACTTTTCGCCGAGAAATTATTGAAGGTTAAGGCCATCAAGCTGCAGCCGGCCAATCCGTTCACCTGGGCTTCGGGTTGGAAATCGCCTATCTATTGTGACAATCGCAAAACGTTGTCTTATCCCTCGTTACGTAATTTCGTGAAGATTGAAATCTCACGTCTTATTTTGGAAAAGTTTGGCCAAGTGGATGCCATTGCCGGTGTGGCTACCGGAGCCATTCCCCAAGGCGCATTGGTTGCCGACGAATTGAACCTGCCGTTTGTGTACGTCCGTTCGAAACCGAAGGACCACGGACTGGAAAACCTCATTGAGGGTGAGCTTCGTCCGGGAATGAAAGTCGTTGTAATCGAAGACCTGGTGTCTACCGGTGGCAGCAGCCTGAAAGCAGTGGAAGCACTGCGTCAGAACGGCTGTGAAGTGATTGGCATGGTGGCTTCGTTCACCTATGGTTTCCAGGTTGCTGTGGAGGCATTCAAGGCTGCCAATGTGAAGCTGTTGACGCTGACCAACTATGAGGCAGTATTGAAAGTGGCGCTGGACACTGACTACATTGCCGAAGAGGACATCGAGGTGTTGCAGGCGTGGCGGAAAGATCCGGCTAACTGGAACGTAAAGTAAACGCAGATTGAATGATAGTGTGAAGAGAACAATCCGGGACATGATTCTGTGCCCTCCGGGTCGTTCTCTTTTGTTTTATGGTGGACAAGTCGGATTGTCCACTCATCCCCTTTTTTATTCCTAAATCTTTAAAACAGACAAATATGACTCAATTTGAAAGTGGAATCAAGATGATTCCTTACAGCCAGGAGCAGGTGTATGCTAAGCTCTCCGACCTGAACCATCTGGAAGCTGTCAAAGACCGCATTCCTGCCGACAAGATAGAAGACCTCCGGTTTGATGCCGACTCGGTGAGCTTCAATGTGTCCCCCGTAGGACGTCTGTCGCTCCGCATTGTCGACCGTGAACCGTTGAAGACCATCAAGTTTGAGGCGGAAAATTCGCCCATCCCCTTCAACCTGTGGATTCAGCTGCTGCCTGTCACTGAGACCGAATGCAAGATGAAGCTCACCATCAAGGCGGAAATCAACATGTTCCTCAAGGGCATGGTGTCCAAACCCATGCAGGACGGACTGGAGAAGCTTGCCGAGATGCTGGCTGTCATCCCGTACAACGGCTGACGACGCCTTGCCGACTGTCAAGTTGAGCTTGTGCGAAACTTATAACCCTTTACTTTTTCACGAACATGAAACTCTGGGAGAAAAATTTTGAAATGAACAAGGAGATCGAACGCTTCACCGTGGGGCGCGATCGGGAGCTGGACCTTTATCTGGCAAAGTATGACGTCATCGGTTCGATGGCACACATCACCATGCTCGAAAGCATCGGTCTGCTGACTGCCGAAGAGCTGGACCTGCTGCTGCATGAGCTGCGGCGCATCTATGAACTGGCGGAACGCGGCGAGTTTGTCATAGAGGAAGGCATCGAGGATGTACATTCGCAGGTGGAACTGATGCTGACACGTCGGTTGGGCGATGTAGGCAAGAAGATTCACAGCGGACGTTCGCGGAACGACCAGGTGCTGCTCGACCTGAAGCTGTTCACACGTGATCGTCTGAAGGAAATCGCCCGGCTGACCGAACGCCTTTTCCACACGTTGCAGAAGCAGAGCGAGACCTACAAGGAGGTGCTCATGCCCGGCTACACCCATCTGCAGATAGCCATGCCCTCGTCGTTCGGTCTCTGGTTCGGTGCGTACGCCGAGAGCCTGGTGGACGACATGCTTTTCCTGCATGCAGCCTTCCGAATGTGCAACCGTAATCCGTTGGGTTCCGCTGCGGGCTACGGCTCTTCCTTCCCCCTCAACCGTACGCTGACCACCCGCCTGTTGGGCTTCGAAAGCCTGAACTACAATGTGGTCTATGCGCAGATGGGACGTGGCAAGATGGAGCGTAACGTGGCGTTTGCCCTGGCAACGATTGCCGGAACGCTCTCCAAGCTCGCCTATGATGCCTGCCTGTTCAACAGCCAGAATTTCGGCTTTGTGAAGCTCCCCAACGAGTGTACGACCGGGTCGAGCATCATGCCGCACAAGAAGAATCCCGACGTGTTTGAGCTGACGCGTGCCAAATGCAATAAAATCCAGGCACTTCCCCAGCAAATCATGATGATAGCCAACAACCTCCCTTCCGGTTACTTCCGCGACTTGCAAATCATCAAGGAAGTGTTCCTCCCCGCCTTCGACGAGCTGAAGGACTGTCTGCTGATGGTGGACTACATCGTGGAGCGCATGGAGGTGAACCGCCACATCCTCGATGACGACCGTTATGCCCCCATCTTCAGTGTAGAGAAAGTCAACCGGTTGGCAGCCTCGGGCGTGCCGTTCCGCGACGCCTACAAGCAGGTAGGACTCGAAATCGAGGCCGGCAAGTTCACGACGGACAAGCAGGTACATCACACCCATGAGGGCAGCATCGGCAACCTCTGTACCGAGGAGATTGCCCTGCAGATGCAGGCTGCAGTCGACCAGTTCCATTTCGAACAAATCGAACAAGCCGAAGAAGCCTTGCTGCGTACCGGCGAATGAGTCGTACCTGTACGGCCGCTGTCTTGACAAAGTGTCAAAACGTCAAACGAATCGCTCCAGAATGCCCGTTTTCAGCCCCAAGGATGAGTTGAAACGCAAAGAAGGCATTCTGGAGCGATTTGCTAAATACACATTGTTGTCGTTTCGTTCTTTCTTCCCTTCTTCCTGGCGGATTATTGTCCTTTTCCTCATTCATCCTGTTTTCAACCGACGGTTTTTACCCCTCAAAACAATAGTTCCCGATTGAGTGCCTTCCCGTACAAACTGGAGGTGAATGAAGTGAAACAAATCTTTCAATTTTATAAAATAAGCGTTTCGCACGTCAAACAAATGTGTTTCGCCGATGAAACAATATTGTTTGAGACACCAAACACAAGTGTTTGACACGTGAAACAATATTGTTTGACGAGTGAAACAATATTGTTTGGCTGCATAAGTATGCGCTTTGGGGACTTAAACGGAATAATCATGCAAGCCAAATCGCATGAATATTCTTAAAATACCCTGCTTTGGTCGATTTTTCAAAAAGACGCGTTAGCTGGAAACGGTGAAAGTACTGATTCTGTCAAGCAGAAGTCTTGTTTTTGTGTCATTCTGTATATTATTGATGCTTTGTTAGCCTATTTTGATTTAAGATGTTCCAACTTGTTATTTCATATTGAATATATATATATTATCAATGGATGGATGATAGTTATTGAGTTAAGCATTAGTTGGAATAAGAAGCTATGACTATATATGTTAAAAATATGTTTTTTATGTATTTGTACTATATAAATTTTTACTTTTGTAAAAGATAATAGCTTGATTTATATTGGTGATAACATATTTGACTATTGGTAAATGATAAAAAAATGACAATTTTGGAGAAGTGTTTAATCATTTGCAGATAGAGTTTTTTATATTATCTCTTGTTAAGTAGCTAATTGTAGAATGAATAATATATCTAATAACTTAAAGACATTGTGTATGAAAAAATTGTTTATTTTGATTGCTTGGGTCAGTGCATTTTTTATGTCTTGTTCAAAGGATGATTCTAATGATATCCTGTGGAAACCTGACACTTTGGTTGAGACGGTTTGGGAGGGGAGAATAATACGGGATAATATTGAAAATAAGATTGTCGTTTCTTTTGTCTCGAAAGAAGATGGATTTTGTTATATGAATTCAGATAAAACAATTTCTTGTTTGTTTGAATATGATATGACAAATAATCAAATCATTTTTTCTAATATCTATGATGGAGATAAGAACTTGATTATTGAAGGAATGTGGCATTTTGATGTGTCAGAAAAAAAAAGAATGCGACTCATTCAGTTTGAGGCTGCTGACAAGCAGAATGTAATAGAGATGAAAAGAATTTTGTAATAGGATAAATGGCTGTTATTATGAGGATTAGAGTATTGTTGAGCCTTGCTTTTATCTTGGAATTGTGTGCTTGTTCAAATGATATTGAATTATTCCATGAAGTATTGAGATATGATGAATCTTTTAAAAAGGATTCTGTTGAATTTATTTTGAGGGGTAGGGATTCTCAATATCCGTGGAAGCAAAATCAAAAATCTGCTGGGAATTCAGAAACGAGAGCTGATATTAATTACAATTATCAATACCTAGGATGTGGCTTTCAGCCCAATACGTTGCCGTTGATCGATTTTAATAATATTACCTATCCGATATTGGATCTTGGTAAAATTTTGCAGATTGGTAAGGATAATAAACTTTTTGATTTGAAATCCTCAAGGTTTATTAATTCTTGGAGTTCTAATACTCAGACGTTTAATAGGTTTAATGAGTTTGCTCAATCAACTAGTGTTACTAAAGTTGTTAAAGGGGGATTTTCACTTGCTAATATACCAATAATAGGAGGTCTATTTGGCTTCGGCGCTAAGAAAAAGTATAAAGAGGTATTTAATACTTTGAGAGTTGATACGACGAGAGCGGTTTATGGAAAGTTAGATATTGTATATCGTGACTCTCTACATCGGATTCAGGTGTCAGAATCAACTCTTAAAGATTTGTCTGGATGTTATCATCCACGGTTTAAAAGAGATCTCTATGAGTCACCTATGCAGGATGTGCTTAGGACATATGGATATTTTATGGTCTCCGGAATTGAAAGTGGAGGATTGCTAACAGCATTATATTATGGACATTTTAATTCTCGTCGTTTGTATGAATATCGTGGTAAATCTATGAGTGATAGTATTAGCGCGACTTTGACATTTAAAAATGTAGGTGGAAGTGTGGATTTTTCATTGCATAAAAGTAGGGGGAACTCTACTTCAAATGTAATAAGATATCGTAGTATACATATGTCTTATCAGAGTTTGGGGGGTAATTCCATTTCGATGAATTTCACACCTCCGACTGAAATTGATAAATTGTCAGAAATTAGCTTTAGTTCTTGGGCTGAATCGCTACAAAACAAGAATCTATTGACCGTTATAGAATTCCCTGAAAACGGTTTAGTGCCTCTTTATGATATTTTGTTAGAGGAGAATTTTAAGGAGCGTATTAAGAAATATATGTTGCAAGGTGTTGACAATGTAACCCAGGGATTGATTGAACCATATATTTATATGGAAAGCTATGGTAATCAAGATGTACGTTTTGCTTCGTTGTCTTTAGTAACAAAATATGGAGATTATATTTTATTAGCGTCAAAACAATTTCCGGGAGGGATCCCTGTTAGTGATAAAAACCTTCAGTTAGTTTTTAATTCTATGATTGATAGAGGAAAAGCTTTTTTTCCAGGCTTAAAAGTGAAAGTTATTCACTATTATGTTAGTGTTCCCTGTCCTGAAGAAGATAAGGAAATAGCGATGTCTACGGTAGTATTGCCTTCTAGAGAATTTGTTTATGATGCTGGTTTCCAAAGTGGTGATATGTTTGATTGGGAATTTTGTACTTGTAGGGAAAATTCGAATATTTACATGATATGTCGAAATAGTCGAATAGCATTTACTTTAGCTGATAAGTCAACATGGAATCAATATTGTCTTTTAATGCCTACTGATATGAAGAATTTGAGAAAAGTTTCTTTGTCTGACTTAATAGGATACCGTTTTTTTGCTTTGTAATATAATTAAAATATAGTAAGCGCCCGCCTTTGATACAATAGATATCAAGTGGCGGGCTTTTTACTATTATGTAGTCATCTATGTCAGAAAGTTAAGTTGGAAATTGGATTCTTGAAGGGTAATGTCAGAAGTGTGCAATTTGTGCCATGTCTTTTGTTTATTATTTGTGTCAAAACTCATTTCTTGAAGATATGAACTTATAATTTGAAATTTGAGAATCCTAAAATACTGAAGAAAGGGCCGTATCATTACTCAATACAGAGTTTGACACGACCCTTTTAATTATTATGGTTATAATCTGTAACTTTGAGGAGTAGCCATTTTAGTTTTGACGCACCCTCAATTGAATATTTCTTTCAAAGTATAATTATTGCAATAAGGTGTTTTCATCTTCACTCATCAGATAATTTTTATCTTATCCCTTTTCTGTCAGTCATTTGTTGTTAAGGGAGAGATTTTTAATTAAGGGTTGTTCGATATAAATATTGTTTGTATAGAGCTAGATATGTATATATTATACGTTTATATAGGACTATCTAGTTTGAATTGATTATGTGCTCAACAGGACAATTGGCAAGGAAATATCCTTCCTTTCCGCTCCCTGCCGACAGTCCGCGAGGCGGAAAAATGTAGCGGCGACTTTTGTGAAATCCAAAAAAACATATACCTTTGCAACCGCATCTGAAACGGACGATGCACTTTTCATGATTGTACATATTCTTGCGGAAATAGCTCAGTTGGTAGAGCACAACCTTGCCAAGGTTGGGGTCGCGAG